>OHTU01000983.1_pt1 | contig 9227 bp, 5 predicted proteins | sample 1578961 | NCBI WGS metagenome assembly OHTU01 (sample SAMEA3879582, study PRJEB24766) | human gut metagenome | biome: human-associated habitat; feature: feces | place: USA | collected 1985/1987 | reverse complement strand
GCTCTTTTTTTCTTGTACCGAATGCCAAAGAGTGTTAACAAATTTTGACGGGACTTGAAATCCATAGCGAAGTGGTATAGTATAAGGCCAGAGAGTAATCCTACCGCATCACTCGGGATTCAATCCCAAGCCGTGCAGTCCCTGATATCATTTGGAGGTGTATTCCATGAGCAGTCCCCTGCTGGAAGTCAAAGATTTACAGGTCACGGTCGGCGAGGAGCAGAAGGTGCTTCTGGACGGCCTGAACCTGACCGTCAACCCCGGCGAGACCCATGTTCTGATGGGCCACAACGGTGCCGGTAAATCCACCTTTTTGAAGATCCTGTCCGGTCAGCTGGACACCACCAAAGGTGATATCGTCATCACCCCCGGTCAGCGTCTCTCCGTGTTGGAGCAGGATCATTTCAAATACGACGAGAATGTGGTTATGGATACCGTTATCATGGGTAACGCGCGTCTCTTCCAGATCATGAAGGAAAAGGATGCCATCTATGCCAAGGAAGATTTCAGTGATGAGGACGGCATCCGTGCCAGCGAACTGGAAGCAGAATTCGCTGAAATGGACGGTTGGGAAGCAGAGTCCAATGCCGCCATGCTGTTAAACGGTCTGGGCATCGGCACCGAGTTCCACTACTCTCTCATGAAGGATCTGGACGGCAGCCTGAAGGTGAAGGTCCTGTTGGCCAAGGCACTGTTCGGTAACCCCGACATTCTGCTGCTGGATGAGCCGACCTCCTCGCTGGACCCGGAGCTGGTGGGCGGCGTGCTGGAGGAGGAATGCGCCCGGGTCCTGCGGGAATTTTTCCGGGTCCTCCGGGAAAAGTAAAATTTCCCTTATTTTCCCGTTGACAAAACCGGGAAAAGTGGCTATATTATGTCATATCGAGTGCAAATGCAGTGATGGGGACCAGTAGCGCTCCCTCCCGATGCCAAGAGAGCCGCCGTTTGGTGCAAGGCGGCCACGGGGGAAGCCGCGAATATCACCCCGGAGCATCCGGCTGAAACGACTTTTCGGATTAGGTGCGGACGGCGGAGGGCCGTTATCATCCCTCGCCCACGGATGGTGGGGCAGAGCGGCTGCGCCCCGGCGCGGCAACAAGAGTGGTACCGCAGAGGTTTTCCGGCCTTTGTCTCTTATGGGAGACAAGGGCCTTTTATTTTTTGCAATATAAAATGTCATGTTTATAATGGAGGTAACACATGGAGTACAAAAAGACGCTGAATATGCCCAAGTCCGGCTTTCCCATGCGGGCGGGCCTGCCCAAGCGGGAGCCGGAGATGCTGCGCTACTGGGAAGAGCTGGACCTTTACAACGAGCTGCTGAAGAAGAACGAGGGCAAGCCTCTGTTCTCCCTCCACGACGGCCCTCCCTTCTCCAATGGCGCCCTGCACATGGGCCACGCCCTGAACAAGGCCCTGAAGGACTTCATCAACCGCAGCTATGCCATGCGGGGCTATTACACCCCCTATATCCCCGGCTGGGATAACCACGGCATGCCCATTGAGTCCGCCATCATCAAGCAGAACAAGCTCAACCACAAGGCCATGAGTGTGGCGGATTTCCGCACCGCCTGCCACCAGTTCGCCGACCACTATATCGACGTCCAGCGGGAGGGCTTCAAGCGCATGGGCGTGGTGGCCGACTGGGAGCACCCCTACAAGACCATGGACCCCGGCTTCGAGGCCCGGGAGGTCCGTGTGTTCGGTCAGATGTATAAAAACGGCCACATCTACAAGGGCCTCAAGCCCGTGTACTGGTGCCCCCACGACGAGACCGCCCTGGCCGAGGCCGAGATCGAGTATCAGGACGACCCCTGCACCACGGTGTATGTGAAGTTCCCCATGAACGATGACCTGGGCAAGCTCTCCCACCTGGACAAGAGCAAGCTGAGCTTCGTCATCTGGACCACCACCATCTGGACCCTGCCCGGCAACCTGGCCATCGCCCTGCACCCCGACGAGAGCTACGCCGTGGTGAAGGCCCCCAACGGCGAGCTGTATATCATGGCCGAGGCTCTGACGGGGAAGGTCATGGGCATCGGCGGCTTCGACAGCTATGAGATCGTGGAGACCCACCCCGGCTCCTTCTATGAGAATATGCTGGCCAGCCATCCCTTCCTGCCCAAGACCAGCCGCCTGGTGCTGGCGGACTATGTCACCATGGACTCCGGTACCGGCTGCGTCCACACCGCCCCCGGCTTCGGCGCCGACGACTATCAGACCTGCCTGCGCTACGGCATGGACATGGTGGTGCCCGTGGACGACCAGGGCCGCCACACCGACTACGCCGGCAAGTATGCCGGTATGAAGACCGAGGAATCCAACCCCGTGATCCTTCAGGATATGAAGGAGGCCGGTTCCCTGTTTGCCAGTGAGGAGATCGTCCACAGCTATCCCCACTGCTGGCGCTGCAAGAAGCCCATCATCTTCCGGGCCACCCCCCAGTGGTTCTGCTCCGTGGAGTCCTTCAAGGACGACGCCATCGCCGCCTGCGAGGACGTCCGCTGGGTCCCCTCCTGGGGCAAGGACCGCCTGCGCTCCATGGTCCTGGAGCGCACCGACTGGTGCATCAGCCGCCAGCGCCGCTGGGGCCTGCCCATCCCGGTGTTCTACTGCAAGGACTGCGGCAAGCCCATCTGCACCGACAAGACCATCGACGCCATCGCCAATATCTTTGAAAAGAAGGGCTCCAACGCCTGGTTCGAGATGGAGGCGGAGGATATGCTGCCGGAGGGCTTCACCTGCCCCCACTGCGGCAAGAACGCCGGCTTCGAGAAGGAGACCGACACCCTGGACGGCTGGTTCGACTCCGGCTCCACCCACTACGCCGCCATGGAGCGGGACCAGGGCTTCTGGCCTGCCACCATGTATATCGAGGGTCTGGACCAGTATCGCGGCTGGTTCCAGAGCTCCCTGCTGGTGGCCGTGGGCGCTCTGGGCCGGGGCGCGCCCTTCAAGGAGTGCCTGACCCACGGCTGGACCGTGGACGGCCAGGGCCGCGCCATGCACAAGTCCCTGGGCAACGGCATGGACCCCGCCGAGATCTTCAACAAGTACGGCGCGGACCTGCTGCGCCTGTGGGCCGGCTCCTCCGACTATCATGTGGACGTCCGCTGCTCCGACGACATCTTCAAGCAGCTGAGCCAGAATTATCTGAAGTTCCGCAACACCGCCAAGTTCTGCCTGGACAACCTGACGGGCTTCGATCCGGAGCAGCTGGTGGCCGCCGCCGATATGCAGGAGCTGGACCGCTGGGCCGTCACCCGGCTCAACAGCCTGATCCGCCGGGTGTTCGACAGCTACGACGCCTACGAGTTCCACGCCGTGTCCCACGCCATCAACGACTTCTGCGTGGTGGACCTGAGCTCCTTCTATTTCGACATCATCAAGGACCGCCTGTACTGCGACGGTGAGCACAGCGCCAGCCGCCGCAGCGCCCAGACCGCCCTGTTCCTGATCCTGGACGCCATGACCCGGATGTTCGCCCCCATCCTGGCCTTCACCTGCGAGGAGATCTGGCTGGCTATGCCCCACCGCAGTGCCGACGACAGCCGCAGCGTGCTGTTTAACTGCATGGTGCAGCCCTACGAGGACTACGCCCTGCCCCAGGACGCCATGGACCGCTGGGCAAGGATCGCCGCCGTCCGCACCGCCGTCAACGGTGCGCTGGAGCAGGCCCGGGCCGACAAGACCATCGGCAAGAGCCTGGAGGCGGAGGTGGATGTCACCGTTCCCGCCGAGGACGCTTTCCTGGCGGACATGGACGCGGATACCCTGGCGGATCTGCTGATCGTGTCCCAGGTACGGGTCACTGTGGGCGACGCCCTGTCCGTCACCGTGGCCCCCGCCCAGGGCGTCAAGTGCGCCCGCTGCTGGAAGGTGCTCACCAGCGTGGGCACCGTGGCCGGGCACGACACCCTGTGCCCCCGGTGCGCCGCCGTGGTGAAGGCGCTGCCCGTGGTGGAATAATCGCCCATTTGATCTGACCAACGGGGCGGGGCCGCTGTGCCCCGCCCCGACTGAAATTTTCGGGCGGATGCGGCATCCGCCTGCGGAGGTAAAACGTGAACGACAAACAGGAAGCAAAATTCCAGGAGCTTACCGGCCGGCCGGTGGGCCATCTGGTGTGCAAAATGGCGGTCCCCACCATCATCAGCATGATGGTCACCGCCTGCTATAACATGGTGGACACCTATTTCGTGGGCCAGCTCCACAGCAACAGCGCCACCGGCGCGGTGGGCGTGGTGTTCTCCCTGATGGCGGTGATCCAGGCGGTGGGCTTCTTCTTCGGCCACGGCTCCGGCAACTATATCTCCCGCCAGCTGGGCCGCCATGAAACCGCCGACGCCGAAAAAATGGCCGCCACCGGCGTGACCCTGGCCTTTCTGGCCGGGTGCGTCATCCTGGTGCTGGGCCAGATCTTCCTGACGCCTCTGGCCCGGCTGCTGGGCTCCACGGACACCATCCTCCCCTACGCCCGCAGCTATCTGCGGATCATCCTGCTGGGGGCCCCGTATATGACGGCGTCCTTCGTGCTGAACAACCAGCTGCGCTTTCAGGGCAGCGCCGCCTACGGCATGGTGGGCATCGCCGCCGGGGCGGTGCTGAACGTGGGGCTGGACCCGCTCTTGATCTTCGGGCTGAACATGGGGGTGGCCGGAGCGGCTCTGGCCACCATCCTCAGCCAGCTGGCCTCCTTCTGCATGCTGCTTCTGGGCTGCGCCCGGGGCGGCAACCTGCGGATCCGGCTGAAAAACGTGTGCTTCCGCCGGGACCTGTTCCTGGAGATCGGCAAGGGCGGTCTGCCCTCCCTGTGCCGCCAGGGGCTGGCCAGCATCGCCACCATCTGCCTCAACCGCAGCGCCGGACTGTACGGCGACGCGGCCATTGCCGCCATGAGCGTGGTAAGCCGGGCCATGATGCTGGCCCAGTCCGCCCTGATCGGCTTCGGCCAGGGATTCCAGCCGGTGTGCGGCTTCAACTATGGCGCGGGGCTGTATCACCGGGTGAAGGAGGGCTTCCGCTTCTGCGTCAAGTGGTCCACGGTGTTCCTGACGGCGGTTTCGGTTCTGGGCCTGGTCCTGGCTCCCCAGATCATCGCCGTGTTCCGCAACGACCCGGAGGTCATCGCCTTCGGAGCCCGGGCCCTGCGCCTGCAGTGCCTGGCCTTCCCGCTGTGCGGCGTCATCGTCATCTCCAGCATGCTGACCCAGACCATCAACAAGGTTTGGCAGGCCTCGGTGCTGGCGGTAGCCCGGCAGGGGCTGTTCTTCATCCCGGCGGTGCTGGCCCTGCCCCATATCTGGGGGGAGCTGGGGGTGCAGCTGGCCCAGCCGGTGTCGGACGTGTGCGCCTTCGCCCTGACGGTGCCCCTGGTGCTGGGGGTCCTGCGGGACATGGACCGCCAGCAGCGCCTGGAAAAAATCCGATAAAAAAGACAGGCAGCGGGCCTCACAGCCTCGCTGTCTGTCTTTTTTCATACTTTACAGGGCGGCAGCGCCGATGATACCGGCATCGTTGCCCAGCCGGGCTGCGGCGATGATGGGGATGGCCCCATCCTTACCGCCGAAGCAGTTTTTCTCCACATACCGGCGCACCGGGGCCAGCAGGCGCTCCCCCTGTCGGCTGATGCCGCCGCCGATGAGGATCACCTCCGGAGCCAGGGCGTTGACGATGTTGGTCACTCCCGCCCCCAGATAGTCGCAGAAGCGGTCCACCACGGCGTTAGCGGTTTCATCCCCCCGGTCCGCCGCATCAAACACGGTCTTTCCGGTGATCTCCTCCGCCCCCGCCAGCAGGGACTCCGGATGCTCCGCCGCCGCCTGCCGGGCCTGACGGATCAGGGCCGTGGCGGAAGAATACGCCTCCCAGCAGCCCCGGCGGCCGCAGGTGCAGGGCTCGCCGTCCAGCACCAGCAGGGTGTGGCCCAGCTCGGCCCCGGCCCCCCGCATACCGTCATAAATTTTCCCGCCGATGATGATGCCGCCGCCTACGCCGGTGCCCAGGGTGATGAGCACCACGTTGTCGTGGCCCACCGCCGCCCCGGCCACCTGCTCGGCAAGAGCGGCGCAGTTGGCGTCGTTGCTGAGGCGGCAGGGCACATGGAACCGCTCCTCCAGCATCCGGCACACGGGAACGTGGTCCCAGCCCAGGTTATAGGCCCGCTCCACCACCCCTGCGGCGGAGTTGCAGGTACCCGGCGAGCCGATGCCGATGCTGCGGCAGTCGCCGATGGACAGCCCGGCCTTGGCCAGGGCCGCCTCCACGGCGTCGCCCATATCCCCCACCACCTCCGCCGCCGGACGGCGGGCCAGGGTGGGCACGCTGACCCGGGAGACGATGGCGTGGCCGTCGTCCACCGCGCCCACGGCGATGTTGGTGCCGCCCAGATCAATTCCAATGCGAATCATATGATGTTCCTCCCATCCCAGGTGATGTGTTATACCCCGGCCATTTCCTTGGGGGCGGCCTGCTGGGCCGCCGGGACCAGGTCCTTGATGAAGCACCGGCGGCGCTTGTGCTGCTCCAGGGGGAAGCCCTGCCACTGGGTCTGGACCTTCTGATTCATCTCCAGCATGGGGCCGGTCTCGGCCCAGCGGATGCCCATGTCAAAGGCCCCCCGCATCACCTGGCTGATGACCACGGCGTTGACGCCCTTGCTCTGCAGGTCCGGCCGCACGGCGATCAGCAGCAGGTCCACGGTGTCGTTCTTCCGGAAGGCCTTCAGCAGGTCCACCCATCCGGTGGGGAAGAGCCTGCCCTTGTGCTTGCGCAGGGCCTCGGCGATGCTGGGGGCCGCCACGCCGAAGGCCACCATCTCGTTTTCCTCATTCATAACGAAGCAGGTGAGCTGTGGGTTGATCAGCGGGGCGAACTTCCCGGCATAGCGCTTGATCTGCGCCTCGGACAGCTCCACCGTGCCATACAGCGGGGAATAGGCCGTGTTCACCAGCTGGAACACCTGCCGCACCAGGCCGGGATAGTCCAGCCGGGTCCGGGCCTTCTTCACATGGAGCTTCTGCCGCTTGAGCACATAGTTGCTGAGCTTTTCCCACCGCTGCAGCACCGCCTCGTCGGCGGGAGCGGTGATCAGCTCCTCGATCCAGTCCACGTCCTTGGCATAGCCCAGGGCCTCCAGATGATCCTTGTAATAGGGGTGGTTATAGTAAGTAAAGAAACAGCTGCGGCGGTCGAAGCCCTCCACCAGCAGGCCCTCCCGGTCCAGGTCCGTGAAGCCCAGGGGGCCGTGGATCTGGGTGCAGCCCAGCTGCCGGGCCCAGTCCTCCACCGTGGCAAACAGCGCCCGGGACACCTGGTAGTCGTCGATGAAGTCCACCTGGGTAAAGCGCAGGCGGTTGGTGTGCCACTTCTCGTTGGCCTTGCGGCTGAGGATGGCGCCGATGCGGCCCACGATCTCCCCGTCCCGCATGGCCAGCCAGCACCGGGCCTGGCAATATTCAAAGGCGGGGTTCTTTTTCCTGTCCCAGTCCTCCAGGTCGTCGTCATAGGTGCCCGGGATGTACTGGGGCACGTCCTTGTATAATTCCATGGGATATTCCACAAACCGGCGCAGCTGCGCCTTGGTGGTCACCTCAACAATGGATACCATATGATGTCTCCTCCCTTCTTTCGGAGCACCTAACAGTTTACCGCCTTTTGCCGCCGATTGCAACCCGTTATCCGTCCCGACCGGGAATTTCGGAAAAAATCCCGGCGGCGGGATAAAAAAAGTGTTCCATATTGTGAAAAAATTTGCTATAATGTTCTTGAACACCCGCCGGTTGGCGAAAACCGGCTTATGACGGAATAGGAGGAATCATTATGATCAGAATCGGTATCATCGGCTGCGGCAAGATCGCGCAGGTGCGCCATCTGCCGGAATATGCCGCCAACCCCCATGTGGAGCTGGCGGGCTACTACGATTTGAACACCCAGCGGGCCCAGGAGATGGCCGCCCAATACGGCGGCAAGGTCTACGATTCCTATTTTGACCTGCTCAACGACCCCAGCATCGACGCCGTGTCCATCTGCGTGGAGAACCGCAGCCATGCGGAGATCACCACCTACGCCCTGTACGCCGGGAAGCACGTCCTGTGCGAAAAGCCCATGGCCGTGACCCTGGCGGAGTGCGAGTCCATGGTGGCCGCCGCCGAGCGCAACGGCAAGCACCTGATGATCGGCCACAACATGCGCTTCGACCCCGTCCACCGGAAGGCCAAGGAGCTGCTGGACGCGGGCATCATCGGCGACATCATCACCTTCCGGGCTACCATGGGCAACGCCGGCCCGGAGAACTGGTCCATGGAGGCCGGGAGCACCTGGTTCTTCGACAAGAAGAAGGCCGCCATGGGCGCTCTGTCGGACCTGGGCATCCACAAGGTGGACCTGCTGCAATACCTTACCGGTCAGAAGGTCATCGAGACCACCGCCAAGGTCATGACCCTGAACAAGCACACCGCCACCGGCGCGCCCATCACCGTGGACGACAATGCCCTGTGTATCCTGCGCATGAGCGGCGGCGCAGTGGGCACCCTGGCCGCCAGCTGGACGGTGTACGGCCACGAGTGCCAGTCCACCTGCCTGTACGGCACCAAGGGCATCATGCTGATCTATAACAACAACAATCCCGCCGCCCCCATCGAGGTCCGGAACCTGGACGGCACCAGTACCACCTACAACATCCCGCCGGAGACCAATTCCGGCGTCATCGACGAGTTTGTGGACGCCCTGGAGCATGACCGGGAGCCGGAGGTCTCCGGCAAGGAGGCCCTGTCCACCATGCGGGCCATCTTCGGCAGCATCAAGTCCTCCGAGATTGGCCGCACCGTCAGCGTCAACAGCAGCTTCGTCAACCATCTGTAAGCAAAAAACTCCCCTCCGGCTCACACCGGAGGGGAGTTTTTTTGCTTTTCAGAAAAGCCGCCAGCCGAACAGGCACGACGGTGTTGCCATCATCGGCAGACATTTCGTAGGGCCCGCTGCCCTCAGCGGGCCGGAGCGGGGGATTTCTGCATTCTTCGTCAGTCCTGGCTCTCCCTCTGGGAGAGCTGTCGGCGCAGCCGGCTGAGAGGGAAAAGCATCAACCGCCCTTTCGGCAAGCAGAACAGCCCCCGGCGAAAGCCGGGGGCTCAGCTTGTCGAAAAAGCCTCGCAGAGTTTGCCGCCCGCAGGCGGCAAATCAAGTGCAATCCGTTTTTTGCGGCGGCGTGTACGTCGCAAAAAACACTT
>OHTU01000964.1_pt1 | contig 9389 bp, 5 predicted proteins | sample 1578961 | NCBI WGS metagenome assembly OHTU01 (sample SAMEA3879582, study PRJEB24766) | human gut metagenome | biome: human-associated habitat; feature: feces | place: USA | collected 1985/1987 | reverse complement strand
CCGCTTATTCTGAAGTCTTGCCTAAAACAGTCGAACTCTCGACTAAGTTTTCACGAAACATTGAGTTAAAAATCCCGTTTGTAACTGCTGCCATGGATACGGTTACCGAAGCGAAGATGGCTATTGCCATTGCCCGCGAAGGTGGTATCGGAGTTATTCATAAGAATATGTCCATTGAGGAGCAGGCACGTCAGGTAGCTATTGTGAAGCGTGCTGAAAACGGTATGATTTATGACCCGGTGACTATCAAGAGAGGTTCTACGGTAGCTGATGCGCTGGCTTTGATGGCTGAATACAAGATTGGTGGTATTCCGGTGGTAGATGATGAAAGATATTTGGTAGGCATTGTTACCAATCGTGACCTTCGTTTTGAGAAAGATATGAATAAGCGTATCGATGAGGTAATGACTAAGGAGAACATCATTACTACCAATCCTACGACGGATATGGAGGCTGTTTCTCAAATTCTGCAAGAACATAGAATCGAGAAGTTGCCGGTAGTAGATAAAGACAACAAATTGGTAGGTCTGATTACCTATAAGGATATTACCAAGGCAAAGGATAAACCTATGGCGTGCAAGGATAGCAAAGGTCGTCTGCGCGTTGCTGCCGGAGTGGGAGTGACGAATGACACTTTGGAGCGCATGCGGGCTTTGGTGGATGCAGGGGCGGATGCCATTGTCATTGATACGGCTCACGGACATTCCAAGGGGGTTATTGAAAAATTGAAAGAAGCCAAGGCTAACTTCCCTCATATTGATATTGTTGTTGGTAATATTGCTACCGGTGAAGCTGCGAAGGCATTGGTCGAGGCTGGTGCTGATGGAGTAAAGGTGGGCATCGGTCCGGGTTCCATCTGCACTACCCGTGTAGTTGCCGGTGTGGGTGTTCCTCAGTTGTCTGCGGTTTATGATGTGGCAAAGGCACTGAAGGGCACGGGTATTCCTTTGATTGCCGATGGCGGTTTGCGTTACTCGGGCGATGTGGTGAAGGCGTTGGCTGCCGGTGGTTACAGCGTGATGATCGGTTCGCTGGTTGCCGGAACGGAAGAGTCTCCGGGCGATACGATTATTTTCAACGGTCGTAAGTTCAAGTCCTATCGGGGTATGGGGTCGCTGGAAGCTATGGAAAATGGTTCCAAGGACCGCTACTTCCAAAGCGGTACCAGTGATGTGAAGAAATTGGTTCCGGAGGGCATTGCTGCTCGCGTTCCTTATAAAGGTACTTTGTATGGGCTATTGCGGTGCAGCCAATATAGAGAAACTGCACGATGCCAAGTTTACCCGCATTACTAATGCAGGTGTACTCGAAAGCCATCCGCATGATGTATCTATAACCAGTGAGGCACCGAACTATAGCCGTCCAGAGTAAGATAATAACAAAATAATAGTGAATGCCCGGAGAGAGATTGCCGCTTTCCGGGCATTTTGTTTATATTTGCAGCCGTATAAAAAGAACGGATGGTGCTTATGGTTAGATTGTTTTGGGTGTTTTTCTTCCTCGGGTTCGGATTGGCTGTTTCGGCCCAGGACGATCCGGTACTGATGCGTATCAATGGAAAGGAGGTCTTCCGTTCTGAATTCGAACGTAGCTATAATAAGGGCGGTACCTCTGTCGGTGCAGGCCGGAAGGCATTGGATGCATATGTGAATAAGTTTATAGACTTCAGGCTGAAAATAGAGGCTGCCGAAGTTGCGGGATTGGATACTTCCCGTGTCTTCCAGAAGGAGCAGGATGAGTATCGCCGCTGTCTGATTAAATCATACTTGACAGATGAGGAGACGGCAGAGCAGGAGGCACGGCAGTATTATGACAAGATGAAATCCGGCCGGCGTGCGGGCCGGGTATATGTGAAGCATATTTTTAAATATCTTCCCCAGAATATTTCCGGTCATACCTTGCGTGAGATGGAGTCCAGGATGGATTCTATCTACAGGGCTCTTGCAAAGGAAGGGGGAGCTGTGCCGTCTTTCGATGCTTGCGTCGAGCAATTTTCCGATGAGAAGAAAGCGTTTTGGGTGGGTTGGCTGCAGATGCCGGTGGAGTTTGAGGATATTGTATTCGGGTTGAATGCCGGAGAGATTTCCCGTCCGTTCCTCACTCCTCAAGGCATTCATATCGTGAAAGTACTCGAACAGCAGGAAATCCTTCCTTTTGAGAGGATGAAGGACAAGATAATCCGTTGTCAAACCCGTCGTCATGGAATGGATAAAGGAACGCGGGCTTTTGTGGATAAACTGAAGAAAGAATATCACTATATGCCGGATAAAGCCGGTATCGACGAACTGCTGGCCAAAGGAAGCACTTCCCGTGTATTGTTTACACTGGATGGCAAGGCATACGGTGGAAAAGAGTTTGCCGGATTTGCCGCTGTTTATCCGGCAGGGACGCGCAGACAGTTGGAGGCTTTTACAGTAAAAACGATTCTGGACTATGAAAACTCCCGTCTGGAATTGAAGCATCCCGAATTCTGTGCGTTGGTGCAGGGGCATCGTGACAGCATGTTGCTTGCCGAAATCACTGACCGTGAAGTGGGAAAGAGGAGTGTGGTGGATGAAGCGGGATTGAAAGCATATTTTGAGGCGCACCGTTCGGACTTCCATTGGGACGAACCGCGTTATAAGGGTATTGTGCTGCATTGTACTACCAAGCGGGTGGCGAAGCAAGTACGGAAATTTCTGAAACAGATTCCGGAAGAGGAGTGGATGGATGCCATCCGTCTCACTTTCAATGCCGGCGATACTCCCAAGGTGCGGGCAGAGCAAGGATTATTTGCTCCCGGTGATAATGCATATGTGGATGAATTGGTGTTCAAAGGGAAGAATGCAACCCCGGTTTTGTCATTTCCCTTTACTGCTGTACAAGGTCGTAAGCAGAAGGGACCAGATAGTTGGCAAGAGGTGCGAGAGCCGCTCGTAACCGCTTATCGGAACTATTTGGAAACGCATTGGGTGGCAAAGTTGCGTGCTGCCGGTAAGGTTGAAATTGACCAAGAGGTTTTAAAAACCGTTAATAATCACTGATGCAACCGATTAAAACACTATCTTCGTACCTCAAAACGAAGTAAATATCAGTTGGTGATGCGAACAACCTGCTTTGGGCTTTTAATTTTCCTTCTCTGTGCGGCGTGCAGCGAGCAGCACGACCATAAAGGGCGGACACCGTTAGTGGAGTTGGACGGCAATTTCCTTTACCGGGAAGATTTGCAATCGGTACTTCCTGCCGGTTTGTCCAAAGACGACAGTCTGTTGTTTGCAGAACATTATATCCGTAATTGGGTGGAAGATATTTTGCTGTACGATAAAGCGCAGAGCAATATTCCCAATAACGGTGAGATTGATAAACTTGTGGAGAATTATCGCAAAGCATTGATAATGCATACCTATCAGCAGGCTTTAATACATCAGCGGCTATCAGAGGAGATTTCAGAACAAGACTTGACGGAGTATTACGAGAAGAACCAGGCGCTCTTCAAGGTGGAACGTCCGTTGATGAAAGGCTTGTTCATCAAAGTTCCTTTGACAGCCCCGCAGCTGGGCAATGTTCGTCGCTGGTACAAGACGGAAACCCGTGAGGCGGTGGAACATCTGGAAAAGTACAGTCTGCAGAATGCTGTGAAGTATGAGTATTTTTATGATAAATGGGTGCCGGTATCGGAAGTGCTGGATATGCTGCCCTTGAAGGTTCCTAATGTGGACGAGTATCTGGACAAGAATCGCCATGTAGAGCTGAAGGATACGGCTTTCCATTATTTCCTGAATGTGAGCGATTATCGCCCGGTGGGAGAGCAGGAACCCTATGAGTTTGCCCGTAGGCAAGTGAAGGATATGCTGCTGAACGTGAAGCAGGTGGAATTCATGAAGCAAGTGAAGGATGATTTGTACCAACGGGCGGTGAAAAGAGACAAGATTAAATATTATTTAGAATAAGACACCAAGAATGAAACAGTGTATGAACTTTAAGTTTGTAATTTTATTTGCCTTGACGCTATTAGTCGGTTCTACCGTTTATGGACAAGACAACGTAATTGACGAGGTAGTGTGGGTAGTAGGTGACGAGGCTATACTGAAGTCCGAAGTGGAAGAAGCACGCATGAGTGCATTGTATGAAGGACGCAAATTTGACCGTGACCCTTATTGCGTGATACCGGAGGAGATAGCCGTGCAGAAGCTGTATCTTCACCAGGCTGCCCTCGACAGTATCGAAGTATCCGAGAGTGAGGTTATCCAGCGTGTGGACTATATGACGAACATGTATATCGCCAACATCGGTTCGCGTGAGAAAATGGAGGAATACTTCAATAAGACTTCCAGCCAGATTCGTGAAACGCTGCGCGAGAATGCCCGTGAAGGATTGAAAGTTCAGAAGATGCAGCAGAAACTGGTGGGTGAGATTAAGATAACTCCGGCTGAGGTGCGCCGTTACTTCAAGGATTTGCCGCAGGACAGCATTCCTTATATCCCTACCCAGGTGGAGGTGCAGATTATCACTCAGCAGCCCAAGGTTCCTTTGGAGGAAATAGAAGATGTAAAGAGGCGTCTGCGTGAGTATACCGACCGTGTCAATAAGGGCGAAAGCTTTTCCATGTTGGCTCGTCTGTACTCCGAGGACCGTGGCTCGGCCATGCGTGGCGGTGAAATAGAGTTTTCGGGACGCGGTATGCTGGACCCCGCTTATGCCAATGTAGCTTTCAACTTGCAAGACCCCAGCAAGGTTTCCAAGATTGTAGAGTCTGAATATGGTTTCCATATCATTCAGTTGATAGAGAAGCGCGGTGACCGTATTAAAACACGCCACATTCTGTTGAAACCGCATATTCCGGAAGAAGCTCTGGCTGCCGGTTGTGCCCGTTTGGATTCTATTGCCGATGATATCCGCAATAACAAGTTCTCTTTTGAAGAGGCTGCCTCAGTGCTTTCGCAGGATAAGGATACGCGTAACAATCATGGTTTGTTGCCGAATCCCAATACGAACACTTCCCGTTTTGAGATGCAGGAACTTCCCCCTGAAATAGCCAAGGTGGTGGATAAGATGAAAGTGGGCGAAATCTCCGAAGCCTTCACCATGATTCCGCAAAAGACCGGAAAAGAAGAGTGTGTGATTGTGAAACTGAAGAGCCGTACGACGGGACACAAGGCTACCATTGCCGATGACTATCAGAACTTGAAAGAGATTGTGTTGGAGAAACGCCGCGACGAAGTGCTGGACAAGTGGATTCGTGAGAAGCAGAAGCACACGTATGTCCGTATCAAGGATAATTGGAAGAATAACTGTACGTTCAAGTATCCGGGCTGGATCAAAGAATAATCCGGAAGGATTTACATGGATTTGTATGCAAAAGAAGAATACAAAAAATCATTTCCTGAACAAGCATAGATACCTCCTGGTAGGCATTCTATGCTTGTTTGGCATCTGTCTGCTGAGTGCGCAGGACAAAAAGAAGAGTACTGGTGCACCGGAGAAGAGGAAAGTGGACTCGATTGAACAGAAAAAGACGGAGACGTCGGAAAAGAAGAAGACGCGCGTCGATTTGTTGTACGCAGATGAGGCGCAGGCAGACAAACAGTTGCGTCCTGATGTGCAGGTACTCATCGGTTCGGTGAGGATGAAGCATGACAGTATGTACATGTTCTGTGATAGTGCGCTGATATTCGAAAAGATAAATTCTGTGGAGGCATTCGGCAATGTGCGTATGGAGCAGGGCGACACCTTGTTTATCTATGGAGACTATCTGTATTATGACGGCATGTCGCAGCTGGCCATGCTGCGTGAGAATGTACGTATGATAAATCGTAATACGGTGCTGACAACCGACAGTTTGAACTATGACCGTCTGTACGATTTGGGTTATTACTTCGAAGGCGGTACGCTGACCGACGAGGATAATGTGCTGACTTCCGAGTGGGGAGAATATAGCCCTGCCACCAAGTTGGCTGTCTTCAATCACGACGTGAAGCTGGTCAATCCGAAGTTTGTCTTGACTTCGGATACCTTGAAGTATAGTACAGCTACCAAGATTGCTACCATTCTAGGTCCCTCCGACATTGTGAGTGATCAAAATCATATTTATTCCGAACGTGGCGTGTACAATACGACTACTGAGCAGGCAGAACTGCTCGACCGTTCCGTACTGACCAACGACGGCAAGAAATTGACCGGTGACAGCCTTTTCTACGACCGCATCTTGGGATACGGTGAGGCTTTTGACAATGTACAGATGAATGATACGGTCAACCGGAACATGTTGACTGGCGACTATTGTTTCTACAACGAACTGACCGGAAGCGCCGTTGCCACCAAACGTGCCGTAGCTATCGACTATTCGCAGGGCGACAGTCTGTTTATGCACGGTGATACTTTGCGGCTGATTACCTACCATATGAATACCGATTCCATGTACCGGGAGATGCGTGCCTATCATAAGGTGCGTGCTTATCGCACGGATGTGCAGGCCGTATGCGATTCGTTGGTGTATAATTCCAAGGACTCTTGCATGACGATGTACACCGACCCTATCTTGTGGCACGGGGAACAACAGTTGTTGGGCGAGGAAATTAAAATTTACATGAACGATAGTACCATCGACTGGGCACATATCATCAATCAGGCCCTGACGGTAGAGAAAAAGGACAGTATTCACTATAACCAAGTTTCCGGTAAGGAGATGAAAGCTTTCTTCATAGATGGAGACATGCGTCTGGTGGAGGTAAACGGCAATGTACTGGTGGTGTATTATCCGGTAGAGGAGAAGGACAGTTCGCTGATTATGATGAACTATTCGGAAGGTGGACTTTTGAAAATGTACTTGAAGGAGAGAAGAATGGAGCGCGGAGTCTTTGTTGGAAAGACTACCGGTACAGCCTATCCTTTGGACCAGATTCCACCAGATAAGAGCAGGCTGCCTTCTTTTGTTTGGTTCGACTACATCCGTCCGCTCAACAAGGAGGACATCTTCGAGTGGAGGGCTAAAAAAGCAGGTGAAGTATTGAAGAAAAGTGACCGGAAACCTGTAACTTCGCCAAGGAATATGCATATTAAACGAAATAATAAGTAGCGTCATGGGAATGTTTGCAATGCGGAAGCCTCGTGGCTTCAATCATAGCTATATCTATGTGGATGAGCGGAAAGAGAAGTTGGCGAAGATGGAAGAAAACGCCAAGCGTGACCTGGGTATGCTGCCGGAAAAGGAATTCTCGCCCGAGGATATACGGGGCAAATTCATAGAAGGAACAACTCACTTGAAGCGGCGCAAGGAGAGCGGACGTAAGCCGATGCATTTGGGCATAATCCTTGTTGTCATAGCTGTGCTGATTTATCTGTGGTATGCCATCAGTAACGGAATCATTTAATAATGATTAATCATTAATCCCTAATCATTAAACATTATCATGAGCGATATCATTCATTTGCTGCCCGATTCGGTTGCCAATCAGATTGCTGCCGGAGAGGTGATTCAGCGTCCGGCATCTGTTGTGAAGGAATTGGTGGAAAATGCAATTGATGCCGAAGCAGAGGAAATACATGTGCTGATTACCGATGCGGGCAAGACCTGCATCCAGGTGATTGATGACGGAAAGGGGATGTCCGAAACGGATGCGCGTCTTTCTTTTGAACGCCATGCAACTTCAAAGATACGCGAAGCTGCCGATTTGTTTGCCCTACGCACCATGGGCTTCCGTGGAGAAGCGTTGGCTTCCATTGCTGCGGTAGCTGAAGTGGAGTTGAAAACACGCCCAGCCAGCGAGGAACTGGGGACGCGACTGTTGATTGCCGGCTCTAAAGTCGAGGGCCAGGAAGCCGTTTCCTGCCCTAAGGGAAGCAATTTTTCCATCAAGAACCTATTCTTCAATATTCCTGCCCGGCGCAAATTCCTGAAAGCGAACTCTACGGAGTTGAGCAACATCCTTACGGAATTCGAGCGTATAGCGTTGGTGCATCCTGAGGTAGCCTTCTATCTGTATAGTAATGATACGGAATTGTTCAATCTTCCGGTAATGCCTTTGCGGCAACGCATCATGGCAGTCTTCGGAAAGAAGCTGAATCAGCAGTTGCTGTCCGTCGACGTCAATACGACCATGATAAAGATTTCCGGTTTTGTAGCCAAGCCGGAAACGTCCCGCAAGAAAGGAGCGCACCAATACTTTTTTGTGAACGGGCGCTATATGCGTCACCCCTATTTCCACAAAGCGGTGATGGATGCTTATGAACAGCTGATTCCTGCCGGTGAGCAAATCTCCTACTTTATTTATTTCGAGGTAGACCCTGCCAATATCGATGTGAACATCCATCCGACGAAGACGGAGATTAAGTTCGAGAATGAGCAGGCTATCTGGCAGATTCTGTCGGCTGCGGTCAAGGAATCCTTGGGCAAGTTTAGCGCTATACCTACTATTGATTTTGACACCGAGGATATGCCGGATATTCCTGCATTCGAGCAGGCTCGTCCGATAGAGCCTCCGAAGGTACACTATAACACGGATTTCAATCCCTTCAAGACGTCTTCCGCTTCTTCCTATGGAGGTGGTAGCAATTATTCGCGTCCCAAAGTGGAGTGGGAGGGGCTTTATTCCGGTTTGGAAAAAGCCAGCAGGATGAACGAGCCGATGGAGGAAGAGCCTTTTGTAGAGGATACGGTTACCGGTACGGCTCCAAGAGAGGAGGAGAGGGTTCCTTATTTCCAGGAAACGGTTCCTTCCGGGGTAAGCGCCTCTTTCTATGGCAATGAGGCAACGGTAGAGAAAGGAGCGCAACACTTCCAGTTCAAGGGGCGTTTTATTCTGACTTCCGTTAAATCGGGTCTGATGCTGATAGACCAGCACCGGGCACATGTCCGGGTATTGTTCGACCGCTATATGAGCCAGATTCGACAGAAACAAGGCGTATCCCAGGGGGTATTGTTTCCGGAGATTATCCAGTTGCCGGCTTCGGAAGCTGCCGTGCTGGACGGTATATTGGAAGATTTGTCGGCAGTAGGCTTCGATTTGAGCCCGCTGGGTGGCGGCAGCTATGCCATCAACGGCATACCTTCGGGCATAGAGGGGTTGAACCCGGTAGAATTGGTCCGGAATATGGTACATACTGCTATGGAAAAAGGGAATGACGTTAAGGAAGAGGTGCAGACAATTCTTGCATCGACCTTGGCACGTGCTGCGGCCATCGTCTATGGACAAGTGCTGAGCAACGAGGAAATGTCCAATCTCGTGGACAATCTGTTTGCATGCCCATCCCCGAATTATACTCCGGACGGAAAGACGGTGCTGGCGACCATTAAAGAAGACGACATAGAAAAGCTTTTCTCCAAATAAGGAAGAGTACTTTCTTTTGCATCAAGGCAAAAAAAGTACAAATATTCAGAACCTTTTAGTTCTGTTGGCGTTAATTAGACAGTT
>OHTU01000963.1_pt1 | contig 9391 bp, 8 predicted proteins | sample 1578961 | NCBI WGS metagenome assembly OHTU01 (sample SAMEA3879582, study PRJEB24766) | human gut metagenome | biome: human-associated habitat; feature: feces | place: USA | collected 1985/1987 | reverse complement strand
ATGGCTGAGCTGCGTGCTTCGCTTCCTCCAGTCGGTGATAGGAGGCTAAAATGTTAAAAAGCAGAGCGATCAAATCATTAAGCGTTCTCCTGTGCCTTATAATTGCGCTGTCGGCGTTCGTAACTGCCTCGGCTCAAACGGTGACTGCCGAGACTCCGAGAAGTGCCGACGAGACACAGCTTCTCTGGTCGCAGCGAATAGGCACGAATTATAAAAATGCGCCGAGCGTGCCGACGGTCAGCGGCGATTCACTTATAATAATGAGCAAGCGCCGGCTCCTGAAGCTCGACACGGCTACCGGCGAGACCATGGCGAGCGCCGAGATGACGAAGCGCCCGGGCTACGGCTGCGTGCCCGCCCTCTGCGCCGACGGCAAGATATTCTGTCCACTTGAGGACGGCACGGTCGAGACCTACGACCTCGCCACAATGCAGCGCCTCTGGAGCTTCTCGGATGAGCTCGGCGGTCAGCCTCTGTCGCCGATAGTTTACAGCGACGGCTGCGTTTATACCGGCTTCTGGGATGATGAAGAGACAGACGGCAATTTTATCTGCCTTGACGCCGTGAGCGGCGAGCTGAAGTGGCGCTATACCAGCAAGGGCGGCTTCTATTGGGCCGAGGCGGCAGCGATCGGCGGCTGCATCGTCGTCGGCTCGGATAACGGCAGCGATGAAATCAATATGACCTCGTCCGTTTATTGCTTTGACGCAAAGAGCGGCGAAGTGCTCGACACTTTGGCCGTGCCCGGCGACTGCCGCAGCGGCATCACCGTCATTGACGGCACAAACGAGCTGGTGTTCACCACAAAGGCAGGCTACTTCTGCAAGACGAGCGTCACCGATGGCAAATTCTCGACAGGCAGGCTCCTCAAGCTCTCGGGAGCCTCTACCAGCACGCCGACTGTTTATAACGGCAAGGCCTATATCGGCGTGCAGTCGACCGGATTCTCCGGCAATTTGCAGATAATCGACGTTGCCGCAATGAGCGTGGCGGCGGTCGTGCCGATGAACGGCTATCCGCAGAGCGAGATGGCTCTCACCACGGCTTATGAGGCTCAGACGGGCAATGTTTATGTCTATGCGACTTACAATTCGCCCCCGGGCGGCGTGAGCGTTATCACCGTCTCGGCGGACGGCACGGCGAGCAAGGCGGAGCTTTTTGCCCCGTCGGGCGAGGCTGCCGAATATGCGCTGAGCAGCATTGCGGTCAGCGAGGACGGCAAGCTCTTCTATAAGAACGACTCAGGTACGGTGTTCGCCTTGAGCTATAAGGAACCCGACCCGGAGCCGGATCCCGAGCCGCAGCCCTCGATATTTGCGAAGATAGGCGCGTTCTTCAAGAGCGTATTTACCAACATTGCAAACTTCTTCAAAGGAATTTTTGAGGCTATTTTCGGTTAATAAAGAAGCGAGGTGACAGGATGAAAGGAGCATTTGCACGCAGGCACCCTGCGGTGAATGTGCTGTTCTTTGTGTCGGCGGCGCTGCCTTCGGCGCTGAATTCGCATCCGCTCATCCTGCTCATCTCCGCATTTGCGGCCTTTGCGTATTCGCTCAGGCTCAGGGGGGCGCTCTGCAAGAGCCTCCCGCTGCTCATTTTACCCGTGGTGCTCACGAGCCTTGTCAACGGAGCTTTTAATCACTACGGCGTCACAACTCTCTATACTCTGCCGAGCGGCAACAGGATGACCCTCGAGGCCTTCGCCTACGGAGCGGCGGCGGGCACGGCGATAGCGGCGATGCTGCTGTGGTTCGTCTGCTGGAACGAGGTGGTGACAGAGGATAAATTCATGTGCCTTTTCGGCAGGGTCGCCCCGCATACGGCGCTGCTTGTGCTGATGATCCTGCGCTTTGTGCCGCTGTATTCCGAGAGATTTGCCGAGACGGTCAAAACCCTCGGGGCGGGCGAAACAAAAAACAAACGCTTTGCGCGGCTGCGTATCGCCGCCAAGGCTCTCTCAGGCGTTGTCACATGGGCGCTTGAGAGGAGCATTGATACGGCTGATTCCATGCGGGCGAGGGGCTACGGGGCGCGTCGGCGCACGAGCTACTCCCGCTTCCGCTTTTCCCCCCGCGACGGGCTGCTGACCGCGTTCATCGCGGCGGCGGGTTCGCTTGCCGCGCTCGGCTTTGCCCGAGGCGGGCTTGAGGCGGGCTATAATCCCATTATTTATGTTGAGCGTCCGAATCCTTTGGGCGCGGCTGCCGCTGCGGCGTATGCGCTGCTGTGCTTTATGCCGATGATCTATGACCTTGCGGAGGAGATAAGATGGAACAGATCCTTTTCAAAAATCTGAGCTTTACATACCCGCTCACGGGCGAAAAAGCCCTTGACGATGTGAGCCTCGGCATAGACGGCGGCGAATTCATAGTGCTCTGCGGCAGGAGCGGCTGCGGCAAGACCACCTTGCTGCGGCATCTCAAGACCGCCCTCATGCCTGAGGGCAAGCGCAGCGGTGAAGCGCTGATAGACGGCAGGAGCGTTGCCGACATGAGCGCCGCCGAGAGCGCGCAGACCGTGGGCTTCGTCATGCAGGACCCCGAGATGCAGATAGTCACCGACAAGGTGTGGCATGAGCTGGCGTTCGGGCTTGAGAGCCTCGGCGCAAAAAAAGATAAGATAAGAATGCGTACCGCAGAGATGGCGGCGTATTTCGGTATGCAGGGCATATTCGATAAAAAAATCACCGAGCTTTCGGGCGGTCAGAAGCAGCTGCTGAATCTTGCGGGCGTTATGACCTCATGCCCGAAAATACTGCTGCTCGACGAGCCGACCTCACAGCTCGACCCCGTGGCGGCGGAGAATTTCATCTCCACCGTTGCAAGGATAAACAGAGAGCTCGGCGTTACCGTTGTGATGACCGAGCACCGCCTTGAGGAGGTCTTTGCCCTTGCGGACAGAGTGGTGGTCATGGATGGCGGCAGAGTGGTGTCCGATACCCCGCCGAGGCAGCTTTGCAATGGCGGCACCGACGGCTTCCTGAGCCTCGCCGCGCCGGCACCCGTCAGGATATTCTCAAGCGTTGCTCCCGCCGAGGAGCTGCCGCTGACCGTGCGCGAGGCGGCTCAAAGGCTCGGCAAACTTATAAGAGACCCGAAAATAAATCAAATAGAAAATAATGCGGCTCTCCCCGATAAAACGGCGCTGGAGCTTAAAGACGTGAGCTTCCGCTACGAAAAGGAGCAGCCGAATATCATAAACGAGCTGTCGCTCAAGGTGCCCGAGGGCTGCGTGCTCTCGATATTGGGCGGCAATGCGGCGGGCAAATCCACCTTGCTGCGCCTTGTTGCGGGCATCCTGCCCGTTCAGGGCGGCAAAATCAAATTCGGCGGCAAGGACAGAAAAAAGTCAGGCATGACCGTCGGCTATATGCCGCAAAATCCGCAGACGCTCTTTACGGCGAATTCGCTGAGAAAGGAGCTTGCGGGCGAGCGGCTCGAGGAGGCGGCGAGGCTCACGAAGCTCACCGAATTGTTGGATAGACATCCCTATGACCTGAGCGGCGGAGAGCAGCAGAGGGCAGCAATGGCAAAATTGCTGCTTGCAGACCCTGACATCTATTTGCTCGACGAGCCGACCAAGGGCATGGACTGCGAATTCAAGCAGTGCCTTGCCGAGATGTTCGATTCGCTCAAGGCGAGGGGCAAGACGATCATAACCGTCTCGCACGACGTTGAATTCTGTGCCCGAAGCTCGGATATCTGCGCCATGCTCTTTGACGGCGGCATCGCGGGAGTTGCGGATACCCGCAGCTTCTTCAGCGGCAATTATTTCTACACCACGGCTGCAAACAGGCTCTCAAGGCAGGTCTTCAAAAACTGCGTTACCGATGTGGATGTGATTGAATTATGCAGAGAAAATATGTCAAACTGAATATCATCTCCGCCTTGTTGACTTTGGCGTTGATCGTTTCGGCGGTCACGGCGATGAAGTTTTTTGAGGGCACACGGTATTGCTACATTTCCGCGTTCGTGATAATAATTGCGGCGTGCGTGCCGTTCTTTATCTCGTTTGAGCGGCGCAAGCCCTCGGCGCGGGAGCTTGTGGCTTTAGCGTCAATGTGCGCCATAGCCGTTGCCTCGAGGGCAGCCTTCTTTGCCATACCGACGGTGAAGCCTATCTGCGCCGTCATTATCATCACCGCCGCCTGCTTCGGCGCCCAAACGGGCTTCGTTGCGGGGGCTGTGTCGATGTTTGCGTCGAATTTCATATTCGGCCAGGGCGTTTTCACACCGTTTCAGATGCTTGCGCTGGGAGCCGTCGGCTTCGCTGCGGGGGTCATATTCTCAAACAAACGCCTGCGTGAGAGCAGACCTGCCCTCTCACTCATCGGTGGGGTGCTGTGCTTCGTCATCTACGGGCTGATAGTGGATATCTCCTCCGTGCTGATGATGGCGACCTCGTTTTCGATAAAGCAGATACTCGCGATTTACGCTTCAGGCGTGCCGTTCAACGCGTCGTTCGCCGCCACCACGGCGATAGTTCTGGCGCTTGTCGGCAAGCCGTTCATCGAGAAGCTGGAAAGATTAAAGATAAAATACGGTATGTTCGGAGGTACGGCATGAAAAGAATAATCGCTCTGCTGCTCACATTTTTATTCCTCTTCGCCTGCGTTTCATGTAAGAATTCGGCGGGCGATGAAACGACCGCCGTAACGGCGCTGACCGAGGCCCTCGCCGCTGTCACGGAAACCGAAACTGCGGAAGAAACGACTGAGGAGCCTGCGGCATCCGTAGCCGCTTCGACGGCAAACGAAAAAACCACGCTTAAATCCGCGGTCACATCCGCCGTCACCAAGACCACGGCGGTGATAAAAACCGCCGCGGCTACTGTCAAGGCAACTGCGGTGAAGAACACGACCACCCGCAGACAGACCACCACCAAAAAGGTCAAAACTACCGTGCCGAAGACCGAGCCGACCACCGCCGCCCGCACTGAGAGGCGCACGGAGGAGCCGACAACGGCAAGGCGCGACAACTACTGCACGATATCCATAAGTTGCTCAACGCTGACCGATAAGAGGGATAAGCTCAAGGGCGGCAAGGCGCAATTCGTGCCGTCGGACGGCTATATTCTGCACGAGGTCAGGGTGAAATTCACCGAGGGAGAGACGGCGTTTGATATTCTAAAGCGCGTCTGCGCCGCCAACACCTGCACCGACAACTGCAAATACTGCCAGGCTGAGGGAATACAGTATGAGGCAAGCTACACGCCCGCATATCAAAGCTGGTATGTGAAAGGCATCCATCAGCTCTATGAGAAGGACTGCGGAGCTTATTCGGGCTGGATGTATAAGGTCAACGGCGTTTTCCCGAATTACGGCAGCAGCGCATATACCGTGCAAAACGGGGACAGGATAGAATGGTTGTATACCTGCGACCTCGGCGAAGATATAGGCTATTAAAGCCTTGACTTTGAGCCTTTTACGGGTTATACTTAAATTAATAAAAAACGGCGGAGGTTACTTTGAAGCACCCTCCGCTTTATTATTCTGAACACAAACCGGAGGGGAACTGCTTATGAGAAGCGTCACCGATTATTTCGGCTGTATGGTTTTTGACGATAAGGCTATGCGCCTGCGCCTGCCGACCGAGATATATGAGGCAATGAAAAAGACGATTCGTGACGGCAAACGCCTTGATATAGCCGTCGCAAATGCCGTCGCCGATGCGATGAAGGAGTGGGCGGTCGAGAACGGAGCCACCCATTACACCCATTGGTTCCAGCCCATGACGGGCATCACCGCAGAGAAGCACGACAGCTTTGTTTCACCCGGCAAGGGCGGCACCGCCATCATGGAATTCTCCGGCAAGGAGCTGGTCAAGGGCGAGTCGGACGCCTCCTCCTTCCCCTCGGGCGGCCTCAGAGCCACTTTTGAGGCGAGGGGCTACACCGCGTGGGATCCGACCTCCTACGCATTCATCAAGGAGGGCGTGCTCTGCATTCCCACGGCGTTCTGCTCCTACGGCGGCGAGGCGCTCGACCTCAAGACCCCGCTTCTGCGCTCAATGGAGGCGATCAGCAGGCAGGCGGTGCGTATTCTGAAGCTCTTCGGTCAGGAATACGAGAGCGTAAAGACCACCGTCGGCGCGGAGCAGGAGTATTTCCTTATAGATAAGGCTATGTATGACAGGCGCAAGGATCTGCGCTACACGGGCAGGACTCTTTTCGGCGCAAAGCCTCCCAAGGGTCAGGAGCTGGACGACCACTACTTCGGCTCGATAAAGCCCAGAGTATCCGCCTTTATGAATGAGCTTGACGAGGAGCTGTGGAAGCTCGGCGTATTCGCCAAGACCGAGCATAACGAGGTCGCACCCGCTCAGCATGAGCTTGCTCCCGTCTTTGCCGTGACGAATATCGCCACCGACCATAACCAGCTCACCATGGAGATAATGCAAAAGGTCGCCCGCAAGCACGGCATGGTCTGCCTGCTGCACGAGAAGCCTTTTGAGGGCGTCAACGGCAGCGGCAAACACAACAACTGGTCCATGTCGACCACCGACGGCGTCAATCTGCTCGAGCCGGGCGAAACTCCGTATGAGAACGCTCAGTTTCTGCTTTTCCTCTGCGCTGTAATCAAAGCGGTCGACGATTATCAGGATCTGCTGCGTATATCCGTTGCCAGCGCGGGCAACGACCACCGCCTCGGCGCGAACGAAGCGCCGCCCGCAATTGTCTCAATGTTCCTCGGCGACGAGCTGAGCGACATCCTTGAGGCTATCGAGAACGAGACCGCCTATGACGCAAGAGAGAAGGCGGTAATGAAGGTCGGCGTACATATCCTGCCGAGATTCGCAAAGGATACCACCGACCGCAACAGGACCTCTCCGTTCGCCTTCACGGGCAACAAATTCGAGTTCCGTATGCTCGGCTCGGCGAATTCGATAGCGAGCGCGAATATCGTGCTCAACACCGTAGTTGCTCAGTCGCTCAAATCGTATGCAGACAGGCTCGAGAGCGCCGACGACTTTGAGGAAGCCCTCCATTCGCTTATCAGAAAAACGATAAAGGATCATAAACACATAATCTTCAACGGCAACGGCTACGACAATGAGTGGATAGCCGAGGCGGAGCGCCGCGGGCTGCTCAACCTGCCCACCACGCCCGACTGCCTGCCATATCTGCTCAAGGATAAGAATATCAAGCTCTTTGCCGAGCATAAGGTGTTCAGCCGTCAGGAGATTGAGGCCCGCTACGAGATATATCTCGAGAGCTACTGCAAGAATGTACGCATAGAGGCTCTGACGATGACGGATATGACGAATAAAGATATTCTGCCCGCCGTCAGCGCGTATTTCAAGACCCTTTGCGACACGGTCAAGACCATGGGCAGAGCGGGCATAGACCCGAGCGGCAGCTATGAGCAGGTGACGGCGGAGAAGCTCGCCGCCCTCTCAAGGAAGATATTCTCGGCTGTCCACGGGCTTTCACAGGCCGTTGACGGGCTGAGCGAGGCGGGCGACGCCGCAAGGGAATCGGAGCTTATCCGCGACAGAGTTCTTCCGCAGATGAATCTGCTCCGTGAGTATGTCGACGCCGCCGAGAGCATTACCGCCGAGGAATATTGGCCCTATCCCTCCTACGGCGATCTGCTGTTCGGAGTCCAGTAAAACAGAATATATAAGCCGTTCATCCGCTGTATTCTTCGGAATGCGGCGGATATTTTTTTCATATTATTGACTGAAAAATGATTTTCGGAGGATAAAAAATGGATAACGGCTTTGAAAATTCGTTTCCGCAGCGGACGGAACGTGATGAATACAGGAGCAAATTCCGTTTTGCAGATGAGGATACGCCGAGAGAGACGCAAAGGAGCAAAAAGCCAAAGAACAAAACCGACCGCCTCGTGCGCCTGCTGCTGCTGCAAACGGCGCTGTGCGCCGCGGTAGCGGCGGCGGTGCTGCTGACCTCGAAGCTCAGCCCTGCCGTCTATGAGAGGATGAGGGGCGATTACTCGGGGATCATGGCCAAGAATATGACCGTCGGGCAGGTGTGGGAGCAGATAAAGAATGCGGCGTCGTTCGCCATAAAGCCCGTTGAGGAGCGGGGAGAGGCAGCCGAAACGCCGACTGAGGGGCAGGAGGCGGCGGCCGATGCCGTTGCCGCAAGCACTAATGTCGACACGGGGCTGACGGTGTTTGAGGCTGTCAGCGATGAGACGGGTGAGACCGTCGCCGTCGGCAAGATGGAGAGCGGCTCGGGCGGCGGGGATATCGGCTCGGGCGAGGCGGCAAAGGGAACCTCTTTTGCGCCTTATTATGTCAGCGTTTCGCCCGTGATGCCGGTCAAGGGCGCGCGGATAACCTCCCGTTTTGGCTACAGGACAAATCCAATCTCGGGCAGATACGGCTTCCATACGGGGCTTGACCTTGCCGTGGCGGAGGGCACTCCGGTGGCTGCGGCGTTCTACGGCGAGATAGAGGAGACGGGGGAGAACGATGTGTGGGGCAAATATGTGCTCATGCGGCATTCGGAGCAGCTTGAGACCTATTATTGCCACCTCTCGGAGATATATGTCACCGAGGGCAGCGTCATAAGGCAGGGCGAGACGGTGGGGCTTGTTGGCTCGACGGGCTGGTCTACGGGGCCGCACCTGCACTTTGAGGTCAGGATAGGCGGGGTCAGGGTCGACCCGGAGCGGCTGCTCTACCCCGACGGTGCCGATGAAAGCTGATATAGGCAAGACGCGGCTGAAAATAAACGTCTCCTTTGCTGTTGCAGTCACGCTGACCCTTATACTCGATGAGAGCGGCGTCAGCTCCGCCGCCCTGCTCTGCTGCATTGTCCACGAGGCGGGGCATCTGATCTGCCTTGTCGCTATGGGCGAGCGGCCGAGCCTGATAGAGCTGTCGTTCTACGGTGTGAAGCTCGAGCGCTGCGGCGCGCTTGCCCGCAGGGGCGACGAAGCCTTGCTCTATGCCTGCGGACCCGCCGCAAACCTCGTTTTCTCCGCCGTGCTGCTTGCCGTCGGCAGGGGAGGCGGTTCGATGCATGACTGTGCCATGATAAGCCTTGGCATCGGGGCGTTCAACCTCTTGCCCTGCGTGCCGATGGACGGCGGCAATCTGCTCTTCACACTCCTCAGCGGCTTGCTCGAATACGACAGAGCCGAGCGCATATCCTTCGTTGTTTCCACCTGCGTCGCCGTGCCCCTTTGCTGTATCGGGGCGGCAAAGCTGATAAGAGACGGCAATGTCACCCTCCTCGGCGTTTCGATATATCTTGCCGCCGCCGTATTCCTCAACAAAAAAGAAAAGGACAGCATTAAGCTGTAGATTTTTAAAGAATAATATGTTACAATACAAGGGACAGCTTTGAATTAGGAGAAGTGTTATGTATCCGAAAGAAATCGAAAAATTCCTGCTCGGCGTGCAAAAGCCCGGCAGATACA
>OHTU01000953.1_pt1 | contig 9460 bp, 8 predicted proteins | sample 1578961 | NCBI WGS metagenome assembly OHTU01 (sample SAMEA3879582, study PRJEB24766) | human gut metagenome | biome: human-associated habitat; feature: feces | place: USA | collected 1985/1987 | reverse complement strand
TTAGCATCGACGAAAGCTATCGTATAGAGAGGACTATCTCTACTAACAATATGGATAAATTTCAAGAGGCAATCTGTGCCTTCGCCAATGACCTTCCGGGATCTCGCAAGAAGGGATACCTACTCATTGGAGTTCTTGATGATGGAAGAATCAATGGAATGTCTGTCGATGATACTTTGATGAAAAAAATCAGCGGCATCCGCTCTGATGGTAATATTCTCCCATTACCCATGATGACAACGGAAAAGGTTAGTACTCCCAAGGGTGATGTCCTTGTAGTAGAGGTTACTCCCTCATTTGATACACCTGTGCGTTATCGTGGTCGTACCTTCATTCGTATTGGTCCTCGCAGGGATATCGCAACCCCACAAGAAGAACGCATATTAAGTGAACGATGCGCAGCAAGCCTACCAACTTTTGACACCTATCCATGCAGAGGTGCAAAACTGGACGACCTTGACATTAATGCCATTATCAAAGATTATCTTCCTCGTGCTGTAGACAACCACGTTTTGGAAAAAGACCATCGTCCACTTGAAGAACAACTTGCCTCTTTGCATCTATGGAACCTTCAATGGAATTGCCCAACCAATGCAGCGATGATTATGTTTGGCAAAAATCCCAAATTCTTTATGCCTGGAGCGTACATTCAGTATGTTCGATTTAAAGGAGAAACAAACGCAGGAGCCATTCTAAATGAACGAAGATTTGAGGGTTGCCTCTATAAAACTCTGCCACTTCTCGACAATTTCATTCGTGATGGCATCGTAACCCGTCGCCCAATATCTATCAGTATGTTGCGCGAAAAGGAAGTTATGAACTATCCTTTCAAGGCACTTCACGAACTCTGTATGAACGCCTGCATGCATCGAGATTATCAATCCAATATGCCTACACGTCTCTACCAATACGACCGCCACATCGAAATCATGAACCCAGGCGGTCTTTACGGTCAAGCACGCCCTGAAAACTTTCCATTGGTGAACGACTATCGCAACAGTGTGATTGCTGAGATGATGCGTACTTTCAATTATGTGAACATGTTTAATCATGGCGTTACGGAAGTTCAAGATGCACTACGTGATAATGAAAATCCTCCCGCACGATTCAACGTTGATTTGGTAACTGCATTCAGTGCTATCATTGAAGATGATGCTAAAAGCTATGAGGAATCTATACTGGACACCAGCTTAACAGCAACCGCCCATCAGCTTGCAACAAATATCCCTATTCACGTTAGAGACCTAATTATCAATATAGATACATCAGAATACGCCAAAGAAAACTTGCAACTTGCAACCAAACTTGCAACCAAATCTCGCCAATACTTCGACAAGGTGTCTTTGAAACCAGCTATTCTATCTGGCCTTATACAAATGAAATATGCAGACGCTCCCAATCATCCAAATCAAAGATATAGGCTGACAGAGTTGGGCAAGGCTGTGCAAATGATTTTGAAAAAAGGATAGGATTCAAGTGGGGGAAAGTAATGGTAAGCAGGCATCTGATGTTTAAAATCAATTTGATAAGTCGGTGGGCAAAATTAGTTTATACCGAATTGTCGTATTATTTTGTTCCTATAGTTTGCCGCCCTCCCCTCTCAGAAATCGTAGCACAGCCGGGCACAGACCACGAAGAAATCGCCGTCGGCATTCGTGACGTATTGGCAGCAGGGCTGCACGTCCAAAGAGCGGGTGAGCTGGCGCCGCCACGTCATTTCTACGGAGTACTCGCGGCCCTGTTGGAAAAGGGCATACTGCCCGGAGAGGCCACACGCATTGCGGCAGTCTTGATAAACGCAGCCCACTTCACCATAGCGGCGGCAAGCGTTTGAGTGACAGGTGTTTTCAGAATACTACGCCATAACGGAAATGCTTTTTTCTTCGGTTTTCCACAGGGGTTGCTCACCATAGGCCCACCAGGCGCAGCTTGTTTCTGCCGCTGGAGATTCCGTCAGCAATTCGCCTTCTTCGTCAACGGCAAACTGCCGACTGTGGACGGCTACGCCTGCGAAGTAATGCCCGTCGCGGTGGGAATATTCCAATTGCGAAATGTTGAAAACGCCGTCTTCTTTCGGACGCACGAGAAAGGGATTGTCGTGGTGGCGCCAACCGTTGTAGCCCACACCATTATATAAGGAGTTCCTGAAGGTCCATCCGTTTCGGCTTACATCAAAATAAACCGTCAGGCCAGAGAAGGGATAATTGGCAATGGGATAGCTGGCGCCGATGGTTGGAAAGATGCCACACGAACTGTTGACGAAGAGCGACGTGGCATCCGACGTGAAGAAATCTTCGTTGACGTTGCGCACACCGAGAAAGACATTGGCATTCTCCCAGGCGTGGCGATAGCCCAACACGGCCAAGGCCGCCACATTGTTGTCGGCTTCGATGTTGGAAAAGGCCTGCCAGTCTGTCCCGATTCCCTCTTTGGCTTTGGCCATGTGGAGCGTTGCCGCTTCAAGATAGTCGGTTCCGCTTTTTATCGGCAGGTTCAAATCAAGCCTCAACAGGTTGAGCCAATTGGTTTTCTTGTTTGTGTTCCACTGCCATTCGGCGGTGTAACTGCCGCTGAAGCATTGGGAGAAACAAGGCAGAGCAAAGAGACTGCCGGCCAAAAGGCAAAGGCAGAGGAGGGATTTTCGGATATTCATTGGTTTCATGAAACGTTTTATCTTAAGTAGGCTACTTAGAGCAATTCACTGGTTCGCAAAGCAAAGCTAACAAGTTTTTGCGGCACTGGCAAGAGAAAGGCAACGATAAGTGGGAGATAATCTTGGGTTTTCGGGCAAATCCGTTGGGCGAAATCTCGGATATTCCACATATTTTGCGTAAGTTTGCACTTTAAGTAGGTAATCAAAATTATTTATGAAATACTCCTTTGTCATCCCCGTATTCAACCGCCCCGATGAAGTGGACGAACTACTTGAGAGCCTGACGAAACAATCGCTTCAGGATTTCGAAGTTCTCATCGTGGAAGATGGTTCATCGCAGCCCTGCCAAGAGGTGGCAGAGCGCTATGCCGATGCACTCAATGTGCGCTATTTCATGAAAGAGAACTCGGGGCCCGGCGGCTCGCGCAATTATGGCGTGGAACGGGCGAAGGGCGAGTATGTCATCATTCTCGACAGCGACGTGGTGCTGCCGGAGGGCTATCTCCAAGCGGTTGACGCGGAACTCAACGCCGCGCCCTGCGATGCTTTTGGAGGCCCCGACCGCGCCCATGAGTCGTTCACGCCCATGCAGAAAGCCATCAACTACGCCATGACGTCTTTCTTCACCACTGGCGGCATCCGTGGCGGAAAGAAGAAGATGGACAAGTTTTACCCGCGCTCGTTCAATATGGGGGTGCGCCGAACGGTCTATGCTGCACTCAATGGTTTCAGCAACATGCGCTTTGGCGAAGACATCGATTTCTCCACGCGCATTTTTGAGCAAGGCTATGCCTGCCGCCTCTTTCCAGAGGCCTGGGTTTGGCACAAGCGCCGCACCGACCTTCGAAAGTTTTTCAAGCAAGTACACAACTCGGGCATCGCCCGCATCAACCTCACCAAGCGCCATCCTGGCACGCTCAAACTCGTGCATGCCTTGCCTGCCGTTTTTGCCGCCGGCTGCGCCCTGCTGGTGGTGCTGACCGCCGTGGCCGCCGCCCTTGGTTGCCCCCATTGGTGGGTATGCCTCACGCCGTTTGTGCTTTTCGCCCTCATCATCTGCGCCGACGCCACCCGCACGGCCCGCAGTCTGGGCGTTGGCCTACGCGCCGTGGCCGCCGCTTATGTGCAGTTGCTTGGCTATGGCACAGGATTCATCCGCGCTTTTTGGCGCCGCTGCGTGCTCGGCAAGGGCGAATTTGAAGCTTTCAAAAAGAATTTCTACAAGTAAGGAAGGTTACAAACGTCATGGCCGACAACGATCACACCATCATCCAAGACCTCAAAGCCGACGAGCGCCCAAGAGAGCGCCTCATCAAGCATGGTCCTTCAGCCCTACGCAATGCCGAACTGCTGGCCATCCTCATCGGGTCGGGGTCGACAACGGAAAATGCAGTTAGTCTCATGGAGCGCCTGCTCGTTGACCATCGCAACAGTCTGGGCGATGTGGGCAAGATGACGCTCGAACAGCTCTGCCGCTACAAAGGCATCGGCGAAGCGAAGGCGGTGTCGATTCTTGCAGCCTGCGAACTGGGCAAACGGCGGCAGGAAGAGCACGTGGAGGAACGCCCCAGCGCACAATCGTCGGAAGACATCTACCGCTATTTCCTCAACAAACTTCGCGACAATCCCGTTGAAGAATGCCACGTGTTACTAATGAACCACAACCTACGCATCATCGGCAGTGTCTGTGTCAGTCGCGGCGGCATCACGGGAACTGTGGTCGACGTGCGGCTCGTGCTCCGCGAGGCCATCCTCGCCAACGCCACGTCCATTGCGCTCTGCCACAACCATCCTTCGGGCAGTTCCAAGCCCAGCCGGGAAGACGACCGCCTGACGCAAAGGGTGAAGGAAGCGGCGAAAGCCATGGACATACGCTTCATTGACCACATCGTCCTCGCTGACGGCAGCTATTACAGCTACAACGATGAAGGGCGGCTCTGAAGCTAAGTAATAATAAGTAGATGGGGGTTCAAAATCCAGAAAGATCTCTGCGCGGTTGCGGGCCTAATAGCAAGTGGCGGTTGCGACACTGCGCGAACATTCGGCGAAGGTCTGAGGCGAAGCACTGTAGCTCACTTTGCTCGCAAAGTGAGGGGGACGAATATTGTGGCGGCCAAGCACGGCTAAAAATCCAACGAAGATATGCCCTAAAGCGCTGGCTATATTCGCTACGTGTTCGTGGCCCTCACTTTGCAAGCAAAGTGAGCTACAATGCTGGCGCCGCAACAGACGATTATGCGGGCCAGCGCAAATCTCCGCTGCAAGGGCGCTGCTGCCAATATTTAATATTCCAATTTTGAACACCCTAATAACCTGGGCGGCCGCAGTTCGCACACCGGATTCTTCAAACAGAAAAAGCTTTCTGGCCAAGCGCTGAATAACCTCTAAAACACCTCAAGCCAACATATATCCCAACATGACATCAGAAGAAAAATTGAAATTGGAAGAAAGGGTTGTTGAAATTCTCAAAACGGTTTACGACCCAGAAATACCTGTTGACATCTATAACCTCGGCCTCATCTACCGCATCGAACTCCACGATGATGGGACGCTCGACGTTGACATGACGCTCACTGCCCCAAACTGTCCGGCAGCCGACTTCATCGTTGAAGACGTGCGCATCAAGCTCGATGGCATCACTGGCATAAAGGAAGCCCACGTCAACCTCGTCTTTGAGCCTGAATGGAACAAGGACATGATGAGCGAAGAGGCCAAACTCGAATTGGGGTTTATGTAAGTAAAGCCATTACTAACCCAAAAGCTTTCTGCCAATCTTTTTCATCTTACGACAACACGCTTTCAGCCCAATGAAAAATATCTATTTCCTCTCCGACGCCCACTTGGGCAGTTTGGCCATTCCACACGCCCGAACTCAAGAGCGCCGCTTGGTCAATTTCCTCGACAGCATCAAGCATAAGGCGGATGCCATTTATCTCTTGGGCGACATTTTCGACTTCTGGCACGAATATAAATACGTCGTCCCGAAGGGCTACACGCGCCTACTTGGAAAAATCAGCGAACTGACTGACATGGGCGTGGAGGTGCATTTCTTCACGGGCAACCACGACCTCTGGGTGCACGATTATTTTGAAAAGGAATGCGGCATGACCATCCACCGCCAAAGCACCACACTGGAAATCTATGGTAAGGTGTTTTATCTGGCACACGGCGACGGCCTCGGGTCGACCGACCGTTCGTTTCGCTTCCTCCGCTCCGTGTTCCACAACGCCACCTGCCAGCGTCTCTTCGCCGCCCTACACCCACGATGGGGCATGGCTTTTGGACTGGAATGGGCACGGCGCAGCAGAATGAAGCGCGTGGACGGTAAGGAACCAGAATACCAAGGAGAAGACAACGAGGAACTCATCCGATTTGCCAAAGACTATCTCTCGACACACCCCGACATCAATTACTTCATCTTCGGACACCGCCACATTGAGCTCGACCTCATGCTCTCGCGCACCACGCGGGCCATCATCCTCGGCGATTGGATAACGGAATTTTCCTATGCCGTGTTCGATGGCGAGCACATGTTGCTGGAAGAGTTTGTGGAAGGAGAGACGCAGCCCTGACCAACAAACCACCCTCTTTTCCTGCCCACCATGGAGCAGGATTCCTACTTCCCATCACTTAATTCATCATCCCAATAATTCACCCATACCAAATCGACACCACAATGGACGAATTTTTCTTGAGCGCCCAACACATCGTGAAGCGCTTTGCCAACCACACGGCACTCAACGACGTGAGCATTGACGTGCCACGCGGGAAAATCTTCGGATTGTTAGGCCCTAACGGCGCAGGCAAAACGACACTCATCCGCATCATCAACCGCATCACCGCCCCCGACAACGGCGAGGTCATCTTCGACGGCCATCCCTTCTCTGCCGACGATGTGGCACGCATCGGCTATCTGCCTGAAGAACGCGGCCTCTACAAAAAAATGAAGGTTGGCGAACAGGCCGTTTATCTGGCCATGCTCAAAGGACTGAGCCGCGCGGAAGCCACAAAACGCCTGCACGACTGGTTTAAGCGTCTGGATATCATGGCTTGGTGGAACAAAAAACTGGAAGAACTCTCGAAGGGTATGCAGCAGAAGGTGCAGTTTGTCATCACCGTGCTCCATCAGCCGCAACTCGTGATTCTCGATGAACCCTTCTCGGGCTTCGACCCTGTGAACGCCGAGATTCTCAAGCGTGAGATACTGCGCCTGCGCGACGAAGGTGCCACCATCATTTTCTCCACCCACAACATGTCGTCCGTTGAAGACATCTGCGACAACATCGCGCTCATCAATAAGTCGCAAGTGGCCCTGAGTGGCAAAGTCGACGAGGTGCGTGAGCGCTATCGCAGCGGCATCTTCGAGGTGAAGGCCACAAGCGGCAGCCTTGATGGGATGTCGCCGCTCTTTGAAGTCAACAACGTGCAGACGGTGGGCGGACTGACCACGTACAAACTCACAAAAGCCCCTGGCGTCAGCAACGGTCAACTCGTTACCGACCTGGCCGGCCGTCTTGAAATCCGCTCTTTCTGCGAGCAGATGCCATCCATGCAGGAAATCTTCTTGAAAGTGGTGGGGGCAGAAAATCCGAAAGATGCTGCCACAACTCATGAACCTCTAAAAGCGGAATAGAAAATGAACAAGACACTGATTATCATACAGCGCGAATTTATGACGCGCGTCAAGAAGAAATCCTTCATCCTCCTCACCATCCTGATGCCCTTCATCTTCGCGGCACTCATCTTTGTACCGCTCTGGCTCGCTTCGATTAAAGACACCGACCAGAAGGTGGTGAAGGTGGTCGACAAAACGCAGCAATACGTGGCGCTCTTCAAAGACAACACCACGTACCACTTCGAGCCGGCAGAAGCCGACAATGCCGCATTCTATGCCGACGGGACGGACGTTGAAGCGGTCATCGTTATCACGGGCAACCTCGTTGACAATCCTAAGGCCGTGAGCATCAATTCGCCGCAACCCGTGTCAAACGAGTTGCTGAGCTACACCCGCGAAGTGCTCAACAACGAAGTGCGGCGTGCCAAACTCAAAAGCTATAACGTGCCGCAACTCGACAAGATCATCGACGACGTACAGAGCGACTTCGACATCAAAACCGTCATCAAAAAAGAAGACGGACACGAAAGCGCCTCCGACACCAACATCGCCATCGCGGCGGGCTTCATCTTCACGTTTCTCATCTATCTCTTTGTCATGACCTACGGCGCTGCCGTGATGCAGAGCGTGATGGAGGAGAAAACCAACCGCATCATGGAGCTCATGGTGTCGAGCGTGAAGCCCTTCCAGCTTATGATGGGCAAAATCATCGGTGTGGCGCTCGTGGGTTTCCTGCAACTCATCATCTGGGGCGTGATGTTTGCCGCCATCCTCTTCATTTGCGGCAGCATCTTCGGCACTTCGCAGGTGCCGGCCGACCCGATGCTGACGGCACAAACGGCGGCCATGCAGCAGAGCATACCTTCGGAAACCAGTGAGATTCTCGCCGCCATCATGAATCTGCCATTCGCCGAACTCGGCATCATGTTTGTGTTTTATTTCGTGGGCGGCTATCTGCTCTACGCCTCTTTCTTCGCAGCCGTCGGCGCCAGTGTCAACGCGCAAGAAGACAGTTCGCAGTTTGTCATGCCCGTGGTGCTCATCATGATTTTCGGCCTCTATGCCGCCATGTACAGCGCCGACAACACCAATGGTCCGCTCGCCTTTTGGGCTTCCATCTTCCCCCTCACCTCGCCCATCGTCATGATGGTGCGCATCCCCTTCGGTGTGCCCTGGTGGCAGGAAGTGCTCTCCCTCGGTGTGCTCTACGCCACCACCATCTTCTTCATCTGGCTCAGCGGTAAAATCTACCGCGTCGGCATTCTGATGTACGGCAAAAAGCCGAGCTTGAAGGAAATGGCGAAATGGATTCGATATAAGTAAAAAAAAGGAAGCGCCCTGATTATTTTAGGTCGCAATGTCAATATAAATATATGGCAAACGTAAAATCATTAATAAACAAACAGATACGTCTTGATATCATCACACGTATTCTATGGAAGAATCGCAAGAAATTCATTCTGCCACTCTCGTTAACTGCAGTTATCACATATGCTCTTATGTGTTGCATACCACGTTATTATTCTGTCAAGGTAATGTTGGCTCCAGAATACGATTCTGGCAGTTCTGGCAGTAGTTTATCAAGTTTGGCATCTTTAGCAAACATAAAGTTAGGCGGCTTAGGTAGTAATTCTGATGCCTTAGTACCGACGTTCTACCCCGACTTAATGAAGAGCACAGACTTTGTTGTGCCTTTATTTGAAGCAAAAGTTTCAACTCTTGATGGCACTTTCAAAGGATCACTTACCGAATATCTTACACAACATCAAGATGCGCCTTGGTGGGGCAAAGCAATGGTAGCCATCAAAAATCTGGTTTCAAGTAAACAAGAATCAGGCCGGATAAAAGGAGAAAAGGTAAACCCCTTCCAACTTTCCAAATCCGACATGATGTTAGCTGAAATAATTTCTGCATCTATCAGCTGTTCTGTCGACAAAAAAACCGATGTCATCACCATCACAACCACAGCACAAGATCCACTGGTTGCTGCGCAGTTGGCAGATACAGTAAAGACACATCTACAGAATTTCATTACCGAATATCGTACAAAAAAAGCAAAAAATGAACTGGTACAGGTACGACAGCTCACACGTGAGGCATATGCAGCATATCAGAAAAAGCAGCAGGAATATGCAAAATTCTGTGACTCTCATCAAGATGTCATATTAAAAGCCTATCAAACAAAAGAGGAA
>OHTU01000952.1_pt1 | contig 9464 bp, 8 predicted proteins | sample 1578961 | NCBI WGS metagenome assembly OHTU01 (sample SAMEA3879582, study PRJEB24766) | human gut metagenome | biome: human-associated habitat; feature: feces | place: USA | collected 1985/1987 | reverse complement strand
GAGCCGATGAGCACTGCGCCGTACAGATCCCCCGTGCCGGGGAAGCTGCGGCTGATATGCAGCTTTTTGATGACGAAGCGGTCTGCGCCGGTACCGGCACAGCCGATGTACTTGCCCAGCGGCAATCCGGTGACCACCGCGTTGGAGGCCAGCGGCTGCAAAGCATCTGCCAGCGCCTGCGCGGCGGCATCGTCCAGCTGTTCCGTCACGGGCTGCTGCTGCAAAAGCAGCTGCGCCTCGGTGTAGTTGGGCAAAATCAGGTCTGCCGCGCGGCACAGGCTGCGGATGCGCTCGACCAGTGCCGGGGTAACGGTGGAATAGGCCTTGCCGTTATCGCCCATTACGGGGTCCACCACCTTGTAGGCGGCAGGCCACAGGGCAAAGGCTTTTTCAGCCAGCGCTACCTGCGCCTCGCCGCCCAGATAGCCGGTATAGATACAATCAAATTGCAGTCCAAGGGTCTGGTAGTGCTCCAGTGCGGCCATGCCGTAGGCACTGCCGTCCATCCGGGCGGGGGTGCCAAGGCCGCCGGTGTGGGTGGAGAGCACCACCGTGGGCAGCGCCACCGGCTGGAAGCCCATGACCGACAGCACGGGCAGGATCACTGCAAGGCTGCACCGTCCCACGCCGGACAGGTCGTGGATGCAAAGGATCTTTTTGGGTTCAACGGGTTTTTGCAAATAGGAAAACCTCCTTGCTGAAAAGCCGCGCACAGCGGCTTATAAAAAGCATCATAGAACAGTATACCACAAATTGCTGCATAAAAAAAGCGTATACCAGATTCTTTTACGGAAATAATAGCACTGCAAGCCCTGTCATGACAGGCCGAAAGGAGAAATTCAGGATGAAACAGCGAGAAAATTCCGCCGCAGGCATGGTGGTGGGCATGGCCACCGGTGCAGTCCTTGGGGCTGCCGGTGCCATGATGGCCACCCAGAGCAAGCGCCAGATGCGCCGCAATGTGCGCAAGGTGATGAAGGGCGCGGAAAATGCGGTGATGCAGCTGGATAAAATGGCCGCCGACTTTGTGGAAAAGCACATCGACTGCTGAACAGCAAAAGCGCCGTCCCGGGTGGAACGGCGCTTTTGTTATCGTGCTGTTTATTTTGCCCAGATGCACATCCGGGCGGTGGTATTGATCTCGCCCAGCAGGCTCAGATCCATCTGGATGTTGCAGGTCACGGTCAGCGACTTATTCACATCGCTGCCGGTCAGCACCGAAGCGGGCAGGTTCTTGATGGTCAGGATGCCGTTGCCCTTTTCGATCTCGCCGGTCAGGGTGCCGGTGTAGGTCACATCGCCGATGGTCAGGCCGGTCAGACAGCCGGTCACATTAAGCTTGGTCACCTGCTTGACGGGCAGCGTCAGGGTGTAGGTGCCATTGGACTGGCGGGTAAGGATAGCCTCGCGGTCGGAATCAATGCCGGAGTTAGCCATGGATTCCTTGTCGGACTTTTCCTTCCAGAATTTGACCCCAACGGGGGTATTTGCGGCGGCAGAAGCGCCCAAGGTGAGCACACAGAACATCAGCAGCGTCAGCAGGGCAGCGCCGGTACGTTTTAAGGCAGTAGTCATGTTTTTATCCTTTCTGCCGCAATTGCGGCATGGCGAAACAGAGTATATGATGCCCCATAAAGTACTGATTTGTCAATGCTAACATAACATGACCGGACGGCCTTGTCAATGTGCCTTGGCAGTCTTTCACAAAAATGTTTCGAATCCAACACAGAATGTGGAAGATGTGATAAAAAGGACGCTGCGGCATTGCAGCGTCCTTTGAACCGGGAGGACGATTTGGAATGGCCGCCGCTTATTGGGTTGCGGCACCCAGCATCCGCATCGTGCCTTGGGCGGCACTCGCGTCTTGCTGGCCGCTGCCCCAACAACTCCTCCCTGTTTCCGCCACTGGCGGCGGTCGTCGTCGTTGCTAGCCATGTTCAGCGGAAAGAGTATTTTTATTTGTAGTTCCGAAACGCCTGCGGGCGTTTCGGAACTACTTTTTCACAGGAGGGGGGCGTAGCGTGGAACGGTATCTGCTGCAAAAATCTGCGATTCGCGTCATGCAAAAAGGGGCTGCTGCGCGGTGCAGCAGCCCCTGAGGGTTACGTTATAGCGGCTCAGACCTCAAAGTTGGGATCGTCCTTCAGCATGTGGATGTTGGACATAAAGGCGCTCTGCTCGGGGTCGGTGAACGTGGCGTCCTTCACATACTTGTTCAGCACAGCTGCGGTGCGTACGGGGTCAGCAATGGTACCGGCACCGCCGATGCAGCCGCCGGGGCAGCCCATGCCCTCCAGCAGGTAGCCGTTGTACTTACCGGCCTTGGCCAGCATCAGCAGCTTCTTGCAGTCGGCCAGACCCTGTGCGGAGGCGATCTTCACCTCCATGTCGGGACGCCATTCCTTGATCTTGTCGGCAACGGCCTTGGCCACGCCGCCGGACTGTGCAAAGCCGCGGCCGGCAGCAGAAGCGTAGCACAGATCCATCTCGGCGGGATCCACTTCCAGATTGTCCAGATCCAGGTCCTTTGCCTCAATGATACCGGCCAGCTCTTCAAAGGTCAGCACGAAGTCCACGTCGGAGCGGACGGTGCGGCGGGAGGCCTCCAGCTTCTTGGCGGCGCAGGGTCCGATGAAGCACATACGGGCATCGGGGTCGGCCTGCTTCATCATGCGGGCGGTGAACACCATGGGGGTCATGGTCATGGAGATGTTCTTGGCAAGGCCGGGGAAGGCGGTCTTTGCCATCATGCTCCATGCCGGGCAGCAGGAGGTAGCCATAAAGTCCAGCTTCTCGGGCACTTCCTCCAGGAAGTCGTGGGCCTCGTCCACGGTGCACAGGTCGGCACCGATGGCAACCTCCACCACGTCGCAGAAGCCGATGGCCTTCAGGGCGGACTTCAGCTTACCGGTGGAAGCCAGAGAGGGGAACTGGTTGATAAAGGCGGGAGCGACCAGCGCATAGATGCGGTCGCCGCGGTTGAAGCCCTGGATCAGCTGATAGATCTGGCCCTTGTCGGCAATAGCGCCGAAGGGGCAGTTCACCAGACACTGACCGCAGGATACGCACTTGCTGTAATCGATCTCGGCACGGCCCAGCTCGTCAGAGTGGATCGCACCCATGCCGCAGGCAGCGGCGCAGGGACGCTCGGTCTTGACGATGGCGTTGTAGGGGCAGACGGTGACGCAGCGGCCGCACTTGATGCACTTGTCCTGATCGATGGTGGAGCGGCCGCTCTCCCAAGTAATGGCCTTCTTGGGGCACACTTCCATACAGGGGTGTGCAAGGCAGCCCTGACACAGGTCAGAAACCTTGACCAGCTTTTCAGGGCAGCGGTTGCAGGCAAACTTGATCACGTTGACCAGCGGGGGATCATAGTACTTATCGGCGATGGAAGCATCCTCCAGACCGGAGACCACGCTGTTGTGCTCGTCCATGCGGCGGGTGGGCAGACCCATAGCCAGACGCACGCGCTCCTCAACGATGGCGCGCTCCAGGAAGATGTCCTTGCGCAGCTTGCCTTCCTCACCGGGGATGATGGTGTAGGGGATCTTGCGCATCAGGTGGTTGGCCTGCTCGCCCTTGACGTTGGCGTAAGCCATGCGGGCGACCTCGGTAAACACCTGACGGCGGATCTGGATGACCGTAGTATTGATTCCTCTGAAACTCATTCCAATCTCTCCTTGCTCAGAAACAGCCAAAAAACGGAGCCGTCTGCCCTGTGTGCAGAGCATAAAAACGGCACTATACGGGCACGGATGGTACCGTGCTGGTTGCTTACAGCACGCCGGACCCGATAAATCCATCTTCATTTTAACATAAAGACGTGCGTATGGAAAGAGCAAAACACAAAATTTGTTAAAAATTTATTGTATTCATGCGGATGCACAGAATGTACAAGTAAAATGAAAAAATTTCAGCAAAGTGCTGCACGCACCCGCTCGCCGTCGTAGCGGCCAAGCTTTACCCGCACGATCTGCCCGCTCTCGCAGCCGGGGGCAGAGACCACCACCGGAATGTACAGCCGGGTGTAGCCGGTGAACAGCGTACCGGACAGGGGAGTCTCCAGCAGCACCTCATCCTCGGTGCCCTCAAAGGCGGCCAGTGCCTCGCAGCGCACCTGTTCGGCTACGGCGTTCATGCGGCGGCTGCGCTCCTGCTTTTCCCGCTCGTGGATCTGATCCGGGAAATCATAAGCCGGGGTGCCGCTGCGGCGGGAGTAGGGGAACACATGCACTTTAAGGAAGCCGATCTTCTTCAAAAATGCGCAGCTCTCCTCAAAGTCCTTTGCCGTCTCGCCGGGGAAGCCGCAGATGCAGTCGGTGGTAAAGCTGACCGGGCGGCTGCCGTAGGCGGCGCGGATCTGCTCCACCACCTGTGCGTACTCCTGCGCGGTGTACACCCGGCGCATCCGGCGCAGGGTGGCGGTGCAGCCGCTCTGCAAACTCAGGTGGAACTGGGGGCAAAGCTTGTCCACCGCTGCCAAGCGGGAGATGAATTCCGGGGTGAGCATATCGGGGTCAAGGCTGCCCAGACGGATGCGCTCGATGCCCGGCACCTGTGCGCATTTTTCCACCAATTCCACAAGATTCGTGCCGGTGTCCAGCCCGTAGCTGGGCAGGGAGATGGCGCTGAGCACCACCTCGCGGTAGCCCGCAGCGGCCAGCTGGTGCAGCTCGGCCAGAATGCTCTCCTCGGCGCGGCTGCGCACCGGCCCGCGGGCGCGGGGGATGACGCAGTAGGCGCACTGCCGGTTGCAGCCGTCCTCTACCTTGATAAAGGCGCGGGTGTGGGTCTCGAACCGTTCCACCGGCAGCTCCTCGAACTGCTCGCCGCGCTGGTGCGGGGCGATGGCCACAATGCGCTCGTGGCCGTCCAACAGCTTTTGTACGTTCTCCAAGATGGCCTTGCGGTCGCCGTTGCCGCACACAAGATCGGCCTCCATGAACTGTGCGGCCTCCTCCGGGAAGGCCTGCGGGTAGCAGCCGGTCAGCACCGTCACCGCACCGGGGTTTTCGCGCTTTTTGCGGCGCAGCCACTTGCGGCTCTTCTGGTCGCCGAAGTTGGTCACGGTGCAGCTGTTCACAATGAACACATCCGCTGCTTCGCCTTCCTGCGCAATGGTAAAGCCGTTGGCGCGGAACAGCTGTTCCAGCGCACCGGTCTCGTTCAGGTTGACCTTGCAGCCGAGGGTATAAAAACAAACTCGCATGGGGAACGATCCTTTCGATAAAAACGGGGGTGTTTTGCATTTCTTCTCATTATATAACAGAAGCCCACCGGGGTGCAAGACTGTTTTTGCACGGAGACACCGGTCTTTTGCAGTGCGTCAAAACAAAAAGGGACGCGAAAAATCTCGCGTCCCAAAGCTGCAGGAAGGAATGACGAGCCGTTAGCTGTTTTTCAGGGTAACGAACAGATAATCGGTCTCCTTGCCGTCCAGTGTATCGGTCTTGCGCTCAATGAAATCGACCTCGTACATAGGCTGGCGAAGCTGAGATCTCACAAAAGCGTTGATGGCGTTCTTCTGGGCGTCCTCGCTCAGGTCGGCCACGACAGAAAACTGCTGGGTGTCCAGAGCCTTCTGGGTCTCTTTACCGATCACGGTAGCAGAGAACCGGACGGGCAGCATGAGCTGACCGGAGCAGCCGGTGAACAGGGCGGCACCTGCAACAGCAGCAGCGGACAGACCGGCGATCTTCATAAAGTTACGGCGGGAAAGATTCATAATGAGACCCTCCTTGTGATTGCATGATTGTATGAAACTGGGCTTGCTCCCTTCTGGGAACAGTTCAATTTTACAAGTTTTGCCGTGAAAAGTCAAGGAACAGGTACCAAAGTTAACAGAAAACGAACACAATATGAAAAATGGTACGGCAAAATTGACGAGCGGCATGCCTGAAAAGACCACTGCATACAGTAGCAGCAAGAGACTTCGCACGGGGAGGGACGGAAATGGAACGGAGAAATCTGGCGCTGCTGTGCGCGGGGGTGGTCTGCTTCTGGTTGTTTGCACTGACTTTCGGCACGGCGCAGGGCAAGGGGCTGCGCATCCAACCGGCGGTGCAGGCGCAGGCGGAACCGGCAGTGCAGACCCTGACGGTCACCCCGCCGCAGCTTACTCTGCCCTGCCGCGCGGCGATCCTTATCGACCAGACCAGCGGCGCGGTGCTTTACGAGATGAACGCTGACCAGACCATGCCCATCGCCTCCATTACCAAGGTGATGACCCTGCTGCTCACCTTTGAGGCGGTGCACGCCGGGCGGCTGACCATGGATACCGCTGTGCCGGTCAGTGAGCACGCCTACCACATGGGCGGCAGTCAGATCTGGCTGGAGCCCGGGGAGCAGTTCACGCTGGACGAGATGCTCAAGGCCATCTGTGTGTCCTCTGCCAACGATGCAGCAGTGGCGGTGGCCGAGCTTGTGGGCGGCAGCGAGCCTGCCTTTGTGCAGCAGATGAACGCCCGCGCCGCAGAGCTGGGCATGGAACACACCACTTTCCGCAACGCCTGCGGGCTGGACACCGAGGGACATCTTTCCACCGCACGGGATGTTGCCATCATGAGCCGCACCATCCTGAACACCTGCCCGGAGGTGCTGCACTATACCGGCATCTGGACGGACACCCTGCGGGGCGGGCAGACCCAGCTGGTGAACACCAATAAGCTGCTGCGGCGTTACAACGGCATTACCGGGCTCAAGACCGGCACCACCGGCGGAGCGGGCGTGTGCATTACCGCCAGCGCCACACGGGACGGGCTGAATCTCATCGCCGTGGTGCTGGGTGCACCTTCCAGCAAGGAACGGTTCGAAGCCGCCACCACCCTGCTGGACTACGGCTTTGCGGCCTACCGTGCCGCACCGGTGCCCCTGCCGCAGGAGCGTCCACTGCAATTAAAGGTAAAGGGCAGCACGGAGGAAAATGTTCCGCTGGATTACGCTGCTCTGCCCGCCACCGCTCTGCTGCCCGCCGAGAGCGCCGGACAGCTGACCGTGCAGCTGGAATTGCCCGACACGCTGGAAGCCCCGGTGACCCGGGGACAGACGGTGGGCAAGGCGCAGCTGCTGTGCGGCGAAGCAGTACAGGGGGAGTACCCGGTGTGCGCTGCCGCCGATGCGCCCCGCATGGATGTTGACACCGCCTTGCAGCTGCTGTGGGACAGCCTGCGGGGGACAGCAGCCTGACCCTGTGCCGAAAAAGGCGCTTCAGCGCACAAAAGTACGCCGGACGCCCGGCGGGGCTGTTGGATACCTGAACAAATCTGGATGAAGAAACAAAAAAACACTATTAAAATTGTATGAAATCTAAGGAATTTGACCTTGACTTTACCCGGAGGGAACGGTACACTTATACCAAGATATTTCCTCGCAGGGCAAAGGCCCGGCAGATCGTTTGGAGGTTTTAATAAAATGAGTGTCGCACTGAACACGAAACACCTCTCCAGCTTCATCAGCGAAGAGGAATATGCAGCCATCTACCCGCAGGTAGAAGCCGCCCACAAGCAGCTGGAAGCCAAGAACGGCCCCGGCAGCGATTTTCTGGGCTGGATGACCCTGCCCCGGGATTATGACAAGGAAGAGTTCGCCCGCATCAAGGCAGCCGCTGCCAAGATCCGCGAGGACTCCGACGTTCTGGTCGTGGCCGGTATCGGCGGCAGCTATCTGGGCGCACGCGCTGTTGTGGAGGCCGTTAAGGGTATGTACCACAACGAGCTGGAGGATGGTCTGAAGATCTACTTCTGCGGCAACAGCATCAGCCCCACCTACCTGAACAATATCATCAGCCTGTGCAAGGGCAAGCGCTTCTCCATCAACGTCATCTCCAAGTCCGGCACCACCACCGAGACCTCTCTGGCCTTCCGTGTGCTGCGCGAGCTGCTGGAAAAGGAGATGGGCGTGGAGGAAGCCAACAAGCGCATCTACGCCACTACCGACCGTGCCAAGGGCACTTTGAAGCAGCTGGCTGACGCACAGGGCTGGCCTACTTTTGTAGTTCCCGATGACGTGGGCGGCCGCTACTCCGTGTTGAGCGCCGTGGGTCTGCTGCCCATCGCCGCTGCCGGCATCGATATCGACGCTCTGATGCAGGGCGCTGCCGATGCTATGGAGCGCTTCTCCGTACTGAGCCCCGACAACGATGCTTATAAGTACGCCGCCATCCGCAACATCCTGTACCGCAAGGGCAAGGCTGTGGAGATCCTGGAGTGCTACGAGCCGGACTTCACCCTGATGAACGAGTGGTACAAGCAGCTGTTCGGCGAGAGCGAGGGCAAGGACAACAAGGGCCTGTTCCCCGCAAGCTGCATCTTCTCCACCGACCTGCACTCCATGGGTCAGTTCATTCAGGAAGGTGCCCGCATCATGTTCGAGACCATCGTGGACGTGAAGAAGCCCGCACAGGATCTGTTCATCGACCCGCTGGAGGGCAACTTTGACGGCCTGAACTTCCTTGCAAACCAGAACATGAGCGTGGTCAACCGCAAGGCCATGGAGGGCACCATTCTGGCACACACCGACGGCGGCGTGCCCGAGGTGCTGATCGAGGTGGATGACCTGTCTGCTTATAATGTGGGCTACCTGATCTACTTCTTCTGGCGTGCCTGCGCCTGCAGCGGCTACCTGCTGAGCGTGAACCCCTTCAACCAGCCCGGCGTGGAAAGCTACAAGAAGAATATGTTTGCCCTGCTGGGCAAGCCCGGCTATGAGGGCCTGACCGCAGAGCTGGAGGCAAAGCTGAAGTAAGCTGCCGAACGTTAAAAATGATCTCCCGCCGCAAGGCGTGGAAAATACAGGAGGACTGAACTATGATTAAACTGATTGTTGGTACCAAGGGCTCCGGCAAGACCAAGGCTATGATCGACCAGATCAACGACGCGGTCAAGACCTCCAAAGGCAACGTGGTCGTCGTGGAAAAGGGCATGAAGCTCACCTACGACATCGCTCCTGCAGCACGTCTGATCGATCTGGAAGAGTACAAGATCTCCGGCGGCGAAATGCTGTACGGCTTTGTGGCCGGCCTGATGGCAAGCAACTACGACATCACCGACCTGTACATTGACGGCATCCTGAAGGTGCTGGACCACGATATCAACCGTCTGGGCGTTGTGCTGGACGAGATGGCAGCCATTGCCGGCGACAGCGTGAAGGTCACCGTGACCGTCAGCGCAGACGAGGCCGCACTGCCCCACGATGTGAAGAAGTACCTGTGATCTGATAAAAGAACAGGGCTAAAGGCTTTTCCAACAGGCAGAAGACCGGAGAAAAATAAATTTTTTCGGTTTTCTGCCTGTTTTGGTGTTGACAAAGGGTTGCTTTGGCGCTATACTAACAAAGCAGCCTTTTCAGAGGTGTACTATGCAATTTGACCTGAGAAAGTTTATCACAGCCGGCGCAAAACCGTACCATGCAGAGTTTCAGTGTGATTTATCTGCATACGATTATGCCGGTGCAAGGATCCCGCA
>OHTU01000951.1_pt1 | contig 9467 bp, 9 predicted proteins | sample 1578961 | NCBI WGS metagenome assembly OHTU01 (sample SAMEA3879582, study PRJEB24766) | human gut metagenome | biome: human-associated habitat; feature: feces | place: USA | collected 1985/1987 | reverse complement strand
TATTATCAGCCGAGGGTCGCTTTCGGCGGCTCGGTCGGTGAGGCTGCCGTGCGCCTTGAGAGCGAGCCGGAGATAAAATACGGCAATTATTATTACACAGGCAGGGTCACGGAATTTGAGGGCGAAAAGACCGATATCAAGGTGCGCCTTGTGTTCTCAAACCCGCCCGAGGCCGAGCCGTATGACACGGTCGACGGCAATTTCACTTTTTATGTCTTAGGCGAGAGCTCCGAGAAATATCTCGAATCCTATCGCTCGTCGGGAATATATCTCGGCGCTTATCCGACGGATAAATACTCCGTCGCTCCGCACTGCGGCAGGCAGCCGCTCGGTGCGCTTATATTGAAGCTGCGTTCCGCCGTCAGATCCGCGGTCATACGCACGCTTCCGAATGAAAACGGCAGGCTCGCCGTCGCCCTTTTGCTCGGCGACAGGAGCGGGCTTTCCGCCGAATCCTCGGCGGCATTCTCAAAGATCGGGATAACGCATATCGTGTGCGTTTCCGGCTTTCATCTGTCGCTGTGGTCAATGCTGATTTTGAAAATTCTCAGGAAAACAAGGATGCCACGCCGCCTTGCCTATGCTTTGGCAATGGTCGGCACGGTCGGCTTCATGCTGCTCGCGGGGCTCACCTATTCCGTTATGCGTTCGGGCATAATGACCCTTGTTTTTCTGCTTTCCGATATACTTATGAGGAAGCGCGACCCGCTGAATTCGCTCGGGTTTGCGCTCACCGTGATAGGCTTTGCCGACCCGTTCTCGATCGGCTCGGTATCACTGCGCCTCTCCGCCCTTGCAACGCTCGGGATAATTCTCTGCTCGGAGCTTGTGCTGCCGAGGCTCAGGGACTCCGCCGAGCGCCGTCTGCCGTGGAGGATAAGGACGGCGGCAGTTTATATCGCCGAGGCGCTGGTCACCGCCGCTGCGGCAATGGCGTTTACATTGCCCGTCTCAATGAGGCTTTACGGCAATTTCAACTTCATTTCGCTGCTCGCAAATCTCGTGATCACCCCCGCCGCTTCGCCGTGCATGGTGCTGAGCGCGATCGGCGCGGCGTTCGGCTCGATAACTCATATTTTTAACCTGTTTTCGTTTGCGGGCGGGCTTTTTGCCGCGTATATGCTCGGCGGCTCAAAGCTGCTTGCCTCAAGTGATCTCGCTGATTTCGCAGTCAGCGAGGACGAGGCGTGCGCCGTGTTCTGCGCGCTGTTTCTGCTGTGTGCGCTCTCGGTGCTTTTCGCCCTTTTGGGGCGGGCGATGCCCCGCCTGACAGCCGCATTGTGCGCTGCAATATTCTGCTGCTCCGTTATAGGCTTCTCGGTGTCTGCCGATATGCAGACCCGTGCCGCCATGCTTGACACGGGCAACGGCATTTGCGTGCTTGTGAGCAAGCGGCGTGAGAATCTGCTCATCGGTGCGGGCGGCAGCGCGTTTTACGGCAAAAGCAGACTGAATAACGCTCTTGCGGGTATGAAAGGCACGCTTTCGGCGGCGTTTATACCGAGCGGCGACGGCGAATATGCCGAATATGCGCTTGACGCGCTTTCCGCCCGACGACCGAAGAATATCTATTACGACTCACTGCCCGAGGGCTGCGAATTGCTGCTCGGCGGGGTCGAAAAACACCCATTTGAGGGCGTTTATGAATCCGAAAATTTCACGGTGCATACCTATCGGATCGATACGGGCTGCGCCGTATACATAAAGAGCGAGGATATGTCGCTGCTCGTCTGTCTTGACCCGCTCGCCGATATTACCGCTTTGCCCGACGAAGCGGTGAACGCCGACGCGCTGATAAGCCGAAGCGACTACCCGCAGGCGGTTGGGGGCTTCGATATTGCCGCTGTCTCCGCCGATAATCTGCGCGGCGTTGCCGTCGGCAATGAGCTGAGAGCATTGGGGGTCAATGCGGCCGCTACTGCGGGCTGCGGGGATCTCGAAATATACGCCCGCAGGGGCTGTGCGGCGCTGCGCCGCAGATAAAATGCAATAAACGGAGGGCTTTATGGCTGCGTTGAACGAAGCTTCGCTCAAGGAGAAGCTGCGGGACGATCCCGTCGGCGTTTACCTTATCTACGGCGAAGAAAGCTACCTCAAAAAAATTTATACCGACCGAATAGTTAAAAAAACCGTTGACGATACGTTCGCCGACTTCAATTTCCATGCCTTTGACGGCAAGGAGACCACGCTGAACGAGATATATGAGAGCGCCGCGGCCGTGCCTATGATGGCGGAGACAAAATGTGTGCTTGTCAAGGATATGCCGCTCGATTCGCTTGATGACGGCGGCTTTGAGCAGCTAAAGACGGTGCTTGAGGAGAATCCCGAGGACTGCGCGCTTGTTTTTGCCATGCTCACCTATGAGCCGAAGGGCGCAAAGTGGAATAAAACGGTCAAGCTGTTTGACAAATACGGCTTCACCGTCAAGCTCGATAAAAAGACCTCGGGCGACCTTGCCAAAATGCTCGAGAGCGGGGCAAAGAGGCGCGGCAAGCGGTTTGAGCGCGGCGCAGCGGCTTATCTGATAACCTGCGTGGGCAGCGACCTTAACACCCTGCTCAACGAGACGGAGAAGGTCTGCGCCTATGCCGAGGGGAGCGAGATAACCCGCAGCGATATCGACGCGGTGTGCGTCAAAAGCCTTGACGCCAAGGTGTTCGACATGATAAGAGACCTCACGGCAGGCAGGTTCGACAGCGCGTTCACCAAGCTCTCGGTGCTCTTTGAGCAGCGGGAGGATGAATTCCAGATACTCGGCGCTCTTATAGCCTCATACTCCGACATTTACCGCGCAAAAGCGGCTGTCAAGGCGGGCGGCAGAGCCGAGGATGTGGCAAAATATTACAGCTATGCGGGCAGAGAATTCCGCCTCACCAACGCTGCGAGGAACGGCGCAAAGCTCTCGTTTGAGAGCGTGGGCGACTGCATTGAGATACTTGCGGCGGCGGATACGGCGATGAAGAGCACCGCTGCGGATAAGCGGCTCGTGCTCGAGCAGACTTTGGTGAAGCTGGCAAGAGCCGGCAGAGGATGACCGATGATAAAGATAAGACAGGCCGTGGTCGTCGAGGGGAAATACGACAAAATAAAGCTCTCGGGCATTATCGACGCTCCTATTATCCAAACCGACGGCTTCGGAATATTCAAAGATAAGGAACTGCAAAAAATGATAAGGACCCTTGCCGAGCGGCAGGGGATAATCGTGCTCACCGACAGCGACTCGGCGGGCTTTAAGATACGTTCGTTCATAGGCTCCACCGTCGATAACGGCAAGATAATCAACGCCTATATACCAGATATTTTCGGCAAGGAGCGGCGCAAGACCGAGCCGTCCAAGGAGGGCAAACTCGGCGTTGAGGGCGTGTCGGAGCAGGTGATAATGCAGGCTTTGGCGAACGCCGGGGTGCTGTGCGAGCGCACCGAGGAGCCGGAGAGACCGATAACGAAGCTCGACCTGTATGAATTGGGCTTTACCGGCGGCGAAAACAGCTCCGAGAAGCGGGCTGCGCTGCTGAAATATTATGATTTACCGTCAAGATTGACCGCGAATTCGCTCGTCAAGGTGCTCAACTGCATCACGAGCTATGATGAATTCGTGGGGAAAGTCAAAGGGGGAGAAATATGCTGAGAATAGGTCACGGCTACGACGTTCACCGCCTCGTCGAGGGCCGGAAGCTGATAATAGGCGGCGTTGAGATTCCGTATGAAAAAGGTCTGCTCGGTCACTCCGACGCGGATGTGCTGCTCCATGCCGTGAGTGACGCTCTGCTCGGCTCCGCCGCGCTCGGCGATATCGGCTGCCTTTTCCCCGACAATGACGCAAAATACGAGGGTGCGGACAGCCTCAAGCTGCTCGCCGAGGTCGTGAAGGTGCTTGCGGATAAAGGCTTCTCGATAGTGAATATCGACTGCACCGTTATCGCTCAGATGCCGAAAATGCGCCCGTATATAGACGGAATGCGCCGCAATATTGCCGCCGCCTGCGGGATCAGCGACGAATTTGTCAGCGTGAAAGCCACCACCGAGGAGGGCATGGGCTTCACCGGGGCGGGTGAGGGCATAGCCGCCCACGCGGTCTGCCTGACAGAAAATTAAATTTTTGTTAAAACTGCAAATATGATTTGCAACATCGCCGCCTTTGTGATATTATGTAATCGTAGTTTACATCTAATCGCCGATCGACCGCCGTCATGCTTCCGCACGGCGAATTATCGGACACAGCATTGTGTATGAAAGGGTTTGTCAGGCCATGACATCTTTTGAAAATATAACAGATTTCTTCTCAAAGATACCGTCGCTGCATTTCGGCTTCACCGATCTGCTCGATATCCTGCTCGTCACCTTTGTGCTCTATAACGGCATAAAGCTCATCAGGGAGACAAGAGCGTTCCAGCTTGTCAAGGGTCTTGTGCTGCTCGGCATAGCCTACCTTGTGGTCTATCAGCTTGAGATGCAGGCGAGCACCTATATGTTCCGCATAGTATTCCAAAATATTTTTATCGTGCTCATAATCCTTTTCCAGCAGGAAATAAGGCAGATAATAGAGCGGCTGGGCAAGAGCAAATTCTCGAGTCTCGGCCTTATCCTCAAGGGCGGGCAAAACGATGTTTTGAGACCGTCAGAGACTCGATAATCGAGATAGCCAAGGCGGTTCAGCGCATGAGCGACAGCAAGACAGGCTCGCTCATCGTCATGGAGAAGGAGATGCTCCTCGGCGACGTTATCAAGACGGGTACCCCCGTTGACGCCCATGTTTCGCATGAGCTTATCGGCAACATATTCTTCCCGAAATCCCCGCTGCACGACGGAGCCGCCGTTGTCAGGAACGGCAGATTGCTCTGCGCCGGCTGCGTGCTCCCGCTGACCAAGAGCGACGAGATATCGAGCGACCTCGGCACCCGCCACAGAGCCGCCATAGGCATGAGCGAGCAGAGCGACGCCATGATAGTCGTCACCTCCGAGGAGACGGGCACCATCTCGGTCGCTTTCAAGGGTGAGCTGACCCGCAATTTGACCGAGGCGAAGCTGCGCGAGATGCTGATAGATTATCTCATCGACAGCCCCGACAACAGATTCACCACAGGTGACGGCACTTTCAGTAAAATTATAAAGGGCATGAAGAAATGGAAAAGAAAGAAAAACTGAAGATAAGCGATCTCTTCTATGACAACAGATTTTTGCTGGTGTTTTCGCTGCTCGCCGCCGTTGTGATATGGCTTGTGGTGGCGGTGGTGCTGGCGCCCGAGAAGACCGTGACGGTCAAAAACGTCCCGGTCACGATAGATTACGCCAAGATAGAGCAGAGCTTCGGACTGAAGCCCTTCGGCGAGACGCAGTTCACCGTCGACATAACAATAACCGGCAAGAGGTATATCGTCGAATCCGATAAGATAGCGGACGACCTTGTCGTTACCGCCAACACCGGCTACGTCAACTCCGTCGGCACATATACCCTGCATATCGACGTTTCGAGCAATGAGGCGAGGCCGCTTTACGATATCGACTCTTACTCGCTCAGCGAGATAGACGTTTATTTCGATTATCCAAAGGAGAAAGAATTCGTCATCGAGCCTCAGATCGAGTTCAGCGACCGCATTGCGCCCGACGGCTACTATGTGGGCGATTATATCTTCCCGGAGTCAAACACCGTCAAAGTGACAGGCCCCGAGACCCAGGTCAACAAGATCGAGAAGGTCGTCGCAAGGGCGCAGGCGTCGGGTATGCTCCGCCAGAGCATCACCGTGGACGCAAATCTTGCCGCCCTCACTAAGGACGGCGAGACCCCGAAGTATATCACTTACAACAGGCAGAGCGAGGTGGTGCAGGTCACCGTGCCCGTCTATAAGATAGCCACTCTACCCGTGGAATGCAGCTTCAGCGGCAAGCCGTCGGACTATGTGGATAATGTTCCGTTCGACGTCACCATAAGCCCCTCAAGCGCCGAATTCGCAGTGCCGGAGGCAAAGCTCTCGGACATGAAATCCTTTGAGATAGCTTCGATCGACTTCACTAAGCTCACAGAGGGCACGAATACCTTCACCGTTGCCGCTTCCGAAGTGACGGGCGGCATAGTGATAGACAAGGCTCTTAAATTCACCGTCACCGTCGAGGTCAGCGGCATGAAAACTCTTTCTGTCGCCGCGCCCAAGACCGTGAGCTTCATAAACGCTCCCGAGGGGGCGAAGGTCGAGCTTGTCAGCCTCAATTTCAGCGACGTTACCGTGGTCGGCCCGCAGGCGTCTCTTGACGCACTCGGCTCCGCACCGCTTGCAATGAGCGCCGATCTCAGCGCGGTCAAGGAGAAGTCCGATGTGGTCTCGGTGCCCGTGACATTCACCGATAACGACTGCTGGGCATACGGCGAATACACCGCAATAGTCAAAATTTCATAACCGCAAAACCGAATTAATGACGACCGAAGAGGGGAATATCTCCTTTTCGGTCGTTTTTCACTATAAAATATATAAATAAATTATTAATTTTTATAATTTATCGCGCGTTAAGTGTTGATTTAAATAAAGGGCTTGTGATATAATATCTTGAAAATATACCGAAAGTTTCTTTGAAAGGGGGATCGGCATGAAAAAAGCAATGACTGCGCTGACTGCTTTTATTGCGGCGGCGTGCCTGCTGATGACCTCGTGCAGCGACGAGCGCTTGCTCCGCTCCGTGGACGATCTGATAGTGCCGCCCCTTTATTATGACGAATACGGCGGGCTTGTGGAGACTATTCAAAACGACCTCGGCAAGGATATACGCCTTTGCATCCCCTACGAGGGCGACAACCGCTCTGCGATAATCTTCAACGATATCGACGGCGACGGCTCGGAGGAGGCGATAGTCTTTTACCGTACGGGCAAAAGCGAGAGCAACGCCAGAATGCATATCTACAGGGATACGAATCGCGGATGGGTGTCGGGCGGCGACTTCAGCGGCTACGGCAGCGAGGTCGGGAATGTTGCCATAGACGACATGGATCTCGACGGCTCCAAGGAGCTGCTGGTTCTTTGGAATATCCCGGGCATATCCACCGGCAATGTCGTGTCGGTCTACCGCTCGGAGCCGTCGGAACTGAGCTACAGCGAGATTGCCAATGAATTCTGCTCCCTCGCGAAGCTCGTGGATGTTGACGGCGATTCATACAACGAGCTGTTCTTCATCTGCTACAGCAACACCGACGGGGTGACGCACAGATTCGCCCGCGTGCTCAAGCTCTCGTCCGGCTCGGTCGTGCTCATGGGTGAAGCGAGGCTCGACGCCAACGTGAGCAGCTATCTGCCAGTGAAGACCGAGAAAGCCTCGGACAAAGCCCCGCTGCGTATTTATGTCGACGCTCTCAAGGGCAGCGACCGTATGATAACCGAGCTTGTCTATTGGGATTCCTCAAGGTCGGCGTTGGTAGCGCCGTTCTTCAACCCAAAGACGGAGTCGAATGACAAAACTCTCAGACATGAGCAGTTAAGATGCGCCGATATCAATAACGACGGCGTGATAGAGATCCCCGTGCAGCAGCAGCTCCTCGGCGAGAAGCGTAAGGTGCAGGATCCGGATTATGAGAATGTTTTCCTTACCCGCTGGGTCAGCTACACCGACGGCTCGCTCAAGACCGCGGTTCAGGCGATAGTCAATGCCGACGACGGGTATATGGTCACTCTCAAGGATTACGAGACCGAGTATCTCGGTGCAAGATATTATCCCTCCACCTCCTGCCTCATCGTCTATGATGAGAAGAGCGAGGGCGACAACGAGCTGTTCTCGGTGCTGCGGGTCTCCGCCAAACGCTGGAGCAGCGGGCAGTTCTCCTCATATATCCAGGCCTTGAGGAATGATGACAGCGTAGTCTGCGCCTATATCACCCACAACGGCAATGACTCCGGCTTCAACGAGCGAAACATTAAAACGAGAATAGCGAAATTTCAACAGAACGGAGGATGAGTATGAAGAGAGTTTTGATAGCTGAGGATGAAGCGGCGATAAGAGAATTCGTGGTCATCAACCTGCGGCGCGGCGGCTACGAGGTGATCGAGGCTCAGGACGGCGCCGAGGCGCTCGAGCAGTATGACGCCTGCGGCGGCGATATAGACATTGCCGTGCTTGACGTTATGATGCCGAATGTCGACGGTCTCGAGGTCTGCAAACGTCTTAGAGCTAAGAATAAGAATATCGGCATCATCATGCTCACCGCCAAAACGCAGGAGATGGATAAGATAACCGGGTTGATGATGGGAGCCGATGATTACGTCACGAAACCTTTCTCACCCTCTGAGCTTGTCGCAAGGGTCGACGCCATCTACAGGCGCGTTGTGATGAATTCCGGCGCGGCGGCAATGCCCGACGACGTCATTGAGCTCGGCGAGTTCCGCCTGAATCTCAGGAACAGGACGCTTACCAAAAACAATGTCTACATAGAGCTGACTCAGGTTGAATTTCAGCTTATGGAGTATTTCTTTACAAACCCCGGGGCGGCATTGAGCCGCACCGATATCCTCAACACCGTCTGGGGCGGCGATTACTACGGCGAGGAGAAGATAGTCGATGTCAATATCCGCCGCCTGCGTATGAAGCTGGAGGATACCCCGTCGGTGCCCAAGCACCTCGTCACTATATGGGGCGTGGGCTATAAATGGGTCGTCTGACCCGACAAAATCAATGAAAGGAGAGCGCCGACGTGAAATTTGTGGGAATAACAAAACGATGGTTTCTGAGCGTTGCCTCAATAATCCTCGCTATTCTCATAACCGTTGCGCTTTCGATGTTCCTTTCGTTCAGAAGCTATTATTACGGCTTTGCCAATATGACGCTCGATTCCTACTCGGGCGATGAAATGACGACGGTGCTGAATCTCTATGCCGACTCGAATTCATCGAGCTTTGAGACCGCGGCAAGGGAATATGTCAGCAACTTTGCCGATAAGAATACTGTGGCCGTGTGGGCGGTGGACGCCTCGGGCAAGATCCTCTTATCGAGCAGCGGCTTCAGCATCGGCGACGATGTCGAAATGCCGGATTTCACCGCCGCAATGCAGAGTAACGAGGGCACGGCGAAGTGGACGGGCAGGCTCCCGTCGAGTTTCGAGATCGGAAGAGAAGATAATGGCGGCTTCCTACATCATTCGCTACTCAAACGGTGAAATTGCCGGAGCGGTCAGATTCATGGTCTCGCTCAGGGTGATCGACGAGCAGCTTGCCGTGATGGCGATGATAATCGTCGCTGCCGCGCTGCTGATGTTTGCGGTCGTGATGGTGTCGAGCATTGTTTTCATTCGCTCGATAGTCAACCCCGTCAAGAGCGTCGGAGAGACCGCCAAGCGCATTGCCGACGGCGACCTTGCGGCAAGGATAGACCATTACCCGTATAATGACGAGATCGGCGAGCTTTGCAACACCATAAACGACATGGCGGCGAAGCTCTCGACCGCCGACAGGATGAAGAACGACTTCATCTCCACCATTTCCCACGAGCTGCGT
>OHTU01000948.1_pt1 | contig 9505 bp, 7 predicted proteins | sample 1578961 | NCBI WGS metagenome assembly OHTU01 (sample SAMEA3879582, study PRJEB24766) | human gut metagenome | biome: human-associated habitat; feature: feces | place: USA | collected 1985/1987 | reverse complement strand
TCAGCTCGATCGAGACGGTCATGGTCGACGAGAGGCTCACTACCGTTATCGCTCACAATGCCCTGAATGAAACAAATGTCAGAGGCAAAAAGCGTAAACAAACCGTTGACAAGGTTGCTGCGGTTGTTATACTGCAAAGCTACATAGATTCACGCACCCACGGCTAAAATCCTGTCAAGCAAGCCACCGCACACGCATATTATTAATTATAATTAATATTTGCGGAGTGATTTTATGAAGATAGTTGCACCGAGGCAGCTCAAGGTGAAGCTGATGCTTTTCTCGGCTTTGTGTATCATTTTGGCGACGCTTACCGTCGGCAGCCGTCTTGTCACAATGAATGATGCTGTAGATGCGGCTGCAACAAGCCTCGGCGAGTACACTGTTGTAATTGACGCGGGTCACGGCGGCATTGACGGAGGCACGAGTGCGGCGGACGGCACGCCCGAGAAAACGCTGAATCTGCAGATAGCCGAGAAGCTCAGGCTCATGCTTGACGCAATGGGCGTTAAGACCGTGATGACCCGCAGTGATGACGATTCGATCCACGATCCGTCGGCGACAACTATCCGTCAAAAGAAAATATCCGATATAAAAAACAGACTCAAGATAATCGAAAATACCGATAACGCAGTGTTCGTCAGTATTCATCAAAACCATTTCGGTGACTCCAAATATCACGGAACTCAGGTGTTTTACTCCAAAAACGACCCGGGCTCCAAGATGCTTGCCGAGGCTGTTCGGGCGCAGATAATCACAAATCTGCAAAAGGATAACACCCGCGAGGTCAAGCAAAGCGGCACAGAGATCTACCTGCTGTATCATGCGAATGTGCCCGCCGTTATGGTCGAGTGCGGCTTCCTCTCAAACGCCGAGGAGACCGCTAAACTAAAGGACGAAGGCTATCAGCGTGAGCTGGCGTTCCTCACGGCGCTCGGCGTTGTGGAATACCTCAGCGGCCGCTGATTTATAAAAGGATTCAGTTAAACGATTCGGAGGCTAAAAATGGCTCAGAAGTCAAAAACATATTATATTTGCAGCCAGTGCGGCTATGAGAGCGCAAAATGGTATGGCTGCTGCCCCGGCTGCGGCGAATGGAATACAATGAATGAGGAGCAACGCACCCCGCAGCGGCAAAAGAAAAGCACCCCGTCCGCTTCGGGCGGTGTGTTTGCTCAGAGGATAAACGAGATATCCGCCGATGATGAGATAAGATTTCATACGGGCATGACTGAGCTTGACCGTGTGCTCGGCGGCGGTATTGTCAAGGGCTCTCTTGTGCTGCTCAGCGGCGACCCCGGCATAGGCAAGTCCACTATTCTGCTGCAAATATGCGAATACCTCGGTCAAAATCTTGAGATTTTGTATGTCTCAGGCGAGGAATCCGCAAGGCAGATAAAGCTCAGAGCCAAACGCCTGGGCGTTTCTACCGAAAAGCTCTCTATAATGTGCCAGACGGATGTCGAGGCCATTGTCGAGTATATCAAGGCCGAGAAGCCGCAGCTTGTAATAGTCGATTCGATACAGACCATGTGCGTTTCGGAGATAAATTCATCGCCCGGCAGTGTCACCCAGGTCAGAGAATCGACCAATTTATATATGCACTGCGCCAAGAGCCTCGGAATACCTACTATCGTGGTCGGTCACGTCAATAAGGACGGCAACATAGCGGGCCCCAAGGTGCTTGAACATATCGTCGACTGTGTTCTCTATTTTGAGGGCGAACGCCACCTGTCATACAGAATTCTCAGAGCGGTCAAAAACCGCTACGGCTCAACAAACGAGATCGGCGTATTTGAAATGCTTGATAAGGGCCTTGTTGAAGTGCCGAACCCCTCGCTAATGCTTATTTCGGGTAAGCCGAAGAATACGGCGGGCACTTGTATAGCCTGTGTTATGGAGGGCAGCCGTCCGATACTCGCGGAGGTTCAGGGGCTTGTTTCCTCGACCAACTACGGCAACGGCAGGCGTATGTCAAACGGCTTTGATTATAACCGAATGTCGATGTTGCTCGCCGTGCTTGAGAAGCGCTCGGGCTACTTTTTTAGCAACAGCGACGCCTACGTCAATGTCGTCGGCGGGCTTCGGCTTGATGAGCCTGCGACCGATCTTTCCGTTGCGATAGCGCTTATTTCAAGCCTTAAGGATGTCCCCGTGCGTGATGATACGCTCGTTATCGGTGAGATCGGGCTCGGCGGCGAGCTGAGGACGGTTTCCTATTGCGAACAGCGTATCAAAGAGGCCGAACGTCTCGGCTTCAAACGCTGCATTATACCCCGTCATAATCTGAAAACTCTTTCGGACGGCTTCAAGGGTAATATTGAAATCGTAGGTGCGTCAAATGTCAACGAAGCTTTCAATGCCGCGATATGAAGAGCGTTTCATCGCCCGACCGAATCTGCCGGATGGCAGAGTGCTGAGCGTTGCCCTCGGCAGCGGAGCAGGGGAGGCGGCGGAAAAGTTGCGCTCCCTCGGTATAAATACATGGATGATATCGCCTGATACACGGCTTCCCGAGCCTATTAACGCCCATGCAGATATTCAGCTGCTGCACCTCGGCGGAAATAACATTTTCTGCCATAAGGGATTTTTTGCCACAGGGGAGTGGCGTTTAAAATTTAATCTGGTCGAGATTGAGGGAGCAATTAGCAATTGCTATCCGTCGGATGTTCGCTTAAATTGCACATTAATCGGAGATAAGCTGATATGCAAACCCAAGACCGTTGCGCCCGAAGTGCTCAAATTCGCAGATGAAAATTCTATAAAGGTCATATCGGTCAATCAAGGATATGCACGGTGCTCAGTTTGCGTAGTCAGCCCGAATGCGCTCATGACCGACGACAACTCCGTGTTTGCAGCCGCTCAGAATTATTTTGATGATACTTTGTTCATTTCCAAAGGCTCCATTCGATTGAGCGGATACGGTTACGGCTTTATCGGCGGTTGCTGCGGCAAAATAGATAAAGATACCATAGCGTTCAACGGGATGATCGAGAGCCACGTTGACCATAACAGGATTTATGATTTTATGCAGCGTAATAATATGAATATAATCGAGCTGACTAAAGAGCCGCTGACCGATATCGGCGGTATAATACCGCTTACCGAGTCAGCAGCCCGTAATACATTATAATATATAAGGAAATAGGTACAAGCCAAAAGTCTTGAGTCGATTTCAATAATTTGCTGTTAACCCTCCCCTAAATTACACAAAACATTAATTTTGTGTAATTACCTGTATTTTTTTAGAGGTATGGAAGAATACGATAAATACTATCTCCTTTTAGGACGGATCAAAAAATGAGACGAGAAGAGATTTATTCACTGCCGCCGATAGCAATATCATACTTGAATTATCTGACTGCCGTTAAGGGGCGCTCGGAGCTGACTGTGCTCGAGTACGCCTCGGACCTGCGTATGTATTTCAGATTTATGAAGAGATACAAGGGCCTGTGCGCCAAAGATACGCCGTTTAATGAAATTGATGTTTCGGATCTGCCCGAAGATGTGATTCTTAAAGCTACGCTTGAGGACGCTTATGCATTCATCACTTTTTGCAGCGTTGAGCGGCGCGACGGCAACACCGCTAAAGCACGCAAGGCTGTTGCGGTCAAGCGCTTCTATCGCTATCTTGAAGTCAATGGCAGGATCGAAAAAAATGTCATCGCCCGACTCGAATCGCCGAAGACTAAGAAATCCTTGCCGAAATATCTCACTCTTGAGCAAAGCGTGAAGCTGCTTAACAGCGTTGACGGCAAGAATAAGGAGCGTGACTACTGCATTCTTACGCTCTTTCTTAACTGCGGTCTGCGTTTATCCGAGCTTGTCGGCATAAATATCTCCCGTATTACAGATGAGAATACCCTTGTGGTGCTCGGCAAAGGCAATAAGGAACGCACGATCTATCTTAACGACGCCTGCGTGCAGGCTATCTCGGCGTATCTCGCCGTTAGGCCGAAGGACGGCGTTATTGACCGTGACGCGCTCTTTATAAGCAGCCGTAAGACAAGGATAAGCCGTGAGAGCGTTCAAAAGATCGTTGAAGCCTCGCTCAAAAAAGCCGGTCTTGACGGCTTGGGGCTTTCGACTCATAAGCTTAGGCATACGGCGGCGACGCTGATGTATCAGTACGGCGGCGTTGACCCGCTCCAGCTCAAGGAGATACTCGGGCATGAGAACCTCTCGACCACCGAAATATATACCCATGTCCACAATGATCAGCTCCGTGACGCAGTGGATTCAAACCCGCTCAATAAGCTTGCTGATAAGGGTAAAAAAGATAAGTAGGATTTACAGCTCAAAGAATCCCGAAAACATTGCGGCGAACAGCGCGTCAACGAGCGAGCCTGCGGCTGCTACGCCGAGCATTATAAGCTGACGTACTGCGAATAGTTTTGTTTCGTCTTTCTCAAACTGTCCCCTGCCCTGTATCGCCTTGGCGTAGGCATTGCGCGAGTATTCGCAGCTGTGGCTGCAAGCGAGGATAAAGGCAAATACCGAGATAACGGCGCCGGGATATATTATAAGCAGGCTGTAGCCGAGTCCGATAAATTTGTAAACGGAATACATATATCCGCTGACCATGCCGATGCCCATTCCTTTAACTATCGGCGTGAGCATTATAAACGGATATCCGATAAGCGAGAAGCCGAGGAATATGACCGCTGCTGAGAACAGAGCGTTTATCGCAAAGGAATTACAAAAATTCGCCGCTATCCCCTGCTCCGCACGCAGCTTTGTATAGGATTCCACTACCTGCCGCAGGCTGTCAGTAACTCCGCCGGAGTCGCTTTTAATGGAAACAGCCCCGATTATTATTCCGATTATAAAAAATGAAGTCAGGAAATACAGCCGTGAATTCTCTAAGATACGTTTAATGGTTCTTCCGTTATAAACTCCGTATTTCAGCTTGCTCATCTTTTGACCTCCGATTTTTTCTTTGTTAAATTATATGAGCAAGTCCGATTATTATGACATAATTAAACGCCGCCGTAAGCTCAACAGAGCCTGCAGCGGCGTTACCTTTTATACTTTTTCTATCTTTGCGTAATTTGCCATAATTTTCTTCGTGCCGGCCTTGGTGAAGGCTATCTCGAGCATGGTGTCGTTGCCCATCGGCTTTGCGCTGAGTACGACTCCCTCGCCGTATGCCTTGTGCAGGACGGTGTCGCCGACCTTGTAGGTCTCGCTGCTCTGCTTCGGCGGCGAGAACGACGACGGCGCGGAGAAGCCTCTTGAAACGGGGGCGGGAGTTTTGTTTTGTCCGCCTATCTTGAATACCGAGGGTGACGACTTCGGCTGATCGTCTCCGCTGACCTCAAGCAGCTTCTCGGGGATCTCGCCGACAAAACGTGACGGCTGATTGAATTTCGTCGAGCCGAAAAGCATCCTCGTGCGCGCTCTGGTGAGATAAAGCTGCTGCTTGGCTCTCGTGATGCCGACATAGGCGAGCCTGCGCTCCTCCTCCACCTGCTCATTGCCGCCCATGCGCGACATATCCGAGGGGAAGATGGATTCCTCCATGCCTGCGAGGAATACCGTCGGGAATTCAAGCCCCTTTGCCGAGTGCACGGTCATCATAACGACGGTATCCGCATCGGCATTGTAGTTATCTATATCGGTCATCAGCGAAACTTCCTGCAAGAAGTCGTTGAGAGTGGCGCCCTCGTTTTCCTCGGAAAAGCGCATGAGGTTGTTGGCAAGCTCGTCAAGGTTCGCAAGCCTGTCCTCGCGTGTCTCAGGCTCAAGAGCGAGGGAATCAATATAACCGCTGACTGACATGACCTCTTTGAAAAGCTCGTGCAGCGGCATAAGCTCGGATTTATCGGCAAAGTCACGGATCATAGCCGCAAAATCCATCATCTTTCTGGCGCAGCGGCTGAGCTTCGGGAATTGATCGGCGGAGCTGATGACTTCAAATATGCCGATGCCGAGACCGTTTGATATCTCTTGAGCGGAGGCGAGAGATGTGTCGCCTATTCCCCTCTTCGGCTCGTTGATTATGCGGCCGAGCCTGACAACGTCGTTGGGGTTGACAATAACGCTCAGATACGCGAGAGCGTCTTTTATTTCCTTGCGGTCATAGAATTTGTGGCCGCCGATTATCCTGTAGGGTATGCCCATTCGCACAAGCGATTGCTCGATAAGGTTCGACTGCGAATTCATACGGTAGAGGACTGCAAAATCGCTGTATTTGCCGCCGTTTCTGATGCCGTCGAGGATTTTATCGGCGATATAGAAGCTCTCGTCACGGTCGGATTCCGCGATATGATAGGATATCGGCGAGCCGGCGCCGTTATCCGTCCAAAGATTTTTGCCCTTGCGGTTTGTATTGTTTGCAATGACGCTGTTTGCGGCGTCCAGAATATTCTGAGTTGAGCGGTAATTCTGCTCAAGGCGTATCACCTTGGCATTCTGATACTGGTGCTCAAAGCTGAGGATATTTTCAATTGTTGCGCCTCTGAATTTATAGATGCTCTGGTCGTCGTCGCCGACAACGCAGAGGTTCTTATAACCGCCTGCGAGCAGCGAGGTGAGCAGATACTGAGCGTGGTTGGTGTCCTGATACTCGTCAACCATTATGTAGCGGAATTTGCGCTGATAATAGCCGAGCACCTCGTCGTTCGATTGCAGCAGGCGCACGGCGTTGACGATGATGTCGTCGAAGTCCATGGCGTCCGCAGCTTTAAGACGCGCCTGATATGAGGCGTAGACCGCGCCGACGTTGAGCTTCATAATATCAACATAGTTCTGCTGCGTGTATTCCTCCGGCGAAAGCAGGGAATCCTTTGCGCGGCTTATTTCGCCGAGGCAGGTCTTAGGGGTCAGGATCTTATCGCTGAAGCCGAGCTGCTTGATACAATCCTTGATCACACGCTTGCTGTCGTCGGTGTCGTATATGGTGAAATTTGAAGAATAGCCTATGTTTTCGGCGTTGCGGCGGAGCATTCTGACACAGGCGGAGTGGAAGGTGCTTGCCCAGATATCCCTTGCTTGCTCGCCGAGCATACGCTCAAGGCGTTCTTTCAGCTCGCCTGCCGCCTTATTGGTGAATGTGATGGCAAGTATCTCCCACGGCTTTGCGGGCGACACGCTGAGCAGCGGCTCAATATCAAATAACTCATCCGCGCTGACTTCGCCGTTTGCGGCGGCACGCATGAGACTGAGCTCATTTTCTGACGGCTCATATGCCGCCTCGTCGCTGTAATAAGCCCTGCCGTATTTCATTATGTTGGCTATTCTGTTGACAAGAACGGTCGTCTTGCCGCTGCCTGCGCCCGCAAGCACCAAAAGCGGCCCCTCCGTAGAGAGGACCGCTTTCTTTTGCATATCATTAAGTGACGAAAACTCGTTCTCGATTATCTTGCGCCTGAGTGAAACGAATTCGTTGGAAATCATCTGTTACCTCAAATCGAAATCTCGTGAGCGATTTTATAAAGCTCGTTATCGACTTTCTTCTGCATATTGAGAGCCTCATATATATCGTAGTCAATGATGTGGTCATCCTTGAGAACGATAACTCTGTTGCCGATGCCTTGCATAAGGAGCTGGACTGCCTTGTAACCCATCTGGCTGGCAACGACTCTGTCACGCACGGTAGGCGAACCGCCTCTCTGAACGTGGCCGAGAATAACGGCTCTCGACTCAACGCCGCATTCCTTCTCTATCTTTCTTGCAAGCTCCTCAACGCCACCGATGCCCTCGGCAACCATAATGATGAAGTGCTTCTTGTCCGTTTTTTGCGTTCTGCGGATACGGTTGATAACGTGCTGCTCGATATCAGAGCGGATCTCGGGGATAACGATCGCGGTAGCTCCGACGGCGATACCTGCGTTAAGGGTAAGATCGCCGCACTTGTTACCCATAACCTCAACGACCATGCAGCGGCCGTGAGATTCAACGGTGTCTCTGATCCTGTCGACCATCTGCATGATGGTATTAAGGCAGGTGTCGTAGCCGATGGTGTAATCTGTGCTGACGATGTCATTATCTATAGTGCCGGGGATGCCGATGCAGGGGATGCCCAGCTCGCACAGACGCATTGCGCCCTGGAAGGAGCCGTCGCCGCCGATGACAACCAAACCGTCGATTTCCATCGCCTTCAGCGTCTGCACGGCGATTTCGCGCCACTTGGGGTCTTTGAACTCCTCGCAGCGCGCGGTGCGCAGATAAGTGCCGGGCTGGTCGGCAATATCCAGCACGGTGTCCAGATACAGCTCCTGCAGGTCATCCTTGATGCTGGTGGATTTGCGCAGCAGACCGTTGTAGCCGTGCTTGATGCCAATCAGGGGCATACCATAAGCCGCAGCACTGCGGGCAATGGACATAACGGCTGCATTCATGCCCGGCGCATCGCCGCCGGAAGTCAAGACGCCGATTTTTCTCATCATGGGAACATTCCACTCCTTTTCAGAAGGTTATGATGGCGGGCAAGCCCGGCGAATCCGGAAATTGCCCTGCGAAACGGTACGCGGAATGCGTGGCCGTATGCTTTCATCCTGCATTATACCACAATTGATAGGAAAAAGACAAGCTGTGCAAACGCTTACATCAAACGTTTTCGGACGAAATTTCACGAAAAGCCGACGAGCTTTCCAGAAATAGGCTGGGGGAAATGTGCAACTGTCCTTGACAGACCGGATTACCCGTGATATGATGAAAAAAACGCAGGAAAGGCGGCGAGCAGGCAGAATGGGCAGGGACGAGCGGCAGCTGCGTCGGATGCGCGGCGAAGCGCTGTCCCGATTGCTGCAGGGGCTGACGTACGGCGGCTGTCTGGTGATTTTTTACGCGCTGATGGCGATTCCGAACTGGCCGCTGCGGAATCTGTCGCGCACGAGCGCAACGACGCTGGTGACATGGGTCGCCATGGGCGCGGCGATGCTGGCGGTGTTCGGGCGCATGACGGTGCGGCGCGGGAAGCATCAGCAGCAGGCGGCAGGGCAGTGCATGGGCGTGCTCATTACGGACGCGGTGACGTATCTGCAATTGCAGATTATGAACGTCAACCCCAATAACCGCACGCACCTGACGCTCTTCGGGGCGGATTTCGCGTATCTGCTGATTGCTGCCGCGCTGCAGATGGCGCTCGTGCTGCTGGCAATGTCCTTCGGTGCGCGTGTGCTGCCGAAATTACAGAAACCCGCGCGGCTGCTGCTGATTACCGAGGCGGATGCGGACGAAATTCGGCAGAAGCTGGCGAAGGAGCGCACCTTCGGGCAGCTGAATGATGTTTGCAGCTGGCAAGCGGCGGAATTGCCCGCGTTTTTGGCGCAGAACGATGCAGTGCTCATTGCATCGGATGTGCCGGATGAAAACCGGATGGCGCTGATGAAGGCGTGCTATGCGCTGAAGCGGACGGTGCTGGTCAGCCCGCGCGTGCAGGAAATCATGCTGTCCAGTGCGAATCAGGTGATACTGGATGATGCGCCGCTGCTGGAAATGCGCGCGGACGGCATGACGCTGGGGCAGAAAATCATCAAGCGTGGGGCGGATATTGTGCTGT
>OHTU01000943.1_pt1 | contig 9543 bp, 7 predicted proteins | sample 1578961 | NCBI WGS metagenome assembly OHTU01 (sample SAMEA3879582, study PRJEB24766) | human gut metagenome | biome: human-associated habitat; feature: feces | place: USA | collected 1985/1987 | reverse complement strand
GGCATCACAGTTAATGGCGTAGAGGTCACAGATGCTAACAAGGACGATGTCCTTGCAGGAACCTTGAATGCCGGTAAACTCAGATATGAAAACGGTGCATTATGCTCAGATAATGTACAGCTCTCAGGTATTCTGCGTGTAACTGCGCCGGGCACGAATATTGAACTGAACGGCGGAGCGTACAGTCCTCTGGCTACAATCTATATTAATGATGCAGATAACGTAACAATCTCCAGCGATAACTACTCCGCGATTGGCAATAAGGCAGAGATTGACTGCACCGGAAAAGTAACGATCAATGCGTCTGGTAATTTTGGCACCTATGCCATAGGTGCCCGTTCTCAGGCAGACGAGGGCACTCTGATCATTCGGAATGCCAGTGCAGTAGAGATCAATGCACCCCAGTATAATCAGGTCATCGGCGGACGGAAGGGCATCGCCGATATTACCTGCAACGGTCCTGTTACCATCCGCGGTAATGCAGAAAGCGGCAATAGAATTGCCAAGAACTTCACCTACCAGCGCACGGATGGTGCAGACTACGTCTACTACACCAGCGAGGATGCGGAGACAGAAGCCATCGACGGAAGCATTACACCCATCCCGTCCGATGCACCCTACAGCTATCTGCATATTGAGGAAAAGACGTTTTCCGCAATTACCGTAAACAATGGAATCGCAAAAGCGGGCGGAAGCGAAGTGCAAATGGCCTTCAACGGTCAAAAAGTGACCGTCACCGCCCAGATCGATGAAACTGACGAGCGAAAATTTGACGGCTGGGAAGTAGTAAATGCTCCCGCAGGCTTTACGATCTCTGCCGAAAAACTGGCGCAGAAGGAATTTTCGTTCATCATGCCTACAGGCAATGTAGAACTGACCGCACACCACAGCAACAAGCTTGAGGTGTCCGGCGGTACTGCCAAAGTGAACGGTAACAGCAATGCAGACTTTGCCCGCCCGGGCGCAGCCGTTACCGTGACCGCAGGCAGCCCCGAGGATTACCAGTTTGACCACTGGGAGGTATCTGGCGGCAATATCGGCAAGACCGAAGAGGAGCTGAAGGTCAGCCCTCTGAGCTTCACCATGCCGGATGCAGCCGTCAAGCTGACCGCCGTCTACAAGGCTGCTGTCAAGGTGAGCAACGGTACTGCCCAAACGGACAATACCACCGGTGAGACGGTGTATGCACTGGAGGGTGCATCCGTTACCGTGACCGGTCACGACAGCAACGCAAGCTTTTCCAAGCTCGTAGGCTGGAAGCTCAAAAAGGGCAGCCTTACTGCAATCATCGATGCGGACGGCAATAGCCTGAATGTTACGGTGGACGCAGAAAACAATTATCTGCTGGATGCCAGCGGGGCAAAGATCAAAAACGAAACTTTTACGTTCACCATGTCTGACAAGCCTGTGGAACTGAGTGCTGTCTACAGTATTCCCGCCATCGCAATGAGTCTGCCGGTCATCGTGGAAGGCGGTACAATCAATTGCACGCAGGACAGCTTTGTGCGTGTAAAGGCGGGCGAAAAAGTCACGATCAAGGCTGATGCACCTGCTGAAAACATGCAATTCCATCACTGGAAAGTGGAAGAAGGCACCAGCGCGGACTTTGGCGTAACGGTCGGCACGCTTGGCTCTGATACGGAGCAGGGTACTGAGGAGATCGCATTCATCATGCCCCGGGGTGCTGTCAGACTGACAGCACAGTGGTCCGCTACTCCGGCGACCCGACCCGATCCAGATCAGCCGCTGGACGAGGATTTCGGTGTTGATACTCCTCAGCCGAAGCCCGAACCTGAAGAGCCCGAAGCACCCGCAGAGTCCGCCGCCGGTGCTATTGCAGCAGTTGCCATTGGCGGCGCAGCAGTCTGGGGCGGCTACGAGATCACTACCCGCGCCATCCTGAAGAACCTGCTGCCCGCAGATGCAGCCATCCCCAAGACTCAGGGCCAGCTGGCTGAGCTGCTGTGGCAGAACGCAGGCTGCCCCCAGCCCACCATTGCACAAGCCACCGATGCCGCTGCCGCCGCCCGCTGGTGTGTCGAGCAGGGCTATCTGGAAGAGGATTTCGCCCCGGAAAAGTATGTACCCAAATACAAGGTGATCCGTATCCTCAAACAGGCTAAAAGCGCCACATAACCTCTGATATCATCTCACATCACTGCACAAAAATGGACGGAGGAGCGTCTTTGACGTTTCTCCGTCCATTTTCTTTTAACACACTCAGACCAGCTTTGGCACCTCTGCGGTCAGCAGTTCTGCCAGCCGGGCGTGGCCCTTGCAAGTCAGGTGCATAAAGTCCACCTCGTTGAACTCGCACTCGGCGGCGTCCATAAAGTGCACGCCCTGCCGCTCGGCTACGATGCGCAGCTGCTCGGCGACCCCGCGGGATTTTTCCACGCAGCCTGCGCCCATGACGGCATCGTGGAAGCCGTCCTTGATGCAGGGCGGCGCCACCACCAGAATGTTAGGCGCTTTGCCGCCCCAGCAGTCCACGCTTTTCACCTTGAGCAGCAGCCGCTCCATGCCCGCACCGATGCAGGCGGCGTTTGCGCCAAAGCGCTCCTTGACGTCATTCGTGCCCAGCATGATGATGAGCAGGTCGATGACCTCGTGGCTCTTGAGCAGGGCGTAAGCCACGCTCAGCGCATCCATGGACTCATGCAGCGGGTCCACGAACACGGTGGTGCGGCCGGAAAGACCTTCCTCGGTGACCAGATACTCCTCGCCCAGCGCCTTTTGCAGGCGGCAGGTCCAGCGCTCGTCCTCGTTGAAGCGGATGCCGTGGTCGGCGCAGTCGTTGGGGTCGGCGCAATAGCCGTGGGTGTTGGAATCACCCAGACAGAGAATATGCTTTTTCATAACCAAATCACTCCTTTTCCATCGTCTGCCGGAAGTAGTACACAGCGCCCACCATCCCGGCGTCATTGTGCAGCTGCGCGGCACGAATTTCCAGCCCTTCGGCAAAGGCGGGCATGACGGATGCTTTCACCTTTTCAGCGATAGGCTCGATAAGCAGCTTCTGCTGGGCAGACACGCCGCCGCCGATCAGGATCAGCTGCGGGTTGAAGATATGCACCATGCCTGCAAGCCCCTGCGCGATCTCGTCCGTCCATGCGTCCAGCAGCGCCAGCACGGTCTCGTTGCCCGCTTCTGCGGCGGCAAAGATGGCGCGGCCATCCTTCCATGCCGGGTTTTCCTCCTGCGCGGCGCGCACCAGAGCAGTGGTGGCAGCGTAGCGCTCCCAGCAGCCCTTTGCGCCGCAGGTGCAGTCCACGCCGTCCAGCGCATGGGTGCGGTAGTGGCCCAACTCACCGCCCAGACCCCGCGCACCTTCCAGCAGACGGCCGCCGGTCAGGATGCCTCCGCCCACGCCGGTGCCCAGCGTCACGCCGATGACGTCCGTATAGCCCTGTGCACCGCCGACCCACACCTCGCCCAGTGTCATGCAGTTGGCGTCGTTGGCTACCGTGACCGGCAGACCAAAGGTCTTTTCCAGCTCCGCCTTGATGGGTGCGCCGATGTAGTTGGGCAGATTGCCGCAGGTACCCGCCACGATGCCCTTGCGGCTGTCGATCTGCCCGGTGGCAGAAACGCCGATGCCCGCAAGGCTTTCCGCCGGGACGCTCTGCGCGGCAAGGAAAGCTTGTGCAGCCTTCAGCACGGTGATCAGGATGGGGGTGCGGTAGCCGTCAAAGCTTACGCTCTCTTCGGCTTTCGCCAGCACTGCACCGGCTTCGTCCACGATGCCCAGCTTGACGGCGGTGCCGCCGATGTCGATACCAAGATAGTGTTTCATAGCAGGCACTCCCCTGTGTTATTTCTTTGCGGCGTTGATGGCACCGGTAAAGCGTGCGGTGATCTCTGCCGGGCGGGTAATGGCACCGCCCACCACCAGCGCAAAGGCACCGGCTTCCAGCGCCTTGACCGCCTGCTCCGGGTAGTGGATATGACCCTCGGCGATGATCTTTGCCGGGCACTCTGCGGCCAGCTTGCGGATGAAGTCAAAGTCGATATCATCAATGCCGGTGGTCTCCGGGGTGTAGCCGCGCATGGTGGTGCCTACAAAGTCGGCACCGGCCTCGGCGCAGAGCATGGCATTTTCAAGGTTATCGCAATCAGCCATCACCAGCTGTTCGGGGTACTTTGCCTTGATGGCGCGGATGAACTGCGCGGAGGTAGAGCCGTCCGGGCGCAGCGCACCGGTGCCCTGCACGGCAAGGATATCCACGCCGCAGGCCACCAGCTCGTCCACTTCCTTCATGGTGACGGTAATGTACATGGGGGTGCCGGGGTAGTCCTTTTTGATGATGCCGATCACGGGCAGGTCCACGACCTCCTTGATCTGGGTGATGTCCCGCACGGTGTTGGCGCGGATGCCCACAGCGCCGCTCATGGCGGCAGCCTTGGCCATCAGGGGCATCACGCCGCCCTCCTTGGTGTACAGGGGCTCGTGCTCCAATGCCTGACAGGACACTATGAGTCCGCCCTTGATCTGTGCAAACAGCTTTTCCTTATCCATGGTCTTACTCCTCCATTCTGATCTTGACAACGGCCTTGCGCACGCTGACACAGCCGTGCTGTACAAGGCCGGGTTTATGCAGCTCCTCCGGGAAGAACAGCACAAAGCGTCCCTCGCCCAGTGCACCGGTCACTACGCTGGCGCTGTCCTGAAAGCCGCAGTCCCCGGTAAACTCCCCGATCTCCGCGCCGGGCAGATTGGTGTAGCCCCAGCCCTCGCTGCCGGTAAGGTCTACCTGTAAATCAGCATAAAGCTTGTGGTACTCCGGGTGGTAGCCCGCATCCGGGTGCAATGTGGCATCCATCAGGTTGATGAACACCTTGTCGCCGTCCACCTCGGTGCGCCCCAGCGGCAGGGCGGTAAGGTCGTGGGTCAGCAGATAGTCAATGGCGGTATCCAAGTTGGGGTGCAGTCCCCTGTACCGGCCAAGATGCTGCAGGGTATCGCAGATCATTCGCGTTTCCTCCAATAAAAGAAGCGCCCGCCTCCCCTCTGAAAAAGAGACGGAGAGGGGCGCTTTTATCCTGTTACAGCTTTGCGATGGCAGCTTCGATCATGGCCTGTGCCTCGGCCACAACGGCTTCATCCTCGGGGATCAGGCCGGGCATCGGGGCGCGCACGCTGCCCAGTTCCAGACCGTACATCCGGCGCAAAATCTCCTTTTGCACGGCATACAGATTGCCGTGGGCAGAGCACATCTTGTAGATAATGCGGTTGGCCTCATACTGGATGGCGCGGGCCTTTGCGATCTCGCCCTTTTCCAGATGGGCGTTCATAGCCAGATACAACTCCGGCATCACGGCATAAGTACCGCCGATGCCGCCGTCTGCACCGATGACGCGGCCGGAAACGAACTGCTCGTCCGGGCCGTTGAACACCACAAAGTTTCCCTCGCCGCGGGCGGCGATACCGGCATCCTTGAACATCTGGATGTCCTGCGTGGGCATGGAGCTGTTTTTCACGGCCACCACGTTGGGGTTCTTCAGCATCTCGTTCAGCAGGCTCATGGTCAGCGCCGTGCCAGCCAGCTGCGGGATGTTGTAGATGACGAACTCGGTGTTGGGTGCTGCTGCGGACATATCGTTCCAGTACTTGGCAATGGCGTACTCCGGCAGGTGGAAGTAGATGGGCGGGATGGAGGCAATGGCGTCCACGCCCACGCTCTCGGCGTGGCGTGCCAGCTCCATGCTGTCGGCGGTGTTGTTACAGCCAACGTGGGCAATCACGGTCAGCTTGCCCTTGGCTTCGCTCATCACGGCTTCCAGCACCGTCTTGCGCTCCTCGACGTGCTGGTAGATGCACTCGCCGGAGGAGCCGCCCACATACACGCCCTTGACGCCCTTGGCGATCAGGTGACGGGTCAGCGCCTTGACCCCCTCCACCGAAATGTTGCCCTCTGCGTCATAGCAGGCGTAAAAGGCAGGGATGACACCCTGATATTTTTTGATATCTTTCATGTTTCAAGCCCTTCTTTCTGTAATTTTTAGCCTTTAACCGCACCCATTGCGATGCCCTTGGTGAAATACTTCTGGAAGATGAGGAAGATGATGATGATCGGCACTGCGGCCAGTGCGGCACCGGCCATGATCAGACCGAAGTCGGTGCTGTTTTCTGCCTGCAGCTTTGCAATGCCCAGCGAGATGGTCAGGTTGCTGGTGCTGGACAGCATGATCAACTGCATGAAGTAGTCGTTCCAGCTGTTGATGAAGGTAAAGATGGCCAGTGCGCCGATACCGGGCTTGACCATGGGCAGCACGATCTTGACAAAGGTGCGTGCCTCGCTGGCACCGTCGATACGGGCAGCCTCCAGCATTTCGGTGGGGATGCCCTCACTGAACTGCTTCATCAGGAACACGCCGAACGGCCAGCCCACGATGGGGAAGATGACCGCCCATATGGTATTGTACAGGTTCAGTGCGCTCATCTCCCGCAGCAGAGGGATCAGGATGACCTGCTTGGGCAGTGCCATAGCGCAGACGATGAGGGTGAACAGCAGCTTGCGGCCCACAAAGCGCTTTTTGGCCAGCGCATAACCGGCCATGGCGGCGGTCAGGCAGGTAAGGATCATGGACATGACTGCCATGAACACGGTGTTGATCATCCAACGGATGGCAGCGGGAGCCATGGGGCCTACCGAGAAGTAGACGGGCTCGCCGTTGGCGCTGAACTTGGAGCCGAAGGGCACGGCCAGCTGCCACAGCGGGGCACGCTTGCCGGCAAACAGCTTCTGGTAGTTGGTCAGCACCCACTGGCTGGGCCACCACTCGGGAGTAGTGGCATTGATGGCGGCACCGGTCTTGAAGGAGCCGGTGATGATCCAGTACAGCGGGAAGGCAAACAGCACCGCCATGATGCTGATGAGGATGATTGCCAGAATGGCGTAGGCGCTCATCTTTTTCAGTTTACTGGGATGGCGCTCCAACGGTTTTTGCTTTTTTGCAGCAGTTGCACGCATTGTTCCGCACCTCCTTAATTATCCTTGTTGCCCAGCTTGAACTGGACAGCAGACAGAATGGCGATGATCACCGCCAGCACCACGCCCATGGCGTTGCCGTAGCCGTACTTGTACTGCTTGAAGGCGGTGTAGTAGATGTAGTACATAATGGTATCGGTCTTGTGGTTGGGGCCGCCGGAGGTCAGCAGCTGGATCAGTGCAAAGCACTGGAAGGAGTTGATGGTGGTGATGACCAGAATGTACAGGGTGGTGGGCATAATGGCCGGCCACTTGATCTTCCAGAAGCACTGGAAGTCGGTAGCGCCGTCCACCTCGGCAGCCTCCACGATGGACTGATCCACGTTGCCCAGTGCCGAAACGTACAGCACGATGGGCTGACCCACGGAGGTAGTGAGCAAAATCAGGATGATACAGCCCAGTGCGAACCGCTCGTCACCCAGCCAGTTGATGTTCTTGTCCAGAATACCAAGGCTCTTGCCCAGATAGTTGAAGATGCCGTAGTAGTTGTTGTACATCCACTTCCACACCACGGTAACAGCGACAGAGCCGGTGACCACGGGCAGGTAGAACACGCAGCGGAAAAGGCTGGTGGCCCACTCCGGCAGGTCTACGATGGCGGAGGACACCCACAGCGAGAAGATGCAGGTGATGGGCACCGACACGATAACGATGACGAAGGTGTTCTTTAATGCGCCAAGGAAGATGGGGTCGGCAAACAGGGTCTTGTAGTTTGCCATCCCCACAAAGATATCCGCGCGGTTCATGGTGGAGTCAAAGAAGCTGGTCACCACGCAGAGGATCATGGGGTAGATGACGAAGCCCAGAAAGAAGATCAGGCTGGGCAGCAGGAAGCAGTAGGAGGCGAAGGTTTCGCGCCGTACCAGCGCACTGCTGCGTTTGGGCTCTTTCATTGCCGTCTTTGCAGCCAAGAGGATCACCAAACCTTTCGTTTGAGAGTGTTTTTTCCGTAAAAGGGCCCCTCCCTCACCCGGAGGAAGGGGCCTTGCGGTTCAGCTGTGATGCAGTTCAGAAAAAGTAGCGCTTATGCCTCGGCGGCAGCGGCTGCGTTTGCGTTGTCCACAAAGGTCTTGACGGCAGTCTCGACGGCCTCGCCGGAGCCCACGCGCTGCAGCATGTTCCACCACTCGGTGCGGGCAGTGGTCCAGCCCGGGGTGATCTGGTAGTAGTCGCCCAGATAGCCCATGAACTTGCTATACTCGCTCATGACCTCGTTGCCGGCGTAGATGTCGCCCACGCTGGTGCGGACGGGGAAGTAGGTGGAAGCCAGCACGCTGTCCTTGACCTGAGAGGGATCGGCAGCGATGAACTCGATAAAGGTCTTTGCAGCCTTGATCTTGGCCTCGTCGCCGTTATCAAAGATGCCGAAGCCCCAGATGCCGCCGCACAGCTTCGGGTCGCCGCTTTCGGTGGGGAATGCCATGGGGAAGATCTCGTCGCCGCTGATGGTCTGGCCTGCGGCAGCGGTGTCAGCGTTCAGCTGCTGTGCAATGTTCCAGCAGAAAGCCATCTGCAGGGTGCCGTTGCGGAACAGGGTGATCTCCTCGCCGCCGTTGATGGAGGGATCGAAGTTGACGCCCTTTGCATCGTACAGAGTCTGAATGGCCTTGATGTTCTCGGCAGAGTCGGCGGTGTACTTGGTGTGGGCTGCATCGGTAAAGGTGCCGCCGTACATATTGTTGATGATGGCGCGGGTGCCCTGGTCGCCGCCCTGACCGCTGCAGTAGATGGCTGCCACGTTCTCGTAGCCGCCCTTGTACAGTGCGTCCACAGTGTTCAGGAAGCCCTCGGTGCTCCAGGTGTGCTTGTCAGTATCAATGTACTTGTCCGCGCCCACTTCCTTGACCTTGGTCATGTTCACGGCCATGCAGTGTGCGGTCATGCACAGGGGGTACTCGTAGTAGTCGCCCTTCTCGTTGTGGCAGGCAGACTCCACAGAAGCGTAGATGTCTTTCTTGGCATCATCGGTCCACAGATCGTTCAGCGGAGCCATAACGCCCTTGGCACCCCAGTTGGCCACCAGACGCTCGGGGCCTTCCATGACCAGATCGGGTGCGCTGCCGCCCTCGATGGCGGTGTTCACCTGATCGTCGCCGTTGGTGTAGTCCAGATACTCCACGGTCACCTTGATGTCGGGGTACTTGGCGTTGAAGCTGGAGAAACCGTAACTTTTGATCAGGTACTTGCAGTAAGCAATGACGGACTGAAAGTTGGCGAGGACGTTAAAAATGCATCCGTAACCGCATCTGTAGTTGGAAACGGTAAAGGCAAAAAAGTTATCGTTTACAAGTATAAGAGAAAAACTGGTTATCATAAGAAAAACGGTCACAGACAGCAGTACACTGAAGTGAAGATTGAAAAAATCAACGCTTAAGTCTTATGATTTGTATAACCGTAACAGAGTCTGACGGCGAGTACATCTCCGTGGAGTCAAACGGTCATGCAGGCTATGCAGAGGAAGGGCAGGATATCATCTGTGCCGCTGTCTCCGCATTGATTGTAAACACCGTAAATTCCGTGGAAACATTGACAGAGGATCTGATTATAAGTG
>OHTU01000940.1_pt1 | contig 9567 bp, 10 predicted proteins | sample 1578961 | NCBI WGS metagenome assembly OHTU01 (sample SAMEA3879582, study PRJEB24766) | human gut metagenome | biome: human-associated habitat; feature: feces | place: USA | collected 1985/1987 | reverse complement strand
TTACCGCGTTTTGGCCCTGCGCGGGATATGTAAAATTTTTGTGCGTCGCATTCTGTGCTTTGCAAATGTCAAACTTTGTGATATACTAAAAAATGTCCAAAAGAGGACAAATGAAGAGATTTTTGTCGGGCCGGATTATCGGCCTTTTATTTTGACAGAAGGTATTTTTGATTTTATGATAGATCAGTATTTCTTGGTTTTAACGACGATCGACCTCTTCGTGCTGACGTTCATGTGCATCCTCACAAAGCTGAGCGAAACGCTCAACGGAAAGCAGAAGCGCGGCTTTTTCCTCGCCTTTGCGCTCATCGGCGTGATCTCGATCCTCGAGGTCATCACGATTCTGGTTGACGGTGCGCCGGTGCATCTGCGCTGTCTGAATATTTTGTCGAACTACCTCGGTTTCGGCCTGTCGCCCGCGGTGTCGGCGTGCCTTGTGTACGCGCTGGATAAGAAGACGGTCATCAGCCGCAAATTCAAAGCGGCGGTGGGCTGCGAGGTCGTATATCTGCTCCTCCTCACCGCGCTGCTCCCAAGCGGGATGGTGTTTTCCGTCAGCGAGGATAATGTCTATGCGCGCGGACCGTATTTTGCGTTCTATATCGTGATGTATCTCGCCGCGCTCGCCTACCTTGCCGTGTCCACGATCGTTACGGCGTGGGAGTTTCAGAATCGCAGCCGCGTACTGCTCTATCCGCTCATCGTCTTTCTGGCGGCGGAGACGATCATCCAGATCGCGCTGCCGCAGCTGCACGTGACATGGCTGTGCGTCACGCTGCTTTCGGTGCTGTATTTCATCTATTGCAGCGAGATGTGGAACCAGCTCGACGCGCTCACGGGCCTTTTGAATCAGAACAGCTATCTCAATCGCACGGCGGAGATGCGCCGCAGCGGCGAGGTGCTCGTCGTCTTCGACGTGGACGACTTCAAGCAGGTCAACGACCGATATGGCCACGTGAAAGGCGATATCTGCCTTGCCGAGATCGCCGCGTGCATCAAGAAGGCCTATGCGCGCCACGGTTACTGCTACCGCACGGGCGGCGATGAATTCTGCGTGCTGCTGCGCGACGGCGACTGGGAACACGCCTGTGCACGGGACTTTGTGCGTCGGCTGGACGAGCGGCGCAAGGAACTCGACTTCCTGCCGACGGTGTCGTTCGGCTCGGCAGAGATTTCAAGCGAGAACGTCGTCACGGTCAAGGACCGCGCCGACCACAACATGTACCGCTACAAAAAAGAGCGCAAAGCCCACCGTATGTCAGGGGACGCGGGCGAGGAGTAATCGAGAGGAGGCCAGCCCATGGGACAGACGGAATGGAGCACGCTGGTCGAAAGCATCTGCGCAGAGCGCGGACTGTCCGTCGTACTTTCGTGGGACATGCCGCAGGGATACGAGACGGCCAACGGCACGTTTGATCCGGTGGCAAAAACGCTTTTTCTCAATCCGGCCGTGCTGCAAAGTGCGCCGGAGTACGAGGCGATGTTCTATCTTGTCCACGAGCTGCGGCACGCGGAGCAGTACCAGCATCCTGAGCGCTTCGACGCGATGATCCGCGTAAGCCTTCCCTACGTGGTGCTCTATGATGGAACGTGCTTCCGCCTGCGCGGCGAAACCTGGCAGGAGTGCCGCTTGGACGGCGGAGAAGAGAGGTTTCGCGACGCTTATCTGGGCTTTCCTTACGAGGTGGACGCCAATGAATTCGCGGCGCAGCGGGTGAAAGCCTTTTGCGGCGATTCGCCCGCGCTGCGACAGCTGCGGGACTGCTGGCGGCCGAAAAGGATTTGGTCGAACGAAGACTACCGGCGGCTTTTTCGCGAGATCGACGAGAGAATAGAAAACAGTGCGCGTTGAGCAAGGCAAGCGCTCAGCGGCGCGCGGAGCATACAGGAGGAGACAGCAATGAAAAATTTGAAGGTACTGATGCTCAACGGCAGCCCGCACGCAAACGGCAACACCGCCGTCGCACTGCGCGAGATGGAGGAGATCTTCAAGGCAAGCGGCGTGGAGGTCGAGACCGTGCTCATCGGCAATCAGGCCGTGCGCGGCTGCACGGCCTGCGGAGCCTGCGGCAAGCTCGGCAAGTGTGTTTTTGACGACGTGGTCAACGAGCTCAAGCCGAAGTTTGAGGAGGCGGACGGCCTCGTCGTGGCGAGCCCCGTCTATTACGCGTCCGCGAACGCGACGCTCATCGCCTGCCTCGATCGCCTGTTTTACAGCACACCGTTCGACAAGACGATGAAGGTCGGCGCGAGCGTCGTCTGCGCGCGCCGCGGCGGCTGCTCGGCGACGTTCGATGAGCTCAACAAGTATTTCACCATCTCCGGCATGCCGGTCGCGTCCAGCCAGTACTGGAACAGTGTCCACGGCCGCGCACCGGGCGAGGCGGAGCAGGACGGAGAGGGCCGGCAGACGATGCGCACGCTCGCGCGCAACATGACGTTTTTGATGAAGAGTATCGCGCTCGGCAAGGGGCAGTTCGGCCTGCCTGAAAAGGAAGAGCGGATCGCCACGCACTTCATCCGCTGAGGGAAAGTGCATGGAGCTGTTCGTCAAGCACTTTTCCGAGCTCACGGCGCAAGAACTCTATGAAATTTACAGGCTGCGCGTGTCGGTCTTCGTCGTGGAGCAGAAATGCTGCTATCAGGAGGTCGACGACGCGGACGAAAACGCGTATCACGTCTGGCTGCGGGACAAGGACGGCATCGAGGCCTATGCGCGCGTTCTGCCGCGCGGCGCAACGTTCCCGGAGGTCTCCATCGGCCGCGTGATCGCCGTGAAACGGCGCTGCGGTCTGGGGAAGCAAATCGTCGCCGCGGCCATCGACACGGCGAAAGAGAAGCTGCACGCCGATAAGATCACGATCGAAGCGCAGACCTATGTGAAGAAACTGTATGAGAACTTCGGCTTCTACCAGACGTCGGAAGAATTCTTGGAAGACGGCATCCCGCACGTGCAGATGCAGCTCGACCTGACGAAATAAGAAAATCGCCCTTCCAAATGGAAGGGCGATTTTTCGTTGCGGTTTACTTGCGGGAGAACGGTGCGACGGCGCGCTCCTTCGCTTCGCGGTGCGCGATGGGAGCCATCGTGCGGTGCGGCTTCGGCGTGCGCAGGTTGCGGCGGTTGATGAACTTGGGTGCGACCTGCGGGAACAGCGCGAGGGAGAGCACGTCCTCCTCGCTCTTGGCGAGGTCCTTGTACTCCTCGCGGTACTTGGGAAGCTCGGGCTCCAGAAGGTCGGCGGGGCGGCAGGTGATGACGTCCTCGGGCTTGATGCCCGCCTTGGCGCGGACCTCTTCGTTGACCGTTCCGGGCAGCTTGCCGTATTCGCCGCGCAGCATGGCCTTGGACTCCTTGGGGACCATCTTGTAGCGCTCGCCGGTGATGATGTTCAGCACGGCCTGCGTGCCGACGATCTGGGAGGTCGGCGTGACCAGCGGCGGATAGCCGAAGTCCTTGCGTACGCGCGGCACTTCCGCCAGCACGTCATAGTACTTGTCCATCTGGTTCGCCTGCTTGAGCTGACCAATCAGGTTAGACAGCATGCCGCCCGGCACCTGATACTGCAGGGTCTTGACGTCCACGCCCAGCACGCGCGCCGGGTCACGCCAGCCGTCCTTGGTCAGGCGATCCGCCACCGTGCGGAAGTGCGCCGCCAGCTGCGCCAGCAGGTCGAGGTCGAAGCCCGTGTCGTATTCCGTGCCCTTCAGGGTCGCAACGAGGGATTCGGTCGCCGGCTGAGACGTGCCGGAGCCCAGCGGGGACAGGCAGGTATCCACCACGTCCACACCCGCTTCGATGGCCTTGAGCAGCACCATGTCGCCCGTGCCGGTGGTGTTGTGCGTGTGCAGGACGATGGGCAGGTCGGTTTCCTTCTTCAGGCGCTTGACGAGGCTGTACGCCTTGTAGGGCAGCAGCAGGTTCGCCATGTCCTTGATGCAGATGACGTCCGCGCCCATCTTCTGGATGTCCACGGCGAGCTTGACGAAGTAATCCTCGTTGTGCACGGGGGATTCGGTGTACGACATGGCGATTTCCGCCGTGCCGCCGTACTTCTTCGTCGCCTTGACGGCGGTCTGCATGTTGCGCAGGTCGTTCAGCGCGTCGAAGCAGCGGATGATGTCAATGCCGTTTTCGACGGCCTTCTTGACAAAGAAATCCACCACGTCGTCCGCGTAGGGACGGTAGCCCAGCAGGTTCTGGCCGCGCAGCAGCATCTGCAGCTTGGTGTTGGGCAGCGCCTTGCGCAGCTTGCGCAGCCGCTCCCACGGGTCTTCGTTCAGGAAGCGCAGGCACGCGTCGTAGGTCGCGCCGCCCCAGCACTCCAGAGAGTAGTAGCCAACCTTGTCCAGCATTTCGCAGGCAGGCAGCATCTCATCGGTACGCATCCGGGTTGCGGCCTGAGACTGGTGGCCGTCGCGCAGGATGGTATCCGTAATTTGAACCTTTGCCATAGGACGAATTTCCTCCTTCAGTTCGGTCAGAGGTGGAGAAGCACTCCCCTGCCCCTGACCGGATACGTTGGATACGTTTCCATCTGACTGCTGATTTATTCAGCCAATTATCAGCCGAACATACTGAGCAGCACACCAGCCGCGATGGCAGAGCCGATAACGCCAGCAACGTTCGGGCCCATGGCGTGCATCAGCAGGAAGTTCGCGGGATTCTCCTTCTGGCCCACGACCTGGGAGACACGCGCCGCCATCGGGACGGCGGAAACGCCGGCGGAACCGATCAGCGGGTTGATCTTTTCCTTCAGGAACAGGTTCATGAGCTTGGCCAGCAGCACGCCGCCCGCGGTACCGAAACCGAACGCGACGATACCCATAGCCATGATCTCAAGGGTCTGAACGGAAAGGAAGGTGGTGGCGGTGGCGGTAGCACCGACGGTAAAGCCGAGGAAGATGGTGACGATGTTCATCAGCTCGTTACCGGCGGTCTTCTGCAGACGCTCCACAACGCCGGACTCCTTGAACAGGTTACCGAGCATCAGGCACGCGATCAGAGGCGCGGCAGAAGGAACGAGCAGCGCCACGAACACGGTGATCATGATGGGGAAGATGATCTTCTCGCGCTTGCTGACCTGACGCAGCGGGCGCATGACAATGCGGCGCTCTTCCTTGGTGGTCAGAGCCTTCATGATGGGGGGCTGAATGACCGGGACGAGGGCCATGTAGGAATAAGCGGCAACGGCGATAGGGCCGAGCAGCTCGGGAGCCAGACGGGAGGTGACGAAGATCGCGGTCGGGCCGTCAGCGCCGCCGATGATACCGATGGAGGCGGACTGCTGGTAAGTGAAGCCCATGAACTGGGTACCGACATAAGTCATGAAGATACCGAGCTGAGCGGCAGCGCCGAGCAGCAGGGACTTGGGGTTCGCGATCAGGGGACCGAAGTCGGTCATCGTGCCGACGCCCATGAAGATCAGGCAGGGGTAGATGCCGAGCTTAACGCCGAGGTACAGAACGTCGAGCAGACCGAGGCTAACGGTGCTGCCGACTGCCCACGGGGCAAGCACCGCATCGGCTACGCCGGCCTCCGACATCTCTGTCAGGAATTCCTGCGTGATGGGCGCTCCTCCGAAGAGGTCCCAATGGACATGTCCTCCGGCGAACAGGATCTCGTGGAACATGTCCGCACCGGGAAGGTTGGTGCACAGCATACCGAACGCGATGGGCAGGAGCAGCAGCGGCTCAAAGCCCTTCACGATGGCCAGATACAGCAGGACAAAGGAAACGGCGATCATGATGAGGCATTTCCAATTGCCTTCCTGACCGAACATATAGAAGCCGGTCTGCTGCATGAAATTGTTAATAGCAGCCATTTATGTTTCTTTTCCTTTCACAGTTAATTCAGGGGAATGCTGTTATTTAGCCGATGACGCACAGAACGTCGCCGGGGTTGACAGCAGCGCCCTTGGCAACTGCGACGGAGGAGATGGTGCCAGCGCAGGGAGCGAAGATCTCGTTCTCCATCTTCATGGCCTCGAGGATGAAGAGCAGATCGCCCTCCTTGACAGCCTGACCGGCGGCGACCTTCACATCGAGGATGGTGCCGGGCATGGGGCTGGCGACAGTGCCGGCGCCGGCGGGAGCGGCGGCCTTGGGAGCGGCAGCGGGAGCAGCGGCAGGCGCGGGAGCAGCAGCGGGAGCGGGAGCGGCAGCGCGGGCAACGGGAGCCGCGGCAGCGCGGGAGACGGGAGCGGAAGCCATGCGGCCGCCGGCAGCGGACTCGACGGTGACTTCGTAGGTGGTGCCGTTAACGGTGACATTGTACTGCTTGATCATGTTTGTTCTCTCCTAAAAATTAAATTAGATTTTTTTGATGTTCACGATGTTCATGCTGCGGGACGAGATACCGACCTCTTCCGAGAGAGCGGCAGTGATCGCGGCCACGATCTCAGGCTGCATGCCCTGCGGCTTGGGAGCCGGCGCGGGGGCGGCAGCAGGAGCGGCGGCAGCGGCGGCCGGTGCTTTCTCTTTGCCCTTGAGGATCGCACCCATTGCCATGGTGAGGAAAATGATGCAGATCAGGCCAAAGAACACCGTGCCAATACCCATCAGGGTAACGAACAGGCTGCTGTATTCCATTTCTTCCTTTTACCTTTCACTTTGGATTATAGCAAAGCGATTGCTCAATTTGCAAGCGCGTATGCACTTTTTGCGCGTTTTTAACGGCTTTTCCCTCCTGCCTTGCACGGCAGGAGGGAAAAGAGACTTTCCTTACTGCACGGAGAGCACGTCGGCAAACGCCTGAATGGCGGTCGCCGCCTGGCCGAAGTCGCGCATCTGCTGGTCGATGCCGAGCTTGATGAAGGGGATCCCAGCGGCGTCGAGCGCCTTCTTGAGGTACGGGAACTCCATCTCCTCGGGATCGCAGAACTGCTGCATGAAGAGCACCAGGCCCTGCGCGCCAGACTCCTTGACCATGTTGGCCACGAACTCGCCGCGGCGGTTCTGGTTGGACTGCGGATCGTAGAGCAGGACGTCGTAGTCGATGTTGGTGAACTGATTGACGAGCGCCATCATCGGGTCGCCCTCTTCGCTCGCGTCGGTGCGGAAGGCACGGGACTCATGGGCGACATCGTCCGCCGCGATGGCAACGTTGTTGTCCTTGAAGATCTTGAGCAGCGTCGGGTTGTCGCAGATGATGCCGGAGGTGACGACCTTCACGCCGTTCCACTTCGCCGCGGGCAGCGCCTTGAGCTCGGCGTTGAGGGCGTTGAGCTTCTCGGTGTACTCGGCCTTATCCATGAACCAGGCAGCCTTTAAGACGGCCGAGCGCATGATCGGGTCGATAACGTCGCAGTGGTCGCTTGCGAGCTTGACGAACTCACGGCGGGCAGCGCGGGACTTGTTGTAGACCTTGATGGCCGCAGCGATGTCCTCGCTCTTGATCTCGTGACCGGCGATCTTTTCAAGACCGGCCTTGACGTTGTTGTACTGATCCAGGCAGAACTGCTTGCCCCAGTCGGCAAAGCGGTTCTGAGGATGGGCGAGGAAGATGCACGGCAGCTTCTCACTCATGGCGACGCGGATGTTCTGGCTCATGGGGCGCAGCGTGTCGCAGATGGTCGGGGTAATGACACCGTCCAGCAGATCCATCGTGCCGTCGAGCAGCATCTCGAGGTCGAGCTGGGCGATGGTGCAATAGAAGGTCGCGCAGTATTCCTTGGAGCGCTGCTCGGTCTTGTTGTTGCTGCCCCACATGCCGAACGGCATCATACCGGCGGCGTAAACCAGCTCTTCGGGGGCGTAATAAGGCATCACGCCGATGCACTTCTTGCCTGCGTCCTTATAGGCCTTGAGCTGGCCCTTGGGATTGGCGGCAACAGCGGAAAATTCATTAACGATAGCTTCGATACTCATTTTTGCACGCCTCCTTAGTCTTTCTTGTTGGCTTCCATAGCCTCGACCAGACCCTGCACGCGGGTCGCGTACTGCGCTTCGTTGAAGTTGCGCGGGTCAGCCTGGTCGCCGTCGAAACCGGCGCAGGGCACGCCGAGGTCAGCGGTGAAGCGGCGCTGCATTTCAGCCATGTAACCGGACCAGGGCTTGCAGGAGCGGTTGTAGTGGACAAGCACGCCGTCGACCTTGTTGTCGCGGCAGATGCCCTCACGCCAGGCAACGCCCTGCTCGATGCAGACGGAGTTCGGAGCCTTGTAGTAAGCGCGGGCCATTTCGTCCATGTTGTTGTAAACAAAGCCGAACGCGGGCGCGTACACAACTGCGGTGACGTTGATGCCATTCTCCTTGAGGGGCTTAAAGAGGTTCGGGAGCTTCGGCCAGCAGGGGATGCCCTCGAACATGACGCGGTACTGCTCGGGGAAGGGCAGCGTGGAGGTGCCTTCCTCAATGTTCTTCTGCAGATCCTTGGACAGGAGTTCGAAGGCGTCGGCAGCAGCTTCCTTGCCGCGGGCAGTGACGACGTCGGCCATGTGGTTGAACAGGTCGAAGCCGCTCATCGGGGCGGGCTTGTACTGCAGGAAGTCGCAGACCTTCAGCCAGTTCTGCGCGGTGCGGTTCGCGTGCTTGCAGGCAAGCTCGAACTTCTTCTCGTCGAACTTCTTGCCGGTGAGCTTTTCGAGCTCATGGATGGCGTTGTCGAACTGGGCGCGGACGTACTTGACAGCGGAATCGCTGACTTCCACGGTGTTGTTGTAGGGGATATCAACCATGATGAGGGGGATATTGCACATACGGGCGATATTCTCGTACCACTTGGTCATGCAGTTGCAGATGTTGTTGCAGCACAGGACGAAGTCCGGCTGGGGGATGCGCATCTGCTTGTAGGGCTTGATGGCCTCGCGGCGGAAGTTCTTATAGGCGATCTCCTTCTCGGTGGTCTCGGGCAGAGCCTCGATCTCGTGGATATCGTCCAGAACCGTGTAGGGGACCTGCGTCTTGGGGTCCTTCTTGGGCTTGCCGGTCTCAGGATCGATGACGACCTTGCCGTTTTCGTCCTTGAGGGGCTTGCCGCTGTTGGGGTCGATGATGAACTCGAGCGTTTCGGGGTCGAACTTGCGGCTGGCGCGCTTACCGGCGGCGTAAGCCAGGGAGATACGTGCGTAACCGCAGATATCGTTGTCGAAGCCGAGATCCTCGGCAGCCTGGCACATGATCTCACCGTCGCGCTGGGCGGCGATACCGGCAGCCTGGTTCTCGGGATACATCACGTTGAGGTCAAAGGCCTCAGCAAGCTCACAGGGGAACTTGGAGCTGGACCAACCGACCAGCTTACCCTGCTTCTTCGCTTCACGGGCGTCGGCATAGACGTCATCGACGACCTTGCGCAGAGCAAGCACGCCGGGACTGACTTGTTTAGCCATGATTGATTCCTCCTAATGCGATATAGAAAAATTTGATAACGAATGATGGGGATTATTTGTTCTTCAAAGCCTTCTGGTAGGCAAACAGAGCGGCGCCGAGCGCACCGTTATACTGCGTGAGGGGCGTAGTGTGGATCTCGTGGCCGAGCTGCTCCTGAAGGGCTTTCACGATGCCGTGGTTCTGTGCGACACCGCCGGTCATCACCACGTCGTCGCGCACACCGATGCGGTGGCAGAG
>OHTU01000936.1_pt1 | contig 9579 bp, 9 predicted proteins | sample 1578961 | NCBI WGS metagenome assembly OHTU01 (sample SAMEA3879582, study PRJEB24766) | human gut metagenome | biome: human-associated habitat; feature: feces | place: USA | collected 1985/1987 | reverse complement strand
AAGCAGCTCGTTATCGTCAGATATTGCTATTGTTCTGAAGCCTACACGTCGGGTTATTGTTTCACCCTCGGTGCAAAGCTTTACGGTATAAAGCTCGGGGGTCTCCGCAGTCCAAAGCTTGGGCTCGGGCACAGTAAAAGCAAGCTCGCCGTTAAGGGAATTCCCGCGCTCCAAAAGATGATCGCCGTCATAAAGCTCGGCAGAGAACTCAGCGTCGGATGAGCAGTATATTTTATTGTCCCGCGCCTTTATATCAATATCAAAAAGATGACCGTGCGGGCGGGAAAGAATATAAACATCCCTGAAAATTCCGTTATAACGGAAGGCGTCCTGATCCTCAAGATAGCTGCCGCAGCACCATTTACGGACATTTACCCTAACAGTATTTGTGCCTGAACTTACGAATTCGGTAATATCAAATTCGCTCATAAGATGACTGCCCTCGGTAAAGCCCACATACTTACCGTTTATATAAACCTCCGCAACAGAGGATACGCCCTCGAAAACCAAATATGTATCAAGGCTGCCGTCGGTCAGCTCAAAGCTGCGCTCGTAAACGCCCATCGGATTAATATCCGGCACATATGGCGGATCGCAGGGAAACGGATAATTTATATTGGTATAATTAGGCCTTTCATAGCCCTTTGTCTGCCAGCAGGACGGAACCTCTATGGTCTCCCATTCCTCGATATTTCCGGCTTTATCGCCGTTTTCAAAAAAAGCAAAGCGCCACTCGCCGTTCAGCGGGCGAAAAACACCCTCGCCCTCGGGAATATACCAGCTGCGGGCTTTGAGCCTGTTTTCGCTGGTTTTTTGCGGATTTTCATAATTGCGCATAACACACCTCGTAGGTAAAAATTAACATATCTACTATAAATTATAAATGATGTTTTGTCAATCGTTTTTTATATGGACATCAAGTTGATTATAGGGTATTGAAATTCCGTTTTCATCAAACGCCGCGCGCATCTCCTCGCGCAGCCTGAAAGAAAGCGAAAGATAATCGGATGTTTTGCACCACACCTGCGCCGTGAAGTCTACCGAGCTTGCGGCGTATTCCGTAATTCCCACAAAGGGTGCGGGATCCTTAAATACGGCAGAGTCTGCAAGCACAGTGTCAGTAATAACGCGCTTTACCGCTTCGGTATCATTATCATAGCTCACCGAAAAGGTAAGGTCAAGGCGCCGTGTTTCCTCACTTGAATAATCTACAACCTGACTGTTCACAACAATACTGTTGGGTATCACAACATGACGGTTATCAACCGTTTTAAGCACGGTGTGCATCATATCAATCTGCACAACGTTGCCGCTCTCACCGTTTATACAAACATAATCGCCCGTTTGGAAGCGGCGGGTAAGCAATAGTATTATTCCGCCCGCTATACTGCTGAGTGAATCCTTCAGCGCTAATGCCACCGCAACCGCCGCCGCGGAAAGTGCCGCCAAAAGCCCCGAGGTGGAAATTCCGAGAGTGCTCAGCGCCGAGAGAATAATTATAATATGCAGCGTTATATATAAAGCTTTTTCAAAAAATTTTTCAAGAGAAATATCAATATTTATTCTGTTAAGTGATCTTTTCATCAGCTTTATTAAAAAAAGCGTGATATAGTGTCCCGCAACCAATATTATTACCGCCTTTAAAACGGTAATGCCCATAGAAATAAGCTTATCGGCAGAAAAATCAAGCTTCATTTTTCAAGCTCCTTTAAATCGGCGTTTATTTGCGCTTTAAGCTCCGAAACGGACGAGAACTTAACCTCGCCCCTTACAAACCTGCGTGGCGAAACAGTAACGGTATCACCGTAAATATCGCCCGAAAAGCCTTTAATAAACGTCTCGCTTATAATATAATCGGTTTTAAAGGTGGGGCGCACGCCGATATCGGTAATACCGTCATACTCGCGCCCGTCAACCGTAACACGGGATACATACACCCCGAATTTCGGCGGCAAAAGGCATTGAGGATATCTCTGATTAACCGTGGGAAAGCCGAGCGTTCTGCCGCGTTTATCACCGCTTATTACCTCGGCGGTATATGAAAACGGTCTATAGAGCAATCGGTTTGCTTTTTCTATTTCACCGTTTTGCAAAAGGCGCCTTATTTCGGTGGAGGATACCGTTTCGCCGTTTTCGGTTATCGGCTCGCAGCATTTAAGTGCTATGCCTCGCTCCGCACAAAACTTTTCAAGCAAATTTTTATCCCCGGCGGCGTTTTTTCCGAAGCGGTAGTTAAATCCGCAGGAAATTATGTCGGGTGAAAATTTATCGGTTAAAAAATGCAAAAAGTCCTCTGGCGGTATTGCTCGCACCTTTTCAAAATCAAGGGTGAAAATTTCGTCAATACCGAGGTCTTTAAGCGCGGTTTCCTTATCCTGCGGGAGCATAAGCGCCAGTGGCTTACCCGTTAAAAGCGCCCTGGGCGGCAGCGGGAAGATAACCGCAATTTTTTTGCAGCCGGCAGGCAGCCCTAAAACCTCTCTGTGTCCTCTGTGCAGGCCGTCAAACGTACCCAAAGCCAATGCGGTTTTCATCTCTTCATTTCCTCCGGGTAATTTATAATGCATTTAATTGCAAGCTGCTCCTTTTCGTTTTCGGCAGCGCCTATTCCCAAAAAAAGTCCGCCGCATTTCACTCTGAAAAGCTCATTTTCGGCAGCGTCTGTGAGCCGCAATCTGTCAAACGCCAGCTTTCCGCCGTTGCAGAAGCGCACCGCCTGCTTTTCGGTAACGCTTACCTTGCGAAGGTAAGCCACCGCCTTTTCCTCGCTTACAATATGCTGCGAAATATTTTCTTCCGTAATATTATCAAGCGCTGTGCACTCCGAAATATTAAAGCCGCCCGCATATGTACGACGCAGCGCGGAAAGGCATGCCCCGCAGCCCAAATATTCGCCTATATCGTGCGCTAAAGACCTGATATACGTTCCCTTTGAAACGTGAACATCTATTTTAAAGGTGTCATCCGATAAACACGAGAGCTGCGATATTTCAAAGATTTCGACTTCCCTTTCGGGTATTACGGGAGCTTCACCTCGCCGTGCCAAACGGTACATAGGCACTCCGTCCTTTTTTAAGGCGCAGTATGCCGGCGGGCGCTGCTTTATTTTCCCGGTAAAATGCAAAAGTGCGTCTTCAAGCTCTTCTTTAGTTACATTAACCGCGTTTTCCGATAAAACATTGCCGGTTATATCGTCAGTATCGGTAACCGTGCCGAGCCTTATTTCGGCAGTGTAGCGCTTGTCCGCATCAAGCAGCAAAGAAGACAGCGCCGTAGCCCTGCCGAGCAAAACAGGCAGAACTCCCGTTGCCATGGGATCAAGCGTGCCTGTGTGCCCCACACGCTTTTCATGCGCTGCTCTTTTTATGCGCGCAACCGCGCCGAAGGAGGTGATGCCGCCGGGTTTATCGATTAATATCAGCCCCTGCATTACATTCCTCCATAGTTTCCTCCACCGCTTTAAGCACAGCCGCCTTAACTTCATCTAAAGTGCCGTTTACGCTCGCACCCGCGGCGCCCTTATGACCGCCGCCGCCGAGCTTTCTGCAAATTGCCGACGCGTCAAGCGGCGGATATGTGCGGAGAGATACCTTAAACTCCGCGTCATCTGTCTGTTTTACCGTAATTCCGGCAATAACACCCTCAACGCTGCGGGAAATAACGGCAATGCCCTCAAGCTCGGTTCCGCTGCAACCCGTTTTTTCCTGCATTTCGGCAGTAACGGGTAAAAGTATGCACTTACCGCCGAAATGAAATTCAGAGGCGTCAAGCACCATTCTTTCAAGCTCTAAAAGCTTGCGCGATTTGGTATCAAACATGATACGGTTGATTTCGGGCGCGTCAATATTATACTCATAAAGCTGCGCGACTATCATATGGGTCTTTGCGGTAACATTCGAGTATTTAAAGCAGCCGGTATCGGTCGCAATGCCGGTGTAAAGCGCCTTTGCGGTAACATCATTAATGTTTACCTTCATAATACCGAGCAGCTCATACATACTCTCGGCTGTCGCAGCGGCGTCCGCGTCCAAAAACAAATTCTTTGCAAACCTCACATTGGAAATATGGTGATCGATATTTAAATCAACTATATCCCCGAATTCCTCTTCAAGTCCGCCGAGCAGCCGCTTATCCGCCACATCGACTGCAACGACCGTTGCGTCATCGCGGGAAACATGGTCTGTCTGCCTTGCAAAGTAATTATACTTTTCGGGTATAACATCCGGGCAGATGACGCACGCCGCCTTGCCTATTTCCTTAAGCGCGTAATAAAGCGCAAAGGCGGAGCCGAGCGTATCTCCGTCCGGAGATGCATGGGTCAGAATAATATAATTGTCGTGCTTTTGCAGATATTTCGCGGTCTGCCTGAGGGTAAGCTCGCGACAGCCGTTTTCCTGTTTATTTTTCTTCATTCTTATTTTCCTCGTTCAAGGACTCGATTATTCTCGAAATATTGGCGCTCTGCTCAATGGAATCGTCCGCCACAAAGCGCAGCTCGGGCACCTTTCTGAGAGTCATGCGCGCACCGAGCTCACGGCGGAGAAAGCCCGCAGCGCCTTTAAGCGCCTTTACCGAGCTAACCGTTTTCTCATAGCCCTCTATCGCGCTGACATAAACCGTAGCGTAGGAAAGGTCGCCCGAAACGTCAACCTTAACAATGCTTAAAAGCCGACTTACCCTCGGGTCCTTCATATTCCGCAAAAGCTCAGATAACGCAAGCTTTATGTCAGACGTTATACGGTCAATTCTGTAACCGGCCATCAGTCTCTGTACTCCTCCATAATAAAGGCTTCAAAAATGTCGCCCTCTTTAATATCCGCAAACTTCTCAAGTCCTATGCCGCACTCGTAGCCCTGCGCTACTTCCTTTACATCGTCCTTAAAGCGGCGAAGTGACGCAATCTTATCCTCGCAGATAACAATACCGTCGCGTACAACGCGAATCTGGCAGGCACGGGTAACCTTGCCGTTTGTAATATAGCAGCCTGCAACCGTGCCGACATTGGAAATCTTGTAAACATTGCGTACCTCTGCCGTTCCGAGCTGATTCTCGCGGAATTTCGGTGCGAGCATACCCTTCATTGCAGCCTTAATTTCTTCAATGCAATCGTAAATTACGCGGTACATACGCATATCAACACCGTCGCGCTCCGCCGCAGCCTTTGCAACGCCGTCGGGACGGACATTAAAGCCTACTATAATAGCCCCCGAGGTCTGCGCCAGCATAACGTCGGACTCGTTTATAGCGCCCACGCCGCCGTGTATAACGCGAACCTTCACCTCATCGTTTGAGAGCTCTTCTTTAGCTTTCTGCTTTCTCTGCTCAACAAGCTCACGCGCCAGTCTTTCGTCGGTTACGGCGTCGAACACATCGCCCGCGTTAGGCGTTTCGGCAAGACCCGTAATTTCAACCGGAACGGACGGACCTGCTTCCTTCAGCTCCCTGCCGTTTTCGTTGGTCATAACGCGAACTCTGCCCACAGCAGTGCCCGCCACTATTATATCTCCGCTTTTAAGCGTTCCGTTCTGAACAAGCAGGGAAGCCACAGGACCTCTGCCCTTATCGAGCCTTGCCTCAATAACAATACCCTTTGCCTTGCGGTCGGGGTTGGCTTTAAGCTCCATAACCTCGGCAACCAGCAGGATGTTTTCAAGCAGGCTGTCGATTCCCTCGTGGGTCTTAGCCGAAACGGGCACGCATATAATATCGCCGCCCCATTTTTCGGGAACAAGACCGTGCTCGGTCAGCTGCTGCAGAACTCTGTCGGGATTAGCCTCGGGCTTATCCATTTTGTTTATCGCAACGATTATCTGAACATTTGCCGCCTTTGCATGGTTTATAGCCTCAACGGTCTGCGGCATAATACCGTCGTCCGCCGCGACAACAAGCACCGCAATATCGGTAGCCATTGCGCCGCGCTTACGCATTGAAGTAAACGCCGCGTGTCCGGGAGTATCGAGGAAGGTGATATCCTGACCGTTGCAATTTACTCTGTACGCACCGATGTGCTGTGTGATTCCGCCCGCCTCGGTATCGGTAACGGCGGTATTTCTTATGGCGTCAAGCAGTGAGGTCTTACCGTGATCGACATGACCCATTACAACCACAACAGGGCTTCTCGGCTTTAAGTTTTCGGCGTTATCCTCGGTGTCGTCCATAATGCGCTCTTCTATTGTAACAACGACCTGCTTTTCGATTTTAGCGCCCATTTCGGTAACAACTATCTCTGCGGTATCGTAATCGATAACCTGGTTTACGGTCGCCATCATTCCGAGCTTCAGAAGCACCTTTATAACCTCTGCCGCAGTCTTTTTAAGGGCGGCAGCCAGCTCGCCGACTGTTATCTCGTCGCCTACGGTTACTGTTATCGGGGTCTTCTTTATGCGTTCTAACTGGAGTCTGCGCATCTTATCCGCCTCGGTCTCACGCTTCACACCCTGCGGACGGCGGTAATCCTGTGATTTCTGCTTAATCTTCTGTTTTCTTGAGAAGTTATCGCGCATGGTATTTGCAGGCGCTATGCGCTCGTATTTCTCGTTGTATTTATCGATATTTACATTCGAGGTGCGAGTATCGACATGGCGTATTTCGGCAGGACCGCGCTTCGGCGCTTCGCCCGGCTTTTTATCCTTTTTCTGCGAAACAAAGGGCTGCGGATCGGAGTATCCGTGCTTTTTCTCCTCAACCTTTTTCTCTGCAGCTTTCTTCTCCTCTTTTTTGGGCTCAGGCTGCTTCTTTACCTCCGGCTTTTTCTCTTCCGGCTTTTTCTCTTCCGGCTTATTCGGCTTCTCGGAAACCGCTGCTGCGGGCTTTTCCGCAGTCTTCTTTTCATCGTTAGGCTTTACGGATGCCGTCTTTACCTCTTCCTTCTTCGGTTCGGGCTTTTTCTCCGCTTTTTCGCCGTTTTGTCCGGCGGCTGCAGCTTTAAGCTGCTCCAAAATAGCCATCTGCTCGGCAAGCTTCTTATTCTTTTCCTCTTCCCTTGCCTTTTTCGCAGCGGCTCTCGATTCCGCTCCCGTAGCAAAATAATCCGCAAAGCTTTTAACCTCGTTCTGCTTTGTAAGAGTATCGAAAACAAGGCTTATTTCCTTTTCATCCAAAGCGGCACCGCTCTTTTTTTCCGCTCCGGTCTTTTCGGCAACAATCTTTATTATATCCTTTGAAGTAAGCCCGAAATCCTTTGCAAGCTCGCTTATTTTGTATTTATTCGTCATTAGCTTTTCCTCCTTCAACATACGCCTTTAAAAAAGCGTCGGCAAAACCGCTGTCGTTTATCGTTAAAATTCCGCATCTCCGACCGACAGCGTCCGACACGGCTGATATATCAACGCCCTCAAGCACAAGCAGCTTAACTCTGTGCTTTTCACAAAAGAAGCCTATTTCCTTGCGGCTTTTTTCGGATACATCCGCAGCGCTGACGGCAAGCTTCGCTTTTCTTTTCGCAAGCGATTCCCGTGCTTTAGCCATACCGTAGCTTAAATTCCCCGATTTTGCCGCAAAGCCCAATAAAGCAAGAAGTTTATTTCTCAATCCCGTCAAGCTCCGTTTCGATTGCTTCGTACACACTGTCCGGCACGCTTTCACCGAACGCGCGCTGCAGTGCGCCGGATCTTCTTGCTTTTTTAAAGCATTCGACCGATCTGCATATATACGCTCCTCTGCCGTTGAGTCTTCCTGTAGCGTCGGGCTTTATTTCGCCGTCGGGTGTTTTGACAATGCGTATAAGCTCGCGCTTCGGCTTCATCTCTCGGCAGCCGGTGCACATTCGCATAGGTATTTTTCCGGTTCCCATAGCTTAAAGGCTCCTTTCGATTTCGCGGCAGTAATTTCGCCGCTTTAGGGCTCTCGGCTTATTCGCCAAAGAATCCGCTTTCGGGATGAATGTCTATTTTCCAGCCGGTCAGCTTTGCGGCAAGCCTTACATTCTGACCCTTGTTGCCTATTGCAAGCGACAGCTGCGATTCCGGCACGCTTACCTTGCAGACCTTCGGCTCGTTGCTCTCGATCTCCACCGCAACCACCTTTGCGGGCGAAAGCGCCTCGGCTACAAATTCGTGCGGATCGTCGCTGTATTTTACTATATCTATCTTCTCGCCCGCAAGCTCCTCGACTATCTTGTTAACGCGCGCGCCTCTCGGGCCTATACAGGCGCCTACCGCGTCAATTTCCGGGTTGGCAGACCATACCGCAAGCTTTGTTCTTGAGCCCGCCTGGCGAGATACCGACTTAATTTCAATCGTACCGTCGAATATTTCGGGTACCTCGGTCTCAAACAGACGCTTTACAAGGCATGGATGTGTGCGTGAAAGCATTATTCTCGCTCCGCGCTCGGTTTCCTTTACATCCACCACATAAACCTTTATATGGTCGCCCTCTGTAAGAACCTCTTCGGGTACCTGCTCGGTTTTCGGAAGCGTTGCCTCGTTTGAGCCTATAGTTAAAACAGCGTTGCCTGTTTTGGGATCGATTCGTTGAACGACCGCCGTCACAAGCTCACGGTTATGGCTCTGGAACTCCGCAAGCACCTGTCCTCTTTCCGCCTCGCGCACGCCCTGGCGGAAATTGTTCTTTGAATTCTGCGCAACTACTCTGCCGAACTTTCTCGGATCGAGCTTTATATCTATAAAGCCGTGCTCAAGTGACGCGGGATCGATAGCCGCCGCATCTTCCTTTGAAATTTCGGTATAAGGATCCGTCACCTCGTCAACAATCGTTTTGCGGGCAGTTACCGAAAAAATCTCCTTTTCGGTATCGATAACGCAGGAAACAATATCATTTCCGCCGTAATCCTTGCGCGCCGCCACGACTATAGCCTCGGCGATCTTATCCGCTATAAACTCGCGCGGTATTCCCCTTTCCTCCTCCATGAGCCTTAAAGCCTCAAAAAACTCCTTGTTGTGATTGGGTTTAGCCTTTGATGTTTTTCTTGCTGCCATTTTCCGTTTTCCTCCATTATTCAAAATCCGACAGATTTGCTTTTGATATATTTTTTCTTTCCACGGTAAGCGCATTTCCTTCCGTTATCAGGGTGACATTCTCCTCTGTAACGTCCTCAAGCGTTCCGGTCATCTCCTTTTTACCGTCATACGCCCGATAAAGCTTCAGACGCACCTGCTTCCCGAGCGATTCCTCATAGTGCCTGCTACGTGTAAGCTCACGCTCGATGCCCGGCGAGCAAACCTCCAGATAGTACGATACATCGATCGGGTCAGCCTCGTCTATGATTGGGTCGATAGCGTGTGAAACATTCGTGCAGTCGTCAATGCTTATGCCCTCGGGCTTATCGATGAATACACGCAGATACCACGACGCACCCTCCTTTAAAAAGCGCACGTCCCAAAGCCGGACGCCCTCCGCTTCAACCGCATCCTTTATAAGCTCGTAGACCTTTTCGGCCGAATTTGCCATTTTTTCACTGCTCCCTGTCCGCAAAACAAAAGTGAGCGGGTTGCCCCACTCACCTTTCTTTGCTTAATGTTGGTATTATACCACGTTTTGCTTTTAAATGCAAGCTTTTTTTTAAAAAAATCGAGATATACCTTATTTTATATGTATGGTATAAATTTCATGATATAACAG
>OHTU01000935.1_pt1 | contig 9595 bp, 6 predicted proteins | sample 1578961 | NCBI WGS metagenome assembly OHTU01 (sample SAMEA3879582, study PRJEB24766) | human gut metagenome | biome: human-associated habitat; feature: feces | place: USA | collected 1985/1987 | reverse complement strand
TCCAGCGCCGAGGGCATGAACTTCTGCCCGCCGAAGCCGGGCTCCACGCTCATCACCAGCACCAGATCCAGCTGCTCCGGCTGCAAAAGGGTGGAGCGCTCCGGTACTGGCGTGCGGATGCCGTACTGCCCCACCGCCCAGCCGTCCGCGCCCGGCACGGCTGCGGTAAGGGAAAAGCCCTCGCCGCACACCGGGTAGGCTACCGTCTTACCCTGCCGGACAGCTTCGGCAGCTACGGCGGCAAGGTCGGCTTCGCCCCCAAAGGCTGCGTAGAGCAAAAGGGTATAGGCAGTACGGTAAGCGTCCAGTTCCAGCACCCGGCGGCAAAGGGCTACATTGGCGGCAGCACGCTGCGGTGCATCCAGCGCTTTGCGGGCGGCACGGCCGGCGGTACGCTGCGCCTGTTTTTCCTCGGCAATGGTCATACAAAACACCTCGCTTCACCTGTGGAAGAGGATACTTGAAAAATATATAAAATCGACAGCGCATTTTTATACAAACATAATAAACACTTCAGACAAAAAAAGCAAGCCTTTTGGCGAAAAGAGGATTGAAGCCGCCGCCGCTTTCTGCTATGATTATCTTACAGTAGCAAGCGCCGCGCGGGCGCTGCGCTGAGAGAATCTACAACATTTTGTGGAGAGGGGCAAGTAAAATGTACAAGGATATGATGGACACCATCGGCATGGTCAATGCAGCCGACCCGGAACTGGGCGCAGCCATGGAGCGGGAGCTGACCCGTCAGCGCGAGAACATTGAGCTGATCGCCAGCGAGAATATCGTTTCGCCCGCCGTGATGGCAGCCATGGGCAGCGTGCTGACCAATAAGTACGCCGAGGGTCTGCCCGGCAAGCGCTACTACGGCGGCTGCGTCTATGTGGACGAGGTGGAGAATATTGCCATCCAGCGCGCCTGCCAGCTGTTCGGGGCAAAGTACGCCAACGTCCAGCCCCATTCCGGCGCACAGGCCAACCTTGCCGTGTATTTTGCCCTGCTGGAGTTGGGCGATACTGTTATGGGCATGGACCTTTCACAGGGCGGTCACCTGACCCACGGTTCTCCGGTGAATATGTCCGGTAAAAACTACCACTTCATCTCCTACGGCGTTGGCGCAGACGGCGTGATAGACTACGCCGAGCTGGAAAAGCAGGTGCGCAAGGTGCGCCCCAAGATGCTGGTGGCGGGCGCTTCTGCCTACCCCCGCGCCATCGACTTTGAAAAACTGGCCGAGATCGCCCACGGCTACGGCGCATATCTGATGGTGGATATGGCGCACATTGCCGGTCTGGTGGCGGGCGGCCAGCACCAGAGCCCCGTACCCTATGCCGACGTGGTGACCACCACCACCCACAAGACCCTGCGCGGGCCCCGCGGCGGCCTGATTTTGACCAACAACCCCATCATTGCCAAACGCATCAACTCGGCAGTGTTCCCCGGCACGCAGGGCGGCCCGCTGGAGCATGTGATTGCAGCAAAAGCTGTCTGCTTTGGCGAGGCACTGAAGCCGGAGTTCAAGGAATATGCCCGCAAGATCGTAGAAAATGCACAGGCACTGGCTGTGGCTTTGCAGCAGCGCGGCGTCAAGTTGGTATCCGGCGGCACCGACAACCACCTGATGCTCATTGACCTGCGGGACGAGGAGTGCACTGGCAAGGACTTGGAGCAGCGTCTGGACAGCGTGCACATCACCGCCAACAAGAACACCGTCCCCGGCGAGACCCGCAGCCCCTTTGTGACTTCCGGCGTGCGTCTGGGTACCCCGGCTGTCACCACCCGCGGTATGGGCGCAGCCGAGATGCAGGTGATCGCGGACTGCATTGCAGACTGCATCTGGCACTATGAGGAAAAGAAGGACGAGATCAGCGAGCGCGTTCTGCGCCTGACCCGGGAGTTCCCGCTGTACCAGTAAAAGCAAACCATAAATAACAAGGCATCCGCAGCCGTTCTGCTAAGCATACAGGGCTGCGGGTGCCTTTTGTTACAAAACCGGGAGAGCCAAAAAGGAGAAAGACGATGGAAAGTTTAGGCCTTTTGCATCTGTATTACGGCGATGGTAAGGGCAAGACCACAGCCGCCATGGGGCTTGCCCTGCGGGCGCTGGGCAGCGGAAAACGTGTGGTCATCGTGCAGTTTTTAAAGGGCGGGCAGAGCGGCGAGATCCCGCTGCTGGAGCAGCTGGGTGCCACCGTTTACCGGGGCAAGGCCGGGCAGAAATTTGTTTTTCAGATGAACGAGGCGGAAAAGGCCGCTACCCGCGATTTGCAAAACAAAAACCTTGCGGCGGCGCTGGCGCAGCCCTGTGATATGCTGGTGCTGGACGAAGCCGGCAGCGCGTGGGAACTGGACATGGTGGACAAAGCCCTGTTGCAGCGGGCAGTGCTGCACCGCCCCGCCGGGCAGGAGTGCGTCCTGACCGCCCACGCAGCCCCTGGGTGGATGCTGGATGCCGCAGATTACCTCACAGAGATGTGCTGCCGCCGCCACCCCTACCAGAAGGGCATCGCCGCACGGAAAGGCGTGGAGTATTAAGGTTATAGCAAAAGGAGTTGTTGCGCATGATGCAACAACTCCTTTTGCAGTTTTATACATCCCAGAACCCTTTTAGCGCCGCTTCCAGCGCGGCGGTACCGGGCAGATACCGGATGTGCTGCCAGTGCGGCGGGAACAGACGGGCGGTGTCGGGCTGCGCAAAGCGGTCGTCCAAAAGCAACACCACGCCTTTGTCCTGTGGGGTGCGCACCACCCGCCCGGCGGCTTGCAGTACCTTGTTCATGCCCGGGTAGCGGTAGGCGTAGTCGAAGCCGCAGCCGGACTGCTCCTCGTAATACCGGCGCAGCATCTCCTGCCGGGGGTTCACCTGCGGCAGGCCCACCCCCACGATGGCACAGCCGATGAGCCGGTCGCCCACAAGGTCTACCCCCTCGCCGAAGATGCCGCCCATCACGGCAAAACCCAGCAGCGTTTTGGCGGGGTGGGGCACAAACTGCGCCAGAAACTCCGCGCGCCCGGCATCGTCCAAGCTGCGCTGCTGCACAAGGGTAGGGATGTCCGGCCAGCGGGCGGCAAAGGCTTCGTACACCTGCTGCAAATAGGCGTAGCTGGGGAAAAACGCCAGATAATTGCCGGTCTTGCCCTTTGCCAGCGCCGCCAGCGCATCGGCTACGGCGGGCACACTGGCTTCCCGCTGACGGTAGCGGGTGGAGATGCCCGGCAGGCAGAACAGCCCCAGATTTTCCGGCGGGAAGGGGCTGGGCAGCGCCACCGCCCGGGCATCGGCGCAGCCCAGCACGCTGCGGTAAAAGGCAGGCGGGGTCAATGTGGCACTGAACAGCGCCGCGCTGCGCCCTGCCGCCAGACTGGCGTCCACAAAAGGCGCGGGGTCTAAGCAGAGCAGATGCAGCTCCAACTCACTGCCCCGGGCGGTGAGCTGGGTGACAAAATGGCTGTCGTACCGGTCGGCCGCGCGGGCGATATCCTGCAAGGCAAAGTAGAGTTCCAGCAGCTGGGCGTGGGCGGGGTCCTCGGGGTTTTGTTCCAGCCAGTCCTGCAAAGGGGTGTGCACCGCCCGCAGGGCAGCGGGCAAAGCGGCGGGCAGCTGCTGCAAAAACACGGTGCCATCCCGGGCATACAGTGGCTCCGGTAAGGCAAAATCCGGGGCGGTCTCGGCGGGCAGCAGGCTCACCTGCGTAGGCTCGGTCTCCCCGGCGGGCTCTGCACCTGTGCGGGGCGCAGCCTGTGCGCAGGCTTTGCGCGCCGCCAGAAAGACCTTATCCGCCTTGGTCAGCGCGGTTTTCAGGCTGCTTTTGCCCTTGCCCAGCGCCCGCTTTGCCTCGGTCAGGCTGCTTTTGGCAAACTGCGCCGAGTACATGGCACGGGCTCTGTCCGGCAGGTTGTGCGCCTCGTCAATGAGGAATAGCCAGTCCCCGGCGGCATCGAAAAAGCGCTTGAGGTGCACCACAGGGTCAAACAGATAGTTGTAGTCTCCGATGACCACATCGCACCACTCGCTCAAGTCCAGCCCCAGCTCAAAGGGACACACTGAGAACTGCCGAGCGGTGTCCGCCAGCGCGGCACGGCTGAAACTGCCGCTGCCGTCCAGCAGAGCCGCCAGCGCATCCTTGCGGCGGTCGTAGTAGCCGTTGGCAAAGGGGCACACCTCCGGCAGACAGGCGGGGTGCCCTTCGGCGTCCGGGTGCAGACAAGCCTTTTCCTTGGCGGTCAGGGTCACGCTGCGCAAGGCGAGACCGGGTTGTGCGGCACGCAGCCGCGCCACTGCGTCCTCGGCGGCGGCTTGGGTGGTGTTGCGGGCGGTCAGATAGAACAGTTTTGCGCCGCAGCCCTCGCCCATGGCTTTTAAAGCAGGGAAGAGCGCGCTCATGGTCTTGCCGATGCCGGTAGGGGCCTGACAAAAAACGCGGGTGCCGCCCTTGCGGTCGGCGCTCTTCCCGGCGCGGCAGGCGCGGTACACCTCGCCCGCCAGCGCCCGCTGCCCGGGGCGGTACTCCGCAAAGGGAAATTGCAGCGCCGCAAGGCTTTGGCTGCGCCGGGTGTCCCAGTCCAGCTGCCGCTGCGCCCACGGGGCATACTGCATTAAAAGCTGCCGCAAAAACTGCTCCAGCTGCTGCTGAGTGAACTGCCGGGTAAAGCGCTGAATCTGGTCGGTATCGACCTGATAATAGGTCAGACGCACGGCAAGCGCATCCAGTCCCTGCTGGCTGCTGAAAATGGCGGCATATACCATGCCCTGCGCCCAGTGGCAGGGGTTCAGTTCCTCGGTGATCTCCTCATAGGGGACGGTAGTGGTCTTGATCTCATCAATAGTCACGGTGCCGTTTTCATCGGTGAAAATGCCGTCTGCCCGGCCTTCCAGCGTAAAGGCGATGCCGCAGGCTTCCCGCTCCGCGCTGAGGAATACCTCGGCCTGATAGCCCTCCCCGGCGGCCTTTTGCAGCTTGCGGTGGATGCGTGCGCCCTCGTTGGCGCGGTCAAAGCCGGCAAAGCGGCTGTCGATGCTGCCGGTGCGCAGCAAAAACTCCACCAGCTGCCGGATGGGCAGATGGATGCTTGCCAAGGCGTTTCACCTCCGTTTTTTCGTTATCCTACCCCGAACAGTTCCATGCACTGGGCGGCTGCGGCATCCACCTGTGCAAAGTCCACGGCGGTGCGGTAGTAGGTCTCCAGTTCATCGTGGCAGCTTTTTGCTTGTGCCATCAGGGCACAGGCCTGTTCCAGCAGCTCGGCGGCGGCGCGCTCGTTGAAGCGCAGCCGTGCACGGCAGGCAGAAAGGTTCTCCCGGTCCACAAAGCGGCTGCACCGCACGGTCTGCGCCGCAGACAGCCGCACCGGATGCCAGCGGTTGTCGGTCAGGAACGCCAGCCGCAGGGAGGGAATGATAATGTGGTCGATTTTATCCTCCGGGTGCATGGCGCAGGGGCAGGTGATGATGTGGTAGCCCCGCGCCAGCGCCTCGGCGCGGATGAGTTCCAGCAGCAGGCGGGAGACTGCCCCGTAGTCGTCCCGGAAGAGGATGCATTTGTCTGCCAGTGCCTGCACCGTGCCCTGATAGAACACCTCGCCCTTGGGCGTGATGGCCGAGAGCAGCCGCAGCTCTTCAGAGCCCATCTCCTCGGTGCGGGGCAACAGGCGGATGCACAGCCGCTTGACGTAGCGGCGCACTTTTTCAAAGTTGGCGCTGCACGCTTCGGCGCGGCGGCTGTCCAGCAGCAGGCTGCCCGCCGAGGCCACATACCGCGCCGCCCGGCTGCGCAGCAGCTGGTTGCGGGCAAACAGGGCGGTCACCTCGTCCTTGTGGGGGTGCAGGGCATCGGCGTCAATGGTGTGGTACAAACTCAGCACCCGCTCGTCTGCGCCGGGGGCTTCCGGTTCCACCACATGGGGCGCGGTGGCGTCGATGATGGCGCGTTTCTGCCGCAGGAACACTACCCCATCCAGACTGTCGGGGTCGCTGGCGCAGTGGATGCGCTGGATAGGTTCGCCCTTATCCTGTGCGGCGCGCGCCAGACGCTTCATCAAAGTAGACTTGCCGCAGCCCGGCCCGCTTTTGAGCAGCACCAGCTGCATTCCGGGCTCCCGGCGCAGCGGCGCAAAGTAGCCCTTGAACCCGGCGGGCGTTGTAGCGCCCAAAAAGAAATCCACAGAAGGATGCACGGAACTTTCCATACAAAAACACCTCACTTTTGCTTTACAGTATGCAAAAGCGGCGCGGTTGGTTCCTGTCCTTATTTATGATAGGTATGCTCGCACACGGCGGCAATGGTGTCCCGCAGTACGGTAAAGTCCGCAAAGGCTTCAGGCTTGTTCTGGGGTTGGCGCAGCAGGGCGGCGGGGTGGAAGGTGCCCATGAACAAAATGCCACCCTTCTCAATGATCTGTCCGTGCTCCCGGGTGACGGAAAAATCCTGCCGGATCATCCGCTGGGCGGCAACACGCCCAAGGCAGACCACGATCTTGGGATGCAGCAGCCGGAACTGCTCCCGCAGCCACGGCATACAGGCTTCGCTCTCGGCGGGCAGCGGGTCGCGGTTCTGGGGCGGGCGGCACTTGACGATGTTGGCAATATAGCAGTTCTTTTTGCGGTCAAGGTCGATGGCAAACAGGTATTTGTCCAGCAGCTGGCCGCTGCGCCCCACAAAGGGCAGACCCTGCTCGTCCTCGCTCTGGCCGGGGCCCTCGCCCACAAACAGCACCTCGGCGTCCGGCACGCCCTGCCCGAACACCACGTTCGTCCGGGTGGCGCACAGCTCGCACCGGGTGCAGGCAAGGCATTCAGCCTTTAAAGTATCCATATCCATGGAGAACATCTCCTTTAAAATCGGTATGATATTTTATTCACAAATAAAACAAAGGTTTCTCCCCTAAAATATAGCACAAAAACACAATTTTGTCTTGAACTTTTTGCCGTCTGTGCTAGAATAAAGAAGAAAGGCATCCTTGTGTCCAACAGACACGGAATGCAAATTTTGGAAAGCATTTTCGGAGGTAATCACAATGGCTGATATGTTTGCACCGCTGGTAGCACAGCTGAAGGCAAATCCCAAGACGATCGTGTTCACCGAGGGCAATGACCCCCGCATTCTGGAGGCCGCAAGCAAGCTGCTGGCCGAGGGCGTGCTGAAGGTCGTTATGGTGGGCAACGAGGCAGAGTGCAAGGCTGCTGCCGCCGCCGGTAACTTTGATATTTCCGCTGCCGAGATCATCGACCCGGAGAACTACGCCGGTTTTGATGAGATGGTCAGCACCATGGTGGAGCTGCGCAAGGGCAAGCAGTCCGCAGAGGAGTGCACCGCCCTGCTGAAGAAGTCCAACTACTTTGGCACCATGCTGGTGAAGATGGGCAAGGCAGACTGCCTGCTGGGCGGCGCTACCTACTCCACCGCCGACACCATCCGTCCCGCTCTGCAGCTGGTCAAGACCAAGAAGGGCGCACATCTGGTGAGCTCCTGCTTTATTCTGGACCGCGACTGCGGCGAAGAGGGCCTGAAGCGCATTGCCATGGGCGACTGCGCTGTCAACATTGATTACACCGATACCGTCGATAAGGCTACTGGCGAGGTCAAGATCTCTGCCGCTTCCAAGCTGGCAGAGGTTGCTGTGGAGACTGCCCGCACCGCAAAGCTGTTCGGCATCGACCCGAAGGTGGCTGTGCTGAGCTTCTCCACCAAGGGCTCTGGCAAGGGCGGCACCGTGGCACTGAGCCACGACGCTACCATCAAGGCTCAGGAGATGGATCCCGAGCTGGCTGTGGACGGCGAGCTGCAGTTTGACGCAGCCGTTGCTCCCGAGGTCGCACAGGTCAAGTGCAAGGGCAGCAAGGTCGCTGGCCAGGCCAACACCTTCATCTTCCCCTGCATCGAGGCCGGCAACATCGGCTATAAGATCGCACAGCGTCTGGGCGGCTACGCTGCCTACGGCCCCATCCTGCAGGGTCTGAACGCACCCATCAACGACCTGTCCCGCGGCTGCAACGCAGACGAGGTGTACAAGATGAGCCTGATCACCGCTTGCCAGTCCTAAACAGTTTTAGCACAAACGAGGAGAAGCCTTCGGGCTTCTCCTTTTTGTTTTGCCCCCTCTTGCAATCCGGCGGGGTTTATGGTACAATATCTTAGCATCCACAAGGATGTGTCGGACAGCGCCTGCTGCGTGGTTCGGCATACGGATGCGGGTCCTGTACGATGGGCTCGCTGTGAACCAGGTCAGGTGGGGAACCAAGCAGCCTTAAGCAGTGCGTTCGTGCGTTTCAGTAAGCCTGCATCCGTATGCCGAGTTACGCAAGGCGGGGACAAAACCCCGTCGAGCGCTGTCCTTTTATTTTTGCCGCAAAGGCCGGGAAAGGAGAGAGATCGCCATGTATCGTGCGCTTTACCGCAAATGGAGACCCCAGCGGTTTGAGGATGTGGTGGGCCAGCGTGCCATCGTGACCGCCCTGAAAAACCAGATCACCGCAGGGCGCGTGGGCCATGCGTATCTGTTTACCGGCGTGCGCGGCACCGGCAAGACCACCTGCGCCAAAATTTTTGCCAAGGCGGTCAACTGCCTGCACCCGGAGGGTGGCGACCCCTGCGGGAAATGCGAAATCTGCAAGGGCATCGACAACGGCAGCCTGCTGGACGTGGTGGAGATGGACGCAGCCTCCAACAACGGCGTGGATGATATCCGCGACCTGCGGGACGAGACCGCCTACACCCCCAGCGCCTGTCAGTATAAGGTGTATATCATCGACGAGGTGCACATGCTGTCCACAGCGGCCTTTAATGCGCTGCTGAAAACGCTGGAAGAGCCGCCCGCACATGTCATCTTCATTCTGGCGACAACCGAGATCCAGAAAGTGCCCGCCACCATCCTCTCCCGCTGCCAGCGGTACGATTTTACCCGCATCGGGCCGGAGGATATCGCACGGCGGGTGGAGTATATCGCCGGGGAAGAAAAGCTGGAGCTGACCTCCGACGGGCCGCTGGTCTCCGCCAACCTCAACGGCTCCGGGATGCTGGCCGTAACCACCCAGATCAGCGGCACCAAGGGCCATGTGGATGTGTACGGCGCCGATATGCAGGTACTGTTTGCCTTCAACGCCCACCGCCGCTTTGTGGCGGATGCCTGCGTGACGGAGGACGGCGGCTATCTGGCTGCTGTGACCATGGGGCAGGCGGACAGCGTGTTTATCAGCAATCTGGTGATCTACGATTTGACCCAGGAGGACCCCGTGGCGGACTACTCTGTGCCGGACGGTCTGGTGACGGCCATGACAGGCCGGGGAGATCGGATCCTCACCGTCACCGATACCTGTCTGGCGGTAGGGAATACCGCCGGAAAGCTTCTGGGCACCTATTCCTACAATGGTGAGTACCTCCGGGAATATGACCTTGGAGGCGAGGACTACACGGTGCTGCAACTGAACCGGTATCAGTCCGGCAGTGTGGGACGGCTGGTGACGGTGGATGATGACGGCGAGGAGATCGCCAGTCTGGATGTTGCGGAGGAAGTCCGGGACGTTTCCGCCTGCGGGCGGTATCTCTCCGTGCTGTACGCGGACCGTCTGGTGGTCTACAACCGTCAGTTACAGGTCTATGCCACC
>OHTU01000930.1_pt1 | contig 9624 bp, 6 predicted proteins | sample 1578961 | NCBI WGS metagenome assembly OHTU01 (sample SAMEA3879582, study PRJEB24766) | human gut metagenome | biome: human-associated habitat; feature: feces | place: USA | collected 1985/1987 | reverse complement strand
GATAATGACGAGCAAAAGCCCCGTCCGCTCCTGTGAGGACGTTGACGAAACCGCCCTTTCATATGCCGAAATCAAGGCATTGGCAACGGGCAATCCGTATATCAGGGAAAAGATGGACTTGGAGATTGAAGTATCACGGCTGAAGCTTGTGAAAGCCAACTACCTTTCGCAGAAGTATATGCTTGAGGACAGCCTGCTCAAACATTACCCCAAGGAAATTCGCCTGACGCAGGAACGAATCAATGGATATGAGGCGGATATTGCCCTGTATGGGCGGCACAAGAGCGAGGATTTCCCCGGCATGCTTCTGTACGGTACTCACTATGAAGAGAAAAAGGAAGCCGGCACGGCGATACTTGAAGCCTGCAAGGCAATGACTTCGCCTGAGCCAAAGGAGGTAGGAAGCTATCGCGGGTTTACGCTGCTTCTGTCCTACGACATTGTTGCGAAGGTGTTCCGTATGACGTTGCGCGGAGAACTATCCCACACCGTGGAACTCGGCAGCGATATTCACGGCAACATTCAACGCATGGAAAATGTGCTTGAATCGCTCCCCTCCCGCCTTTCCGCCTGTGAAAAGGCCTTGGCTACGCTGAAAGAGCAAATGGAGAACGCAAAAGCGGAAGTTGAAAAGCCTTTTGAGCAGGAACAGGAGCTTTCTGAAAAGGCAGCCCGTCTTGCGCAACTCGATGCGCTGCTCAATATGGATAAGCGCCCATTGCCTGCGGCAAAACTTAAAATGCTGCAAACCCGATATCATCAGGCAATCATCCGGCTCAAACACCGGCTATCTCCTCAAGCGCAAGCCCCGGCAGCTCATCAACGGTTATATTGTAATCGTCAACGCAGGTCGGGAAAGTAACGCCGTCTTTAAGCTCCACATGGACGCTGCGATGCACCGCCGCCGAGGAATACTGACCGTCCTTGCAGTTATGCTGCCACCAATAAACCTTAATGACCTCCATGGAGCCGTCGGGGCGGGCAGCGGAGGCGTCATTTACAAACAAAGTTCTGAGGCACTCCTTGAGTACCGCCGCATCCTCGTCAGTGAAGCCCGTTTTCTCCGCGAGCTGCACATTGACCGAACCTTTGATCTTATACAGCCCGAACTGAACAAAATGCTTCTGACCCATTGTGTCACGCTTCTCACCGTCACCGCTTATGCTCTTAACGATTTGAATCGATCGCACTTGAACTGGGGAGACACTGACTGCCTGATGTATGGAAACGGGTCCTCTTACCCCAAAAGCCCCCTTTCCAAAAGTAAAAACCTGGCCAAACGAGCGCACATCAATCCAAAGCTCACAAGCCTTCTCAGCTCGTTTATCTTCACCATCGCCCTTTTCCACCACAATGTACTTTGCCGCCCTATCTTTTAAGTTCTTACAACCATCTTTAATTCTATCGGCAGACTGAACAAATATCGGTATTTCCATATCCTGCATCCTGTTGCGGATCTTTCTCTTGACGCACACATCGGACATTTCGCCGTAGCCCTCGTAATCCGTGCGGGGGCGGTTGCCGTCGAGGGGATCTCCGTTAACATTCGCTTTCTCCGCCGAGAAAAGCACCACAAAGTCTATTTTGTTCTGTAAATAATCGCTCATTCTTCAGTTTCCTCCTTGGTTTCATTTGATTTTGATGTATAAAGTTCGTTGCGCTGAAGGTAATAGCCCATAAGATAAGTATCGCCGAGCGGTCTGTTTAGCTGAGCATCGTCATAATTGCTCAGCTCCTCCATTATTTTCCCTATGAGACTTCTATAATAAGCTCTGCTGCTTGGGCTTAGCTTATTAAAATAAGGTTTAAGTCTGCCATTGATGATGTTTGCCGTGTGAAATGGCTTTTCGCAAAACACGGACTGCATACGAATTGCGTTCGGCTCTCTGCTCTCATCCGTGTAAGTGTAAGTGTCACTCTCGACCTTCTCCATAACGGCAAGCAGCCTGCCGAATTGATAGCTGCGGTCTTTTTTCTCCTTATCCAAAGACATTGTCCATTCCTCCTTTTTTGCCTGAATCCTGTACGCATAGATTGCGGCACAGGCGGTGAAAAGTATTTTTCTGCGGTTTATATTGTTATATGCGAGCGGCATCGAGGCGCGGTGCGCCAATGCCTGCACGATATCCGACGGCATCGGGGTCTTGTCGACAACGCAATGCAGCAACCGTTGCATTTGGTTCTTTTTTATCTTTTCATCGGCAACGATCTTTCGCTTTTTATCTTTTCCTGATTTTTCATCTTCAACTTCACATTCTACGCCATAGGCACAATCAACAATTTGAGAGATTAACGGCGACTGATAGCCGAATTGATTATTCTACCAACAGCATGTCTGCTGCCAATGGGCAAGGCGATCAATGTAATCAGACGCACGCAATTCATTATAGTAGGTTACCGAGAGTCTACCATCGTTTACGATATCAAACGAGGCTATAATAACGTCCTCGTTATCGGGCAAATTGAGCTTCCAACCGTTCACCGCATCGGCGAGCTGCTTTTTGTAGTCGGATGGCGTAGCGGCTTTCTCCTGCGAATCATTAACGCTAAGCAGACTGTGCATGGCGTTCTGCACAGTCTTGCCCTTCGGATTCCAGCAAACAAAAGCTCTGCCGCCTATGATGACGCCCTGATTTGCCACGACCCAGCGCAAGGCGTTATGCGCCTTTTGCGAAGCAACACAGCTTATTGTCAAAGCTTGACTTGATGTTTGAAAGCGCCCTATATAATTTTGTTCTACATTTGTCGAAATCAGTTTCGCCATGCTTTTACCTGGAATAGAAACAATGCCTCCCAAATGGTTTTCAATTATCGGGAGTACTTCACCGGTAATCATACACAACGCTGAACCCGATTCCTTCCGAAGCGATTCGTTATAAGTAATAAACGCTTCAAACAGGCTCTTGTCCTCCCAACACGGGGCATTTTCATTGACCCCGACAACGCGCCAACGAACCAAATACTTAGCAGATTTGTCATTCAAATTGCCGTCCTCATCTTTGGTTATAAGTCCGCATCTCTCAAGATCGTCAAACAGAGATTCGCTCTCAATATACTTGAGCACGGCCTTTACTTTCGGATGAGTGTATTCCGAATTTGCCCAATCCGAAAGCTGCTTGAGATAGAGGTCGTGATGCCCGGTCGATGACGGTATCAGATGTTTAAGCTGATCGCTGAGCGGATGAACACAAGGCGCACTCGTTCGGTTTGCGGATTTCTCCGTTGCCGGGATTATCGTTTTGCTTTCATCGCGCTCGCTCTTCTTATCCTTGACGACCGCTGCGGCGGATACAAAATTGCCGTTCGCGTCAATTGTCACTTCGATCTTAGCTTCCTTAATAATGTGGGAAATTGGGGTGAGCGTCTCTCTCATTGCATCGGGCACACCTGCGAGGGCGGCATGGCAGTCATATGTCTCGACGGCTTTTTGCATTAATCCCATTCAGTCACCCCCTCAAATTCTTCAAGCCCGCTGAAATTATCGTATTCTTTGCCGAAAGGCTTGATCTCAATTTCACGCAGGGTCTTGTGAAGCGGGCATTCCTCCGGCCTCGGAAATTCGATGACTCCTCTTTTCATCGTCGGGAACCAAAAGTTTGCAGTCATACGGCCCTTTGTTTCCTCTGACCACGCCTCATCGGCGTAGGTCATGCCGTGATACATCATACCGAAGCTAAGCTCGGGGATATCATCATAGGCTCCCTCGCCGCTGCCGAACTCGCACGGGGCGATATAGCCTTGACACTCTCGCGTGCCGAGGAAGATATCCCGCCTGCCGCCGCGTTCAAGCATACGCTTGGCGATCTGGTAATGCTTATGCTCGTTGCGGTCGTGAGCAAGCTCCGGGCGATTCTCATTCCACTCGAAATAAGCAACCACCTGATAGCGGCATTTCTTGAGATAGGTGTAGTACGAACGGTCGTTTGGCCCGTTGTTATATTTGATCGTTCTGACCGCCTTGACCTCGGTCTGGATAGGCGACATTATACGCACTTTTTTGATGTACCACGTTAAAGTCGGCTTCCAATAGCTTGAAGAAATCACACCTTTCAAAGCCTCATAGGTCGGCACCTGATAGGTGAATTTCTCGCCGCCGACTCGCATTATCGGGTCGGTAAACAAGCCGTAATCGCCCCACACCTCAAAGGAAATCTCGTTTTTATACTGCAATTTAAACACCTCCTGTTAAACTATAAAACTGTTTATGTCAGGCTCAAGGATCACTCCGACATCGCTGTCGTAGTTTGCGGCGGAAAGCACCCGCACTGCGCCGCCCGCAGCCGGATAGATCCCGCCCGCCTCCTCGAGCATTCTCTGCTGATGCGAATACACGGAGACTGTGTATGGCTTTGCCCTCTCGCAAAGGGAATGCAGATAGGTTATATCATGCTCGGCTCTCGGCGACATAAGCTCAGAGATAAGCTCCGCCCCGCCGCCGTACGGCACTATCACGTCAACGCCGTTACTGTCAAACACATTGAATTCGCTGCCTGCCGTCTTAAAAGCCTGCCTCATGGCAAACAGATCATTCTCGCCGCACCTGCCGCTGAAAGCGTCGTTATCGGCAAGCAAGTCATAGACGGTAAAGCCGTGCTTTGTAGGGTAATCCTGCGCTCTGTCCGGCATTGCGGCATAAAGCGCTCTATAATATCGCCCGACTGAATTATCGGACGCAAGGTCGCTGTCAAAGGCTTGCGGATTTAAACTGTATTCGGTCAAAAGCTGATTCAGTGCATCCTTCTGAGCCTTGATATCGCCAAGCCCCGCAAGGTTCTCGTCGGCGCAGCTTATCAGATACACCGGAGCGGGCGAATCAAGCTCGCCGTTCCTGTTGCATCGCCCTGCGGACTGTATCACGCTGTCAAGCCCTGCCGCAAGGCGCACAACACATCCGAAAGAAATATCAACGCCCGCCTCGATCACCTGAGTCGACACGCATATCACCTTTTTATCACCGCACGCCGCAAGCGCCTGTCTCAGCTTCTCTATTGCGGCTCTGCGGTGCGCTATACACATACCCGCAGAGAGGTGAAACACGAGGCAATCGCCGTGGTTCGACTTCATATATCTAAACAGGAATTCCGCCTGCTTTTTCAGGTTACAAACAATAAGCAGACTGTCGCTTACACTTAAAAGATTATCGAGCCTTGCAGCAAGCTCACCCAAGGTACGGCTGCCGTCAAAAATAATATCCGTCCGTTTGAATACATCACGCAGTTTCTTGTCATAAGGCACGATATCGGCGGGCTGCTTTATCAGCGGATGTTTTGTCTGCTCAAGGCAGGGCTGAGTTGCCGAACAAAACAACACCGTAGCCCTGCACACTTGCGAGAGAAAATTCACAGCAAGATTAAAAAGAGAGAGCATTTTACACGGGACGGTCTGCACCTCGTCAATGACGATAACGCTGCCGCACAACGCCTGAAAGCGACGGATGCACGAAGTTTTATCCGATAAAAGCGTATTCAAAAGCTGCACCATAGTGGTGATAATTATCGGCGCAGACCAATTCTCGGCAAGCAGCTCATACTTGTCGAGAGCTTCGCCGTCCGCACTGTCACGAACAACATTTGAATGATGCTCTAAAATCAAACTATCGTCGCCGACAAATTTGCGGATGACTTCGGCATTTTGGTCAAGGATGCTCAGCAGCGGCGATGTGAATATCACGCGGCGCATACCGTTCTTTGCCGCATGGGCGAGAGCATACCTGAGAGCCGAAAGCGTTTTACCCGCACCTGTAGGAACATTCAAGCGATAAACCCCCGAGCCCGCCTCAGCGGCAAGTCTGCATTGCTCCGATATATTACGGCGTGCAACATTCACGGGCGTATTTGCGGGCAAATCGAGAATCTTTTTCTCAACGCTGTCGAGCAATTCATTCCAATCGGGAATCTCGTCGTCCTTACGCTTGACCCCGCTCATAAATTCGGCGGTATCGCGCCTGTCACCCTCGATAACAGCCGAAAGCAGCAGTCTAGAAAGCATACCGACATAAAAGCTCACTTCGCTGTTGTCGGCTGCGATATCGGTAATTCTATCGAATATCGGCGTCACCTCATCACAGGCCGCCTTGAAGCGTCTGTCCAATTCCTCCGCGTCGGCGCACAGCTCGGTATAGTTGCTTACCGCTTCTTCGTAGCCGATATCCTCTTTTTTCATTCGGTGAAAGAAACCGTTTTTGCCGTCTTCATCGGCAATATCGAATTCGCCGTGATGAGCGCCGACCGCATATGCCAACAGCTCCCCGAAAATATCTCGTGTACTTGCAGGTGGCTCATTGTGGCAGCGCTCCATAATGAGTCGAACGCCTGAAAAAGTATGGTTGACGGAACCTCGGCGCATTTCACCGTTCGAATGTATGTATCTGTCAAACAGCTCTGTGTATTTGCCGCAGTCGTGCAAAAGCGCGCAAAGATAGCCCGCCTCGCAAAGTCCCGCAGGCGCAAGCGCTCTCGAAGCGTATTCGGCAGCGCTTCTCAAATGCTCGCCTACTGTCTGCTCTCTGCCGTCATCGGCAATATGGGCAAGATATTCCATTCGCAGCCTCCTTGATTATCCGCATCGCTGTGACGTTTTTTCACATCGCAATTCAAAAAATAATTCGTACCGAATTCACCTGCGGCATCCGCAATTGTCAACAATTTTTCTGCTTTTATTTCTAAACTCATTATAATATTCCCGATTTTGATTGTCAATATATTAAGCTAATTTCTTTATTCTGCAAATACTTAAGTCCGTTTTATTGGTCAGCAAACCATCATTAAAGGAATTGATAATTCCTTTGAAAGATGATATAATGGCTTTATTAAACTACTGAGGCGGATTTTGCCGAAGGACAGGAGAATGGAAATGCTTAACATTATAGCTTTCTTGCCTTGCGTCACGGGCATGGCGCTGCCGACATTTGCGAGCGAAAAAAAAGAGATATATGTTTCGCCGAACGGTAGCGACAATTCCGAGGGCGATATCGGCTCCCCTCTTGCCACTCTCGCCGCGGCGAAAGAAAAGGCCAAGAAGCTCGGCAGCGGCGCTACGGTTTATTTCAGAGAGGGCACATACACCATCAGTGAAACCGTCCGCTTTGACGAGAGCGACAGCTCGGATGTAACATACAAAGCATATAACGGCGAACGTGTGGTGTTCACCTCGGGCGTCCCCTACACGGGTTTTGAAGAATGCACCGTGAACGGCGTTCGTGCATTCAAAAAGATTATCGGTAAGGATGCAGACTTCAATATCCTTTTTAATGAACGAGAGGCCTTCACAAAGACAAGATACCCCGAGAGCGGCTATCTCCGTGTAAAAGAAATCTCCGACAGCGACATTATGCCCGAGGCGGATGGCAGCGACTATTATTTTGCTCCGCTTAACGGAATGTACGCCGAAGCAGGCGAAATCGGTGAATTCAAAAATATGACCGACGTCATCGTCAGAATTTTGCATTTCTGGAAGGATGAGATGCTGCCCGTGTCGTCATTTGACAGCGAAAGCGGCCACTTCAAATTCAGCAAATACGCAAGCATGAGCATCAAGCAAAACGACCGGTTCTTCCTTGAAAACGTGTTTGAAATGCTCCGCAAACCCGGTCAATGGTATCTTGACAAGGCAGAGGGTATTCTCTATGTGATCCCGAATGACGGCGACAGCCCCGCCGAATACACGGTCGACGGCGCAATGCTTGAAACAATGATATCGGTCGACGGCGCAAACGGTATCTCTTTTGAGAATATCATATTCAGAGGCAACGGCTTCTCATATTCGGTCGAGCGCGATTTTTCTCAGGCCGCCTATGACGCAACGCCGTGCATATCCTATGAAAACGCCCGCAATTTCAGTATCAAAAATTGCGAATTCAGGGATATCGCCGCCTGCTCCGTATTCCTCGGTAAGGCGGTGCAAAACGCCTCGGTCGAGAGCTGCATATTCGACAATATCGGCGCTCAGGCGGTTTACATTCGCGGTGAAAATGTCGACGTTTCCGATGAAAATGTGACAAAAGATATCCGTGTGGCAAACAACAGCATATCGAAATACGGCAGAGTTTTCTTCAACGCGGTCGGCGTACTTGTTATCCACGCCAATTCCGTTGAAATCTCACATAATGAGATACATGACGGATATTACACCGCTGTTTCGGTCGGCTGGGTTTGGGGATATTCCTATTCCGTGGCCTACAACAACAAGATTTGCGACAATCTGATATACAATATCGGTCAAGGCTGGCTCTCCGACATGGGCGGCATATATACGCTCGGCAATCAGCCCGGCACCGTCATCTCGGGCAACATCATCCATAATGTCGCCGCCGACCCGGACGAGGGAGGCTACGGCGGCTGGGGTATTTATCTTGACGAAGGCTCATCGTATATTACCGTTGAGAAAAATCTGGCGTATTCCTGCGGCAGCAATGCGTATCATCTGAATTACGGCTCATATAACACGGTGAGAAACAACATTTTTGCCCTCAGCGGCGAGTCGCAATTCAAAACGGTGAGCAATCTCGGCCGTGTAACGCCCGATGACGGCGGCAAAAAGACCATTGACCTTTTCAACAACATTATCCTGACTGACGGCGGAACACGGGCAGTTTCAAACATCAGCGATAAAGCAGCATGGAACGAATACAATAATATATATTGGGATCTCAGCTTAGGCGACGATATCTATATTGACATAGGCGACCGAGCCGACCGCTCAATAGGGATTCAGCGAGCAATGGTAAAGGGGCTTGTCACTTCACCTACGATCGTCGACCCGATGTTCAGAGACGCGGCGAACTTCGACTTTGAGCTAAACCCGGATTCCCCCGCAATTGCGGCGGGCTTTGAGCCGTGGGATTACGCCGACGCCGGCACGGTCAAAGGCACGGTTATCGGAACGGCAACCGAGGGCGGCGCTACACCGTATAACGCCGAATCCGCACACGTCCCCATGACAAAAGCCAAAGAGTCGTTCCATTTTCTCGTTGAATTTTTCTGTAAAATCATCAATTTCTTCGGCGGCATTTTCGGAAAATAAGGCATAAAAAATAACAGGGACTGTGTGATGCAGTCCCTGTTTTGGTTTATCTTATTGAGTTATTGTTTATTTAATTTTTACGAGTCTGTCGCCGCGGACGAGGTAGGCGTTTTGGGCGAGGTCGATCATCGGCTGGTCGTTATAGGAATCGGTATAGAAGTTTTCGACCACTGCGTCGGGGTAACGCTCTCTGAACGCCTTGACCTTATTCTCTCTGAAGCAGAAGTTGACGAGCTTCATGCTGTCAAGGTCGGTGGTGGAGGCTATATAATTCTTGATATTCAGCCTCTTGCATATCTCCTCGAGCACAACGTCGATACAGGCGGACAGGATAACATCGTCATCCCTGCGCTGTCTGAGATAGAAGGACTTTATCTTGCGGCTGTTGTTATCCCAGAACTCGGTAACGTCGGAATCAATATTCTCTATGCCCCGGCAATAATCCTCGACCACGCCCGAGTAATTCTCAAGCGCCTGCTCGAGCGACATCTTGCCCGCCTTATACTTGAGCACAGCGCTCAGACCCCAGGGGATCTTTGCGAGCAGCTTCGGATCCTTCTTGAGATAATAAAGGAAGAGATCCACGCCGGATTCGCCTCTGTA
>OHTU01000909.1_pt1 | contig 9765 bp, 9 predicted proteins | sample 1578961 | NCBI WGS metagenome assembly OHTU01 (sample SAMEA3879582, study PRJEB24766) | human gut metagenome | biome: human-associated habitat; feature: feces | place: USA | collected 1985/1987 | reverse complement strand
TCAGTATGACTACAAATTCGTCTGCCTCTCTCACAACACCCTCAGGGGCGCTGCGGGCGGCGCCGTCCTTATGGCGGAGCAGCTCTGCGAGCAGGGTTACATTGAGTCAAAATTCTGATAAATCATACCGAAAGGATAATGCAGCATGAAACCCGTACTTTTTACCGGCGCAGGCGTCGCCATCATCACACCATTTAACGAGGATCAGAGCGTTAACTACGACCGTTTCGCTCAGCTTGCCGAGGATCAGGTCAAAAACGGCACGGACGCCATCGTGGTCTGCGGGACTACGGGCGAGGCAAAGACCCTCTCCACCGAGGAGCATATCAACGTCATCAAGCTCTGCGTTGAAGTCGCAAACCACCGTGTGCCAGTCATTGCGGGCGCAGGCAGCAACGACACCCACTACGCGGTAAAGCTCTCTAACGAAGCGGAGAAATGCGGCGTTGACGCCCTGCTCTCAGTCACTCCTTACTACAATAAGACCTCTCAGAGGGGCCTCATAGCTCATTACAATTATATCGCCGACAGGGTCAGCGCGCCTATGATACTCTATAACGTGCCGTCAAGGACGGGCGTTAACATCAAACCCGAAACCTATGCCGAGCTTGCAAAGCACCCGAGGATAATCGCCACCAAAGAGGCGAACGGAAATATCTCCGAGATAGCTCAGACCGCCGCCCTCTGCGGCGACGAGCTGACCATTTACTCAGGAAACGACGACCAGGCGACCGCAATCATGTCCCTCGGCGGCAAGGGCGTTATCTCCGTGCTCTCAAACGTAGTGCCCGGCGTAGCGCACGACATCGTTCAGAAATATCTCGACGGCGACTACATCGGCAGCCGTGAGCTTCAGCTCAAGTATCTTGGATGTCAACCCCATCCCCGTCAAAGAGGCCATGAACCTCATGGGTATGGACGTCGGCGAATGCAGGCTTCCGCTTGTCGGCCTAACCGACGAAGCGAGAGAGAAGCTCAAGACTACCCTCAAGAAGCACGGTCTCGTCTGATCACACAACAACCGAGGTAATCTAAAATGACAGGAATTTTACTGAGCGGCTGCAACGGCAAGATGGGCAAGGTCATCACCGCGGCGGCTGCGAACACCGACGACATTGAGATAGTCGGCGGCATAGACCTCAACACCGAGGCAGGCGCAGGCTACCCGGTATTCGCCTCCCCTACCGAGGTCACACCCGAGGTGCTTGCCCGCACCGATGTGATAATTGATTTCTCCAATCCCTCGGCATTCGCCGGTCTTATTGAATTTGCGGTCAAGGCGGCAAAGCCCGCAGTCTTTGCGACCACGGGTCTGAATGAAGCTCAGCTCACGCTGCTTCACCACGCCGCCGACAAGATACCCGTATTCTTTGCGGCGAATATGTCGCTCGGCGTCAGCCTGATAAGCGAGCTTGCCCAAAAGGCCGCCAAGGTGCTCGGCGACGACTTCGATATCGAGATAGTCGAGATGCACCACAATCAGAAGGTGGACGCCCCCAGCGGCACTGCGCTGATGCTTGCCGACTCTATTAAAGAGGCTCTCGGCGAGGATATGCACTATGAATACGACCGCCATGCCAAGCGCGAGAAACGCGGCAAAAACGAGATAGGCATCCACTCCGTCAGGGGCGGCACGATAACCGGCGAGCACGAGATAATCTTCGCAGGTCACGACGAAATAATCAAAATATCCCACAGCGCCCGCAGCAAGGAGCTGTTTGCGACCGGTGCGATAAACGCCGCACGCTTCCTTTGCGGCAAGCCTGCGGGGCTTTACGGAATGAAAGAACTTATCGGTTGAGTTGTTAAAGCAGGAGGTATTGCAATGGGTCTTGTTGAAAATATTTATGTCACGGAGGACGTAACACTCTTCTCGCTCTGCGACGCTCCGGCGGATGTCGCCCACATGGCTGAGGTATTCGCAATGATAGCAAAATCGGGGATCGACGTCGATATGATATCACAGCTCCCGATAAGCGGCAGCTGCTCGGGATTCTCATTCACCGTCAGCGACGACGACTTCATCTCGGTGCTTTCGATAGCCTCCGAGCTTCGCAGCAGAAACCCCAAGACCAAGATAAGCGTCAGCAGCGGCAACTGCAAGCTGACCGTCAGCGGCGAGGCGATGAGGGGCACTCCCGGAGTCTCCGCCCGTGTATTCAAGGCGGCGGCAAGCGTCGGCGCGGATGTGCGCATGATAACGACCTCAGAGATCGAGATCGCACTTCTCGTTGTCAAATCCGACGTTGACACCGTTATCGACGCAATCAACAAAGAATTTGTCGAATGATCATATAAAGCAACTCTCCCCCGGCTTCGTCCGAGGGAGAGTTTTTGTTTGTGGTATCTTTTAATCTGCTTTCTCATTAAAAAGGCTGTAACGCTGCCTAATCACGCATTTGCAATTCTTTTGCGGGATGCCGAGGACATCATCCCCTACAATGTGAGATAAAAATTTGTGCCTGCCCTTGCCTCCCTCTGACGGGGGAGCCGACATAGCTGCAAGACGGATCGTGAGTTTTCCGAGCCCTTCTCACCCTCTTTTTCTCGTCAAGCAAGCGCCGACAAGCGAAGCGACAAAGACAAACGGAGCGAGTCTCACAAAGGCAAATTCAAACGCATGGAAAGCCGCGCCGAAAACCGCGGTTTCGGGGTCGGCATAATTCCAGCCGAGATACGGGCTTTTGAGCGCAGCCAACGCCAAAAAGCCGACAACAGTAACGACAGATAATATCAGAAAAAACAGGTGAAGCGCTTTCCTGCGTGCGAGCTTCCTGCGGGCAAGCTGCAAATTGATGACCTCCAGCTTCTCCGAGACTGCTTTAAGGTCGTCGGGCTTCGCTTCGGGCGCATTCTCGCCGAGCAGAGTGCTCACGGGCGTTTCAAGCGCCTCAGATATCGAGATGAGCATATCGGCGTCGGGCACCGACAGCCCCTGCTCCCACTTTGAGATCGTTTGCCGCACCACATTCAGCTTGACGGCAAGCTCCTCTTGAGAAAGACCTTTTGATTTGCGGATCGTTTTGATGTTTTCACTTAACATTCGGGCAACCTCCTTTTTGGGTGACCGCCGATGATCGCGGTCACTCAGCCGTACCGATATTATACGGTCGGCAGTCCGTTGCCGCAAGCAACGCATATTAACATTTGCAATTGTATCACAAAACGCCCGAAAAATCATCGGATCTTTCGAGCGTTTTAATATTATTCGGCTATGTGGGAGAAGAAGAAGTCCTTCTTATCCTCCTTGATCACTCGCAGAGGCTTTATCTGATTAAGGTTGGCGCCTCTCTTCTTGAGAGCCTCTCGCTGCTCCTCATAAGTTCCCTGGCGCAGGAAGTGCATCTCGGTGTCGCCGAGAGTGCCGGTATTCTTTGCGTCGGAGATAAAGAGGTTGGAGTCGCTCAGATACTTGTCAAACGCCTTTGCCATCGCCTCGCACTTGTCGCTTGAGACAGGCTCGCCCGGCTCGACAAAGAGCACATAGTGACCGGGGCTGGTGGAGAGGTCGGCGTAGATGCTGTGACCCGTCACATTGATGCCGAATTCCTCCGCCATCTTGGCGACCGACCAGTCAAGCATCTGCTGGCTCGTCTTTTCGCCTGCGATATTGACCACCTGGTTGAGGCGGTACATAAATGTGACCGTCGGGCTTTCATAATAATATCCGGTGCAGCGCACGACATCCTCAATGCGGTATCTGTAAAGGCCGCTGAGGTTGGTGACTATCACTTCATAGTCCTTGCCCGGCTCAAGCTGATTCATCGTCAGCGGGCGGGTGCCCTCGGGGGCATCAACGGGCAGGAATTCAAAGAAGCCGTTTTGCGGGAGCATCACGCAGTCGTCGGTGTCGAGCGAAAGCGGGACTGCCATGAGCGCTTCGGACGCGCCGTAACCGAGATTATGCATCGGCAGGTCGCCCGTGTAGCGGCGCAACCTCTTTGAATAAATCGAGAGCGAGCTTGCGCCCATGCCGAACGCCCAGCCAAGCTTCGGCCAAATTCTCGGAGCTATCGGGGTGTCAAAGCCCTTCTCGAACTCCCTGCGAAGCTCTGCGGCTCTCTTGGGGTTGGGCTTCATGCGCTTCTCAAGCTTCGCACGCAGCTCGGGAGGCAGCTCGATGCTCGGGTCGATCTTCCCCTTCTCGATATCGTCGACGAACATCTCCCAATTCTCCTCAAGATAGCGGAACATCGTCTCGAGCACGGTAACGATTATCGTGCTAAGGTAGCTGACGTTCCTGTTCTCAAGGCCGTAACGCATCTTGAGATAATGCATATTCATCTTTGAGGGGTCTTTGGGGAAGAGTACCTCTTTCGGCGAGGTCGAGATATAGGGCACGATGGGCTTAAGATACATCAGCGGAATGCCCGAGAGACAGCTGACAGTCTTGCCGCAGGGGAGCTTGTGGCTCGTTATCTCGATAGTGAGCAGTCCCTTCTGCGGCGGGAGCTTTTTGCCCTTTGAGCGGAAATATTTGACGGCGCAGCCGACGGGCGCGCTGAAGCTGAAGCACTGGCAATTCCAGAGCTGACGGGCGGACTGCGGGATATATTTCGGCTTGCCCACGCTGCCCGAGGACTCGGCGTATCTGCCGATATGCCAGGTGGTTATCAAATTCTTCTCACCCTGAACCATGCGGTCGATATAATCCGCATAGTCGTCATAGGTCGAGAGCGGGACTATATCCTGATAGTCCTTGACGCTTTTGACATCCTTGAAGTTGCACTTCTTGCCGTATTCGGTGTTTTTGTTGGTACGCATGAGCTTCTTGAGATTATGCTCCTGCGTTTTAACGCCGTGCTTTGCATAGATCTCCAGCTTCTTATGCTCGATCAAGCCGAGCATACCTCCGAAGCCCGAAACCATGCTGCGAAAGAAATCTGCCATGGGTCATCCCTCCGTTGTTTTACGTTTTTGTCTGTATGTCCAAAATTTGTTGATAAAGAAATTCAGCGGTGTCGTGATGCAGAGATTGATAACGGGAGCGACATACTCCGCGAGCTTGCGGGCGCTTATCTCGAGGCCCGACTGAGCGAGTGCCGCGCTCGCAGGCTCCATGCCCTTGGGCAGCCCCGCAATATCGAGCCAGAACTTCAGCAGCAGACTGGTGAGCAGCAGGCCGGTGAAAAAATTCGTGGCGAACACCTTAAACAGCACCCTCCACCACACTCGCTTCTCCTTGGAGCCGTCCTCCTTAAAGACGAGCCTGCCGTTGAGCAGGAACGAGCTGATAACACTCAGCACGAAGCCCACGGCGTTGGAGACGATGTAGTGAACTCCAAGCCAGACGAGCAGCGAATAGCTGAGGTAATAGACGAGGGCGTTCAGGTAGCCTATTCCGAGGAATTTAAGGAATTGCTTTGCGCCGTCGCTCTTGTTATTCATTATCTTGCTTCACCCTTATCCAATATGAATGCCGAAATAGGCAAGAATGCCTGCGATGCTGTCTTTGATGTGGAAATAATATCTGACATTATCCTTGCGGTCGTAGCAGCCGGTGGCGTACTTGACCTGGATGTCGTAAAGCTCCTGCATTATCTTGAAGCTGTTCTCGGTGCGGAGAGCCTCGCCCCACTTGCGCTCTATCTCCTCGACGGAGTCGTTGTCGATATCAACTCTGAGGTCGGTATCGCTGCCGGCGGTGTTGACTATGAACCAGTCGGTCGCCCATGAGGCGTAGCCCTTGTAGCTCCAAGTGGTCCAGCCGTAGTTAAGGCGGTTGTATTCGCCGAGCACGAAGCTCCACGGCGCTCTGCTGCCGGGCTTGAATTCGCCCATGAAGAACGGCACGTTATAATGCAGCGTGTTGATCATGCTGAATTCGGCAAGGTAGACAAGCGGGCTGTCTATATAGTTATGGAGCGAATATGCGACGTTTTCCCAGCCGTAGTAGTTGGGGTTCGGCACGCAGCCGGGGGTCCAAGTGCAGCACATGATGATGGAGTGGTCAAGGTCAACTCGGCGCACTGCGTCATAAAGCTCGTCATAAGCCTGCCAGAGCTTCAGGTGCTTTGCGGGCACCCAGTCGCACATCGGCTCATTCATAAGGTCATAGGCCGCCACGACGGGATTGTGTCTGAAATGCTTTGCGACCTCGACCCAAAGGTTGCAGGTGAGGTAGCGGTATCTGTCGCCCTCGGGCGTATCGTCGAAGTAATGGCCGTCGCCGCTGAGACCGCTGTGATCCTTATTGCTCTGTCTGCCGACGGCGCCGTGAAGGTCGATTATGACATAGATGCCTCTCTTACCCGCCTGCTCGACTATCCAGTCAAGGCGCGAGAAATCGAGCTGACCGTCGGCGGTGCGCTTCCATGTGCCGTTATCGTCGGACTGCAAATTCCTGTACCAGAAAGGAACTCTGATGCAGTTGAAGCCCATATTTGCGATTATATCCATATCGTATTCGGTGAACCAGTTATCCTCATAGAGGGAGATAAGCCTCTCGGCCTCCTCGGCGCCGAAACGGTTGGTGAGGGTCGTGAGGATGTCATACTGCCCGTCGGAGTTGCGGGTGGGGCATATCCATTCCTCCTGGATCAGCCAGCCGCCGACATTGGTGCCTCTGAAAACGACCTCTTCGCCGCGCTGATTAAAGAATTTCTCACCCTTGATGGTGATGAAATCCTCATCGGTTATCGGGGCTCTGGGGTACACCGCCGAATCGCCGTTTGTAACGGCAGCGTCAGCCGAAGCAGCGCCGTTATCCGCAAAAACATTGAAAATGCCGCAGGATACGATTATGGCTGCGATGAGGGAGAGGGAAACGATAGCGGAAAGGATTTTCTTATTCATGACTTCCTCCGTATTTTGATGTTTAGACATTTTATTTTATCACAAAAGTAAGACACATTTCAATAGATATATACGGTAATCTGTCGGAATTTGCACAATATTGCAGCCGTAAACAGCACCTCCGCAATAAAAACACAAAGAAAAAAGCAGCCCCTGAAGGCTGCCTTTGGTGATCCATCGGAGATTCGAACTCCGGACACCTTGATTAAAAGTCAAGTGCTCTACCGACTGAGCTAATGGATCAAATATCAACTGTGCTTTTTCAATGCTCAAATATAATATATTATTTGACCGAGATTGTCAAGTGTTTTGAGTAAAAAAGTTTAAATATCGCATTTGGGCGAGGTCGGCATAATCGCAGCTGTCGGTTGCGGCGGTGGGTATCGGTTGGATTATAGAATTACTCCCTCAGCCGCTCCGCACCGACTCCCTCTTGAGGAAGGCGATTTGACTGTGGATTGACAAAAAAGCATTTCATTAAGAAAGGCTGCCGCCGTCTGGATCAATACGTTCATACACAGAATTGACAAAGTCAATTATTCCCTGCATCCAATCGTGGCCATACCTGATTCGCAATATCACCAGTGCCGCACCGACCAGCATCAAAGCAGCAAATGCGACCTTCGATTTTGCAGACTTCAGCCTGCTCACGGCGGCAACACACACCGCGAGTATCGGTATGGCAAACGGCCCAAAGGTCCAAAAATCAGTAATGTAGCAAAACAAGCATATAAATGCAGTCGAGATGAAATCATCCTCGATGGTCATGGTCACACTCGGCACAAAAGACAGTATTTCGAGCACGGCGCACAATACGGCGGAAAGCAGGAGCCGCCGCCCGTTCAGTCGCTTTTTTCGAATGAGCAAAATAAATACTATAGGAATTATAAAAACGGTATATATGCTGATATGCCATAAAGCCCCGACAGAATTCCCGATAATCATAAAAGCACCTCTCATGGCAATCGCCGCTTTGGCCTGCCATTGTAAATTTAGAATTTTTTTCTTTCAAATCGGCTTATCAAGTCCTTTTTTCTAATGTGTTTTCTATTCGCTGCTGAATAAACAAAAAGATTCTGCGGGACAAACACGGAATTAATCGCCGCATTGACTTCTTCGGCAGTCAGCGTTTCCTTGCGGAGCACCGACTCCTCGATTGAGAACAGAATGCCGCAAATAAAGTCAAAATAACCGTATTGCCGAGCCAAGCCGCAGGTATCGTCTCTGTACTTCACGGCGTTGACGGTGGAGAAGCCGACGGACGACAGATATTCGCGAGCCGTTATCCCCCGCTTAAATGCCCTGAGCTGCTCAAAAAATATTTCAAGGCTGTCAAAAAGGCGTTTATCTTGAACACTCCAGCCGACAAAAAGCCTGCCGTAGCTACCGTAAACTTCAAGGCACGAATCCATATCATAGATAAGACCGCACGTATCTCTGAGCATAAGCGAGAGCTTTGAGCCGTTGCCGCAGCAAAAAGCGTCGTAGGCGACCCGCACGGCGACAAGGTCATTCTCCGCAAGGTCGATATCAAACACCATGCTCACGTCGGCCGTATCGCCGTCTATACTCGGCAGCCATCTGTCCGTCTCGATTCGACGGCTAAAGGCGTTTTTAGGGCGGAATTGCTTTCTTGTCGGCACTCGCTCCGCCGTCGGTTTAACGGCAGTCAAGCTATCCTTGATCATATGCTCGACAGACTCGTCAAAATTGCCGACTGCCACGAAGCAGGCATTATCGCAGGAGAAGAATCGCCGTTTCCATGCGTTCACCTCTTGCAGTGTAAGCGCCGTTACCGTCTCGATCGTTCCCTTTATCGGCCTTGAAAGAGCAGCCGAGCCGCTTTGGAGACGATCCAAATAATCAATACCGCTCCCGCGCTGCTCTATCTCACGGCAAACTACCCTTTTTTCCGCTTCAAGCTCATCAAAAGTCCAGCGAAAATCGGCAAAAATCTCTTTCATCAGCTCGAATGCTTCGGCAGCATAATCGGAAATGACCGTTAACTCGAGCCGTGTATATTGCGTTGATGTCATGCCGCCGACGGTGCCTGCCATGCTCTCAGTTCGGAAGTAGAATTCCTCTTGGCTCAAATGGTTCAGCCGCCGAAAAAACATATGCTCGACCAGATGAGAAATGCCCTGATTTCTCTCCGATTCATAGATCGAGCCGACCGCAAAATATATCGCGTATGTGACGGTCGACACCCGTTCGTTTCTGTCAATTGTCAGTGACAGCCCGTTTTTAAGATTCAATCTCTTTTTCATGTGACCTCAATCAATACTGCACGCCCAGATAGCTCGGAGACGGAAATATAGCTCTCGATAAGCCGCCCGATATATTCCGGCGAATAAGCCCCTGCTGCGTCGGAATTGCCGAGAGCATTTTCTATCAAGCCGCATATTTCGTTATCTCGATCGGCAAACAGGCAAAGACATTTTGAAAACGGCTTCAGCGGCACACGCTTTATCTCGATTTTTGACACTATATCGTAGCTTATCACTGCGTCGGCGGGGTGCCCGTTAATTATAAAAATTCTTGCATTCGATCGAATTTTCGCCGACCGTGACCGTCTGATTTATCTCACATATGGCAAACCTGAGGAATATCAAAAAAAGCGCGAAAACAATTAGCTCCGCAATTATCAGCATATATAGCGAAGTGCGAAAAAGAAATGCAACTGCCGCCGCAATCAGCAAGTATACAGCCGCATATTATGCAATAATTTTGGGCTTTTTCTTAACAAATTTCATTATTTTTCCCCGTATTCAACTATCGTCGGCAGCTCCCGTATTCTTTTTTTCGCGGAAACGTCGCTCAATTGAACTCCAAAGCTTTCATTTCATTCAAACTGTTTTTGTTTATTGTAACAGGAAATAAAAATTTTGTCAATACAACGCATATGTGCCGTTACGGCATCGAAATTTCTAAGTTGTTAGTCATTCATGCGATCTGCATTGAATCCAAAAG
>OHTU01000902.1_pt1 | contig 9826 bp, 10 predicted proteins | sample 1578961 | NCBI WGS metagenome assembly OHTU01 (sample SAMEA3879582, study PRJEB24766) | human gut metagenome | biome: human-associated habitat; feature: feces | place: USA | collected 1985/1987 | reverse complement strand
CCGCTATCGGTGAACGAGTCGGCTTAGATCTGCTTCGCAGACCACGCCGCCCCGTAGTCACCGATAGCTCCATTGACCCGTCTACTCGAACCGAGCGCACCAGCTTCGTGCTTCGGCTACGGCTGCGGCGGCGCAGTCTGCTGGCAGCTCGACCATCGGCGTGCGCAGATACTCGCGCACCTTCGGCCTGCTTCCACGCCCAAGCATGTTGATGAGCGTCTCGACTTCCTCACCGCGCTCGGCCTTCTCGGCGAGCATGATTCCGACAACGCGCACCCAGTCGCGCGTGTCCTCGCCGCTGTGCCAAGCGTGAACCTGCGGCCAGTGCGCGACAACCTGCCCAGCGTCCCACTCCCCGTCACACGTCAGCTCGATGCGCGTCAGCACACCCGACAGGTTCATCTCGGCCGCCTTGTCGTAGACCTTCACGTATCCGGGCGTATTCTTGACACCGAGGTATTCCGTCATTCCGTTGCTTATGACCGACTTGTACATCCGCCTGTCCTTGCTAAGGCGGCAGTCCAGACGGCTTGTCGGCAAATCATAGGCGAGGTCGAACCTCTTCAAGCGGGCATGTGAGACGCACGGCGCGAGCTTTTCCAGCAGCCGCCAGAACCGCTTGTCACCGGCAACCTTGTTCGGGTTGAACTCGATGAATCCGCGATTCATATTCACCTTGCAGCTCGGCTCCATGAAGCCGATGCCGATCGCAACCGAGCTGTCTCCGAGGTCGAAACTCCAAAGCTCGTACCAGCCGCCGGGTCGAATCTTGCTCGTCCATGCGCTCATGCTGTCGCAGTCGAAGGTCTGGGCATGTGTGCTCAACCACTCGCCCTTGCCGTTGATGAACGACAGCTTCAGGCGAACCATATCGATTGAGAACGTTGCCCCAGATTCGGCCTTGTATGCATTCCAGTAAGATGGGCGAATGTCAGTAAGTGCATGAAATCCGGCTATTAGACAAGAGCCGGATTTCACATCCGGGTTCGGCGGGTATGCAGAACTGCCCTCGTTTTCATTCATTCCCATGAAAAAACCTCCCGTTTTGGGAGGTAACGTCTCGAATTCCTGCCCCCTGATACGTATTGCACGTATAATTGCAGGTGGTGTTGATGCGAGCTGCTACCTCGTGTCGGCGTTAGCAGGGGTCGGAGCCTGCTAACTGTGGCCACCATTGTAAACCCACCCGCCCGTCTTAACGGCGGGCGGGTTTCTTTTTTGCCGAAACAAACCGCTGGTAGAGTCCACAATCATGGACTCCCGAAACGTAAACTATCGTTTACGTTTCGGCGGGGCGATGTGCTAACGGCTCTGACCCCACGACCGCTGCGGCGGTCTATCGTCACGGTTCTCATCCCGCGCCCGCGCGGCTCGGGTCGCTTCAAGTGCCTGCGCCCTGGGACTCATGTCCTTCTCCAAGGCCGCCAAATCGCGTTTGAGCGCCCTTGTCGTCATCCTCGCGCTCCTCGGCCCGAGCTTTCGGGCGAGGTCCGCAATTGCCATCTCAGCGCGTCCAACCGCTCCTCTGATGCCATCAACGACCTGCTCAACTCGTCCTCTGAGTCCATCGCATCTAGCAGCGATTTCATCGAGGATTCCGCGCTTCTCAAAGCGTCCCGCGCGGTCGAACCGCTCAGCGAGGGAAGCGACGGCTTCCAGCTCCTCAACGTCCTCCTCAGCCCGTCCCGCCGCTTGCCGAACCGACTCCAATCGCCGCTGCTCGCGCTGCAGGTTCTCGCCGACCTCGTTCCGAAGGTCGATTTTTTCGCCGATTTCGCCGTCCAAGCGGTCAATCTCGGCCATTTTCTCCGCGATTTGACGGTCGATTTCCGCAGCTTGGAACCGCTTTTTATCAACCTGCCCGGCGATATCAGCGAGGTCTTTCCTCGCCGTCCTCGCCCTCGCCTCGTCCCGCTTCCGCGCCGCGCTGGCCCTCTCGGCCCGCTCGGTCGCATCCGCCACGATCTCGCCGGCCTTCCTCTCGACAGGGGCAAGGATTTCGGCGCGGGCCGCGTCTATGTCGCGCTTGTCCACCCTGCTCAGGGCCTTCTGCGCCCTCTTGCCGTCCTCGAGCTCGATTTCCGGCCTGTACCCGAGATGCTGTTCCAGATAGTCCCCAAGGTCCTTGTGCAGGCTCTGGTAGAACGTTCGCGGGCACATCTTCTTGAAGTTGAACCGACCGTCCAGAATCGGCGTGAACGCCGCGTGCATGTGGTCGCGGACTGGCGAGCCGTCCGTCCGCACCTCGTCCCTGTGCACGAACCCGCCGAGCATGTTCCCGGACCCGAGACGGTCCGCCAGAAAGCAGTACGTCCATCCGAAGAACGCGCCCTCGTCCCCCTCGCGGACGTTCTCCGGCAGCGTAACCACAACGTCAGCCATCACCACCGCGTCCTTGCGCACGGCCCGCTTGCCCTCGGCCTTGGCCCTCTCGTTAACGCGCTCGATGCGCTCCTCGACCGTGGCCCAGTTCGGCTCCACCCCCTCCATCGGCTTCACCAGACCGTCGGCGGGGTCGAGCGCGAGCGTGTAGTCCATCCCGACCCGCGCCTGGTCGATGTTCTCACGCCCCAAGCTGGACGGGTCGCGGCGGTAGTGCGCGAGCATGTGGCCTACCGATGTTGCCTTGTACTTCTCGAGATGCGCCATAAGTCTAAGACCTTTCAGCCGGAGCCAGATTTTAGCCGCCTAAAGTCTAGCATGTTAGCCTTTTGCTACGCAAAAGACATGGCAGGGCCAGCCCTGCACCCGCTCGGGCGTTCCCCCCGAGACCCCCCAGCCCTACTCATTCGCGGCGTCGCTCATGAGGTGCGGGCCATCGGCGCAGGCGCCGAACGGAGGGACTTCGCCCCTCCGAACCACCCCCAAAATCACGCTCGATATGGGTATGGGATATGGGATTCCCATGGGTGAGGTCGTAGTACCTCACCCCCCCTGTGGTCATTTGTCATTTGTCATTTGTCACATTATTTTTCGGACGTAGTTAGCGAAAAATAATGAGCCGCCCGATTCTGCAGGTCTCATCCAGTCGAGACACGGGCAAGGAAAGGGTCGATGGGAGCTTGCGCTCACATCGACCCTCTTCCCAGTCTTTCTTTTGGCTCGACCGCCGCGTCAATTCCGCAATCCGTGAACGAGTCGGCTTAGATCTGCGCGAGCGCAGACCACGCCGCCCCGTAGTCACGCATTGCTACATTGACCCGTCTACCATTCCGCACCAGCTTTTCGCTTCCGCCAGCAGTAGGGCGGCGGCTCCCTCGGGCAGCTTTACGCACGGCGTGCGCAGGTACTCGCGAACCTTGGGCTTGCTACTGCGTCCGAGCATGTTGACGAGCGTTTCCACATCCTCGTTCCGCTCGGCCTTCTCGGCCAGCATGATTCCAATCACGCGGATGTAGTCCTTTGTCCCATCCTCGCTGTGCCACGCGTGCACTTGCGGCCAGTGCTCCTCTACCTGCTCCGCCGTCCACTCGCCGTCGCAAGTCATCTCGATGCGCGTCAGCTGCACCTTGTCCGTATCCAGATGCAGCTCGGCGGCTTTGTCGTAGACCTTCACGTAGGCGGGGGTGTTCTTGACCCCCAGATACTCCGTGATGCCGTTCGATATAACGGACTTGTACATGCGCCTGTCCTTGCTCAGGCGACAGTCGTAGCGGCTCAGCGGCAAGTCGTATGCGAGGTCGAACCGCTTGAGCCGAGCCTTGGACACACACGTCTTGAGCGTCTTGAGCAGCCCGTAAAACCTTTTATCGCCAGCCACCTTGTTCGGATTGAACTCGATGAAACCCTTGTGCATGTTGACCTTGCAGGACGGTTCCATGAACCCGATGCCGAGGGCAACGGAGCTGCCGCCCAAAGCGAAACTCCACAGCTCATACCACCCGCCCGGCCTGATTTTGGACGTCCAAGCGGTCATCTCATCGCAGTCCGTTAGCTGTGCCCCCTTGCGGCTCAACCACTCGCCACGGTCACCCTTGAAGGTAAGGGAAAGTCGAACCATATCGACCGAAAGCGTATTTTTATTGCTACCCCTATAGGGGTTGTAGTAACTAGGCGAAGTGCACGAAAGTGCATGAAATCCGGCTATTAGACAAGGGCCGGATTTCAAGCCGCCGTTCTCGGGGCCGTTCTCGGTCCCATCAATTTGTTTAATTTCGCTTCCCGCCATAAAAGAAAACCTCCCGGGTCTCGGGAGGTCACAAGCTCGGATATGGTTTGCCAGTTTGCTGTAGTCATATGCCCGCGTGCTAGAATGGGGCTGTGGTACTACGGTGGCGTTTGAGTTGTGACCTCAATGTCAGCGTTCGGGGGGTAGGAGCCCCGTTCGCCTTTGCCGAATTGTACCTCAAACGAACGACCCGCCCGCCTGGCTTAAGGCTGGGCGGGCGTTTTCGTTTGAATGAGCTACGCTATGGCCATGAGACCGTCGGCGAGGATTCCACGGGCGTATGCGCCCGTCGATTTCCCCTCGGCCTTCGCTTCCTTCTCAAGCGCCCGCTTCATGGCGGCGGGAACCTTGAGCGACAGCGTCACGGTCTCGGGCGCGGCCTTCGGAAGCTTGCCCTCGACGATTTCACCGACGTTGACCCATCCGCTCGGCCACTCGTCGCGCTCAAGTGCGCTCTCCCAATCGGCAATCATCTCATCGGTAACGACCTTGCCGTTCTCGGCAACGATTCCGTTCATGTCTACCTCCATCCCAGCTCACGCTTGAACTTCTTCGTCGGCGGCACCATCGCGTGGAACACGCACCAAACGCCGTCGATATCCATGAATCCAATCAGCTCGGCAAATCTACCGTCGGGAAGCGAGCCGACCGAAATCCAGAGCGGCGGGTCATCCGTGCCGTTTCTCTGGCGGCATCTAATCGGGTTCTCCCACGCATACGCGACCTCATCGCTGGTAAGCCCGTGCTTGAGGGCGTTCCCGTGTACTCTGACCAATGCCGTTCTCCTTTCTTCCCCAATAAGTATACCCGATTGGTATACCTAATCAAAGCACCTGATTATCGAGCGCTCGCGCTGGGGCTTCGCGGCCGTCAAGCTCCCTGCGGGCACCCCTCATATCCCCGACTTCATCGAGCAGAGACCACTCGTCCATCTCCCTCGACAGCTCGCCCATCACCGCAGTTAGATGCTGGTTTTCTGTAATACCAGCAAACGTAAACTATCGTTTACGTTTGAGCGGCCCCGTGTGCTAGCGGCTCTGCCCGCGATCCCGCTGCGGGACATTCCCGCGACGGGCGTTAGACGCCCTTGCAGCATCCCGCGCTTCGCTCGCCAGCGTCACGGGACTCATGTCCTTCTCCAAGGCCGCCAAATCGCGTTTGAGCGCCCTTGTCGTCATCCTCGCGCTCCTCGGCCCGAGCTTTCGGGCGAGGTCCGCAATTGCCATCTCAGCGCGTCCAACCGCTCCTCTGATGCCATCAACGACCTGCTCAACTCGTCCTCTGAGTCCATCGCATCTAGCAGCGATTTCATCGAGGATTCCGCGCTTCTCAAAGCGTCCCGCGCGGTCGAACCGCTCAGCGAGGGAAGCGACGGCTTCCAGCTCCTCAACGTCCTCCTCAGCCCGTCCCGCCGCTTGCCGAACCGACTCCAATCGCCGCTGCTCGCGCTGCAGGTTCTCGCCGACCTCGTTCCGAAGGTCGATTTTTTCGCCGATTTCGCCGTCCAAGCGGTCAATCTCGGCCATTTTCTCCGCGATTTGACGGTCGATTTCCGCAGCTTGGAACCGCTTTTTATCAACCTGCCCGGCGATATCAGCGAGGTCTTTCCTCGCCGTCCTCGCCCTCGCCTCGTCCCGCTTCCGCGCCGCGCTGGCCCTCTCGGCCCGCTCGGTCGCATCCGCCACGATCTCGCCGGCCTTCCTCTCGACAGGGGCAAGGATTTCGGCGCGGGCCGCGTCTATGTCGCGCTTGTCCACCCTGCTCAGGGCCTTCTGCGCCCTCTTGCCGTCCTCGAGCTCGATTTCCGGCCTGTACCCGAGATGCTGTTCCAGATAGTCCCCAAGGTCCTTGTGCAGGCTCTGGTAGAACGTTCGCGGGCACATCTTCTTGAAGTTGAACCGACCGTCCAGAATCGGCGTGAACGCCGCGTGCATGTGGTCGCGGACTGGCGAGCCGTCCGTCCGCACCTCGTCCCTGTGCACGAACCCGCCGAGCATGTTCCCGGACCCGAGACGGTCCGCCAGAAAGCAGTACGTCCATCCGAAGAACGCGCCCTCGTCCCCCTCGCGGACGTTCTCCGGCAGCGTAACCACAACGTCAGCCATCACCACCGCGTCCTTGCGCACGGCCCGCTTGCCCTCGGCCTTGGCCCTCTCGTTAACGCGCTCGATGCGCTCCTCGACCGTGGCCCAGTTCGGCTCCACCCCCTCCATCGGCTTCACCAGACCGTCGGCGGGGTCGAGCGCGAGCGTGTAGTCCATCCCGACCCGCGCCTGGTCGATGTTCTCACGCCCCAAGCTGGACGGGTCGCGGCGGTAGTGCGCGAGCATGTGGCCTACCGATGTTGCCTTGTACTTCTCGAGATGCGCCATAAGTCTAAGACCTTTCAGCCGGAGCCAGATTTTAGCCGCCTAAAGTCTAGCATGTTAGCCTTTTGCTACGCAAAAGACATGGCAGGGCCAGCCCTGCACCCGCTCGGGCGTTCCCCCCGAGACCCCCCAGCCCTACTCATTCGCGGCGTCGCTCATGAGGTGCGGGCCATCGGCGCAGGCGCCGAACGGAGGGACTTCGCCCCTCCGAACCACCCCCAAAATCACGCTCGATATGGGTATGGGATATGGGATTCCCATGGGTGAGGTCGTAGTACCTCACCCCCCCTGTGGTCATTTGTCATTTGTCATTTGTCACATTATTTTTCGGACGTAGTTAGCGAAAAATAATGAGCCGCCCGATTCTGCAGGTCTCATCCAGTCGAGACACGGGCAAGGAAAGGGTCGATGGGAGCTTGCGCTCACATCGACCCTCTTCCCAGTCTTTCTTTTGGCTCGACCGCCGCGTCAATTCCGCAATCCGTGAACGAGTCGGCTTAGATCTGCGCGAGCGCAGACCACGCCGCCCCGTAGTCACGCATTGCTGCATTGACCCGACTACTCTTTGGCACCTGACTGTTCCACGCACTTGCGCTTACGTTCGGCGTTCAGATAGTTCCCGCGACAATAGCGCTCGAGAATCGAGTTGTACCCCACGATGATTTCGCGGTACTGCTCGGGAAACTCCCTCAGCGCCGCAGCCGTGAAATCGTTGATGGTCTCGAACCTCTCGCACATGATGAAGCCGACCAACTCGAAGAGCATGTCCTGCTTGTCCTTAGTCGAGAGCTGTTCGAGCTGACCAATGTCGAAGTTGTTTCCCTCGATGCGTGCTTCGACCGGATACAGCTCCTTGCCCTTCTTGCGACAGGAAGCCGTGTCGTGAATCAGATAGTCATACGCATGCCTGATGTTGTTGATTGGCTCGGCTGACGAACAGCACTTCTTGCCGTCCGCGCTCAATCGGTTCAAGACGTTGATGATTGCCTTGCGTGTCGTGTTGCCGCCCCAGACAACAATGACGTGCGCATGCGTCTTGCGCTGCTTGCTCTTCTGGTCATGGTCTATGTCGTGAACCGCATAAGCGAAAGGCACTTGAAGAATGTCGTCTATCTCGTCCTGCCAGTCATCGCGCATGTTCTCTGGGTAGCAGATGCCCTCCCAGAGCTTCACCTTCGTCTCGCCAGCGTTTGCCGCCATGCTATAATCTCCTTGTCTCGAATGCCCCTGCTGCCGCCAAGCTTGCTGGGGCTTTTCTTTTTTTATCTGCGCTTGTAAACCTCGCGTCTATGCGCAACATCGACCACGAGAATGACGAGCCTGCCGTCATTGATGTCGCACAGGATTCGGTAGTCACCGACCCTGTATCGCCACACGCCTGCCAAGTTTCCCGTCAATGCCTTGCCCCTGCTTCTTGGGTCTTCGAGCTTCGCTATCTCGTCAAGCTCGTCAAACACCCGCGCGGCAACGCCCTTATCGAGCTTGCGCATCGCCTTGTCGGCGTTCCTCGTGAAATCAATTCGCCAGGCCACAGTGCGCCCTTACCTCGTCGATGCTGTAGGTCTCAAGCCTGCCAGCACGATAGTCCTCGATATCCTTGAGAATCCCGTACTCGTACTCGAAACGGTCGATAGCTTCTTGCAGGGCTTCGTTAACGTAGAAGCTCCTCGACCTGCCAGTCTCCTTCGCAAGACGGCTGTAGCGCTCGTTCAACTCGGTTGGAATCCTCATTGATGTGACCGCGGTGGCCATGTCGCACCTCCTTGTCGTGTATTACAGGTACTACTATAACACATCACCGAGCCTGCCCACGCGGCCTGCTGTTCGTCGGCGCGACATGGCCACGGCTCAACGCTTCCGACGCGCGTGCGGCTTCCGTTGCTTCCCTCATCACGTCATCCAGGCTGCGCTGCTCCGTCTTCGCCTTCCTGGGACGCATCAGCGCCCAGATGCGGTCTCCAAGCTCCTCAATTGCCGCTCTAGCTGCTCTCGCCGCTCCTGCGCATCGAGCAGCGATTGAATCGAGGATTGTGCCGCGCTCAGCGCGTCCCGCACCCTCGTACCTGCGAACCTCGGCAGCGATGGGTCGAAGCTCCTCAACGTCTCTCTCAGCTGCTCGCGTTCCCTGCCGAAGAGACTCCAATCGCGCGGACTCCCGCTGAAGGTCATCGCCCACCTCGTTGCGCAGCTCGATTTTCTCGCCGATTTCGCCGTTCAAGCGGTCGAGTTCGGCCATTTTCTCCGCGATTCGGCGGTCGATTTCCGCAGCCTGCGCCCGCTTTTCATCGACCTTGGCGTTCACGGCACCCAATTTGACACTGGACTCAACCCTGAGCTGTTCAAGGCCGTCCAGCTCGCGCTTCGCCGTTATCGCCCCGTGCTTCGCCTTGTCTCTCTCGCCCTCAAGGGTCTCTATCTCGGACTTGAGCGCCCTCGTGGTGCCGACCTGCACCTTGTACGCGTCAAGGCTCCTGTAGCCCTTCGCGCGCAGCTCGTGGCGCATTGGGCGCTCGTACCCGTAGGGCTTCGCGACCTGCTCCCAGAAGTCCTCCTGAAGCCTGCTCATGGTTCCCTGGGCCGTCACCTCCCACTTGCCCTCGGCGTTCTTGCGCCGCTTGTCGGGCGCGAACAGCTCCTTGGCGCACAGGCGATCGTAGCCGTCCTCGCCGTGGATGACCGGGGCGATCCAGATGTGCACGTGCGGGGTGCCCTCGTCCAGATGAATCTGGGCGGCGAGCAAGTTCTCATAGCCGTACCGCGCACCGAACCACTGAACCGACCTGTCAAGAAACTCCTTGGCCGTCTCCTCGTCCGGAAGCGCTTCGTTTGTCGACACGATGAACCCCATCGCGCGAACTTGGTTGTCCCTGATTTTCCTCTTCGTGTTCAGCTCGCCCATACGGCGCTCGATGGCCTGTTCGAGCGGAACGGGACTCTCGTCCCCCGCGCGGCACAGGTACCCGACATGCCGGCCGCTCTGGTCAACATCGTTGGCGTAGGTGTGCGCCCGCCTATCAAGCTCCTTGCCCACGGCTTCAAGGCTCTCGCATTTGGTCGACTTCATGGCAATCAAGGGTGCTACGGTCATGTCAAACTCCCGAGTTCGAACCACCTAAAGGTGCGTTAGCGACTTTGGTATAGTCACGTTATACCAAGCTACGCTTGGCACGTGCAAGGGGGTTTCCCCCTTGACCCCCGCCCTCGTCCGTTCGCGGCGTCGCTCACGTCCTTCGGGCCATCGGCGCAAGCGCCGAACGGAGGGACTTCGCCCCTCCGAACCACCCCCAAA
>OHTU01000891.1_pt1 | contig 9905 bp, 10 predicted proteins | sample 1578961 | NCBI WGS metagenome assembly OHTU01 (sample SAMEA3879582, study PRJEB24766) | human gut metagenome | biome: human-associated habitat; feature: feces | place: USA | collected 1985/1987 | reverse complement strand
TTTTTTTGTTTGTAAATTAGGTAGAGAATAAAGAGCAAAAGCAGGTGATTGAAATCTATAAGGAATTATTATACATTATTTTCTTAATCGAATCACTCCTATTTTGATGATTGAAAATTCAACCACCTGCTTTGCGTTCAAATATAATTGCGTCAAACGCTTGCAAAATTATTTGTTTGATTCCTTAACGCGGCTTCCCACCAAAGCGTAGAAGAGCAAGTAAGCTGCACAGAAGAGGACAACCCAGAAGCTATTGATGTAACCGATGGCGTCGGCAACAGAAGCCTGGATGAACATCATGACTGCACAACCGAATACCATGGTCATAAAAATACCACTGGCAATAGCTGTGTACTTACCAAGACCCTCAACAGCCATATTAAAGATACCACCCCACATAACTGAGGTGCAGAGGCCAATCAAAAGGAATGCAAAGATGCCGACAGGAACAGGCTGCCATACAAGTTCCAACTTACCCCAATCAACGCCAGGGAAGCTAACTGTAGCATCCGTAAAGTTTGGAGCAAAGATTCCGAAGAGAACAAGCGCAATAGTAATCAAAGACACCGTCGTAATCATCTTGCGACTACTTACCTTTCCACCGATGGATGCACCGACAAAACGGCCAATCAACATCATGAACCAGTAAACAGCTACCAACATACCGACAGTACCTGCAGGGATGCCAAGACCTGCAAATGTGTTTGCAATCTTCTGGCTTGAAATTTCTCCCTTTTCAAATTTCTCAGTTGTCTTCACGAGGTCCTTATTCAAGTTTGCGACCTCTGTAGAGTCGTTCTTTTCTTTAACAGCTTCAATATCAGTAGTCACAGCAACAAAGTCATAGGCAGCAGCCTCTGCGTTGGCGTATGATTTATTTTCGAAATCCTGAGCAATTTTAATTTTTTTATCCAAAACTTCCTGGCTGTCTGAACTTAAATACTGCTGAACGAAGTTAGGCACACCAACTTCAATGCCCATGTACAAGAAAATGGCCAAAGCACCAAGAGCAAAATGACGATAGCTCATGGCACCCTTGATCAAGCCCAATTCTACAGGAGCCTGCTCAGGTTCTTCAATCTTGGTCTTTAAAATAATGACAAATGCAACAACGAAAATGGCCAAAGCAATCATCAATGCCGGCGTAGCGTCAGCAATCTTGGCTTTGGTTGCATCTGAGATAAGAGCACCCATCAAAATATAGCAGCAAACGGCAGCAGTTGAGTTAAACACACCACCAATCTGAATCAGCTGGTTACCCTTGTTACCGCCGCCACCGAGCAGATTAAGCATCGGATTAACAACGCAGTTCAAGATGCACATGCAGAAACCTGCAATGAATGCGCCGATAAGGTACACTCCGAATACGAGTCCGAGGTTCTTTTCAACGTCAAGCTGACCGCTAAACCATTGGATAGAGATACCAACAATACCCACAACGAGACCAATCAAGGCTGTTTTCTTGTATCCAAATTTAGAGATAAGCATTCCAGCGGGAATACCCATTACAAGATAGGCAACGAAGTTACCGTAGTTACCAATTTGCGCAAGCACATTGGAGATTTCACCCTGATTCTTAATAATGGTTGCCATTGGCGTACACAAGTTTGTCACAAAGGCAATCATAGCGAAGAGTGCAATCATAATTACGATAGCTCCCCACTGTTTCTTTTGATTACTCATGGTTTTTAAAATGATTTTTGTTATTAGTGAAAAATGATTGATTATTGTTCAACCCCAAATTTGTAGATTGTTTTCTGTGTATAGACCTGTCCCGGCTTCAAAACAACGGGAGGGAAATACGGTCTGTTAGGGCTGTCGGGGAAATGTTGCGCTTCGAAACACAAAGCCGAGCGACGTGGGAATGTTGCCCCATGTTGTCCCTTATATCCATCAGCCCAGTTGTCTGAGTAAAATTGCACGCCCGGTTCCGTTGTATAAACCTCCATGCTACGTCCACTCACTGGTTCAACGATTTTTGCAGCAAAAGATAATTCACCTGGCTCACGCTTGTTTAATACAAAGCAGTGGTCATAACCTGCTCCATTTCTAATCTGTTCGTCATCAGCATCAATACGTTCGCCCACTGCATGCGGCTCTGTAAAATCAAACGGAGTTCCCTTCACGCTTCTAATTTCTCCTGTTGGGATACTGTTTTCATCAATTGGAATATAGAAATCTGCATTGATTTGGCAAACCACATTCTCGCATGTCGGCGTCGGATTTCCAATTCCAGACAAAGAGAAGAAACCATGGCTTGTCATGTTCACCACCGTTTTCTTGTTTGTTGTTCCCTTGTAATCAATTTTCAGCTCATTATCATCGCTCAAAGTAAACATAACCGTCATCGACAATTCGCCAGGGAATCCTTCTTCATAGTATGCCGAAATATATCTCAACACGAGCGTGCGGTCATTAATCTGTTCTGCATCCCAAACGCGAGCATGGAAACCAGTAGGGCCGCCATGCAGATGGTTAGGGCCGTTATTGACAGCGAGGTTATATTCCTTTCCGTTGAGCGTGAACTTGCCTTTGCAAATACGATTGCCATAGCGTCCAACCAAGGTTGACAAAAATGGTTCGGGAGAATTGACGCAGTCTTCCAAGTTATCATGACCTTGAATGACATTTTCAAACTTACCATTTTTATCTGGAACCATTATAGCCACAATGGAACCTCCATAATTGGTGATTGCCACTTCCATGCCGTTGGCGTTGCGCAGGAAGAACAAATCGACCTTCTTTCCGTTAATTTCTCTTTGAAAATCAGCTTTTTTAAGTCCGCTTACAGACTGGATATTGCTTTCCATGGTCGTTATTTTTTTGTTATGCTATCGCAAATTTGCTAATAACTTTTGAATATACCAAGAATTTTTGCAAAATTTCCATGCTCAGATTTTTTAATTACGTTTATGTAGATATTTCCCGCTGCCATTTGCACATACGAAATATGAGGTATTTGGGGGGATATTCTAAAAAAGGTATTATAAGATACTTAGCATGCAGCACCAGAAATACACGTTTTGAAGAATGAAGAATATCTCCAAAACGAGCCTCTCTCCATCACACAAAACATATTTTAAACGCCATCGCCTAACCAATAACCAATTGATTCGAGACCCATTCTTTCTTACCAAACACGACAAATACCATTTTCCCATTGCAAAACGCTCGACAGCGCCCCATCTTTTCAATTTATTATTTTGACATTTAAGAGCCTTATGCTAACTTTGCATCAATTCAAGGAGGCTCCGCTTTTTCGAACGCCCCTTGTAAATGGCAAGAAACAATTAGATTTTACTATCACCCGAAACGACGTTTCAAACAAACATACAATAAATCAGGCAACTCAATTATGAACCAGTCAGCCAACAAATTCAAGCAGCTTAATGCCTTCGCCATGCAATATGGCATAGCCTTAGGAGCATGGGGCATACTCTCCTTAGTAACCACGGGAGTATCCTTGAAAATCACCTCTCTTTCACTTCTAAGTAGCATTGTCACGCTCGCTTCGCCAGTCATCGCGGCATTGCTCACATCAAGATTCCGCAAGAGCACAACCACCCCCGAAGAGGGCTTTACCTTTGGAAGAGCATTTCTGTTCGTTTTCACAACTGGGTTCTACGCTTCAATATGGATCGCGGCCTTCGTCTTCCTATACCTGGCCTACTGGGACAATGGCTATATTTTCAACGCCTACGAATCCCTGCTTTCCAGTCCTGAATACGCCGGAAGCATGCAGCAGAGCGGCCTTATGAATTCATTAAACGCCAACAGCGTCTCCGACATGATTGACGCAATGAGAAGCATCTCTCCCGCTGGCTACGCATCATCTGTCATCTACATGAGTTTCATGACAAATCCAGTCATCTCGGCCATTATAGCCTTGATCTGCCGAAAAAGTCCCAACTTTGGAAAAGAAAATTAGTCGTATAACACCATATAAGATAAAACTGCCAAACTATGGAAAATGAAAAGCATCTGAATATATCAGTCGTTGTCCCTCTCTACAATGAAGAAGAGAGCTTGCCAGAACTCTATTCCTGGATCGTACGCGTGATGGAAAGCCACGGCTTCACATTCGAAGTCATCTTTGTCAACGACGGCAGCACAGACCATTCATGGAACGTCATCGAAAATCTGTCTGCAAACGATTCGCGCATCCACGCCATCAAATTCCGCAGAAACTACGGAAAATCCCCAGCCCTTTATTGTGGTTTCCGCATGGCGCAGGGCGATGTTGTCATCACTATGGATGCAGACTTGCAAGATTCTCCAGACGAGATTCCGGAACTTTACAGGATGATTACGGAAGAAGGATATGACTTGGTCTCTGGTTACAAGCAAAAACGTTACGACCCGCTTTCGAAGACTATCCCCACCAAACTCTTCAACGCCACCGCCCGAAAAGTGAGCGGCATTAAAAACCTGCACGACTTCAACTGCGGCCTGAAGGCCTACAGAATTGATGTCGTGAAAAACATCGAAGTCTACGGTGAGATGCACCGCTACATCCCCTATTTGGCAAAGAATGCAGGATTCAACAAAATCGGAGAAAAGGTGGTCCACCACCAAGCTCGCAAATTCGGCAAAACAAAATTCGGTGGTTTGAACCGCTTTGTCAACGGATATCTTGACCTCCTCTCCTTGTGGTTTATGGGCACCTTCGGCCTGAAACCCATGCACGTGTTTGGCTTTCTCGGTTCCATCATGTTCTTCCTCGGCTTCTTGGCTGTGATCACCGTTGGTGCCATCAAACTGGTTGCCATCTGCAGTGGCGTTCAGGCCCCGCTGGTCACCTCCTCGCCCTACTTCTACATTGCACTGACAATGATGATTCTCGGAACACAACTATTCGTTGCAGGTTTCTTGGGCGAATTGATAAGCCGTAATGCCCCTGGAAGAAATAACTATCAGATTGAGAAGGAATTTTAAACTAACTATACAAAAGATAGCTATCAAAATTCAGATATCCAAAATATTACGGTAATAAGCTATAGCTATCAAACTCAGTGCTTGTCGCTCGCCTATACTAACAATACAGGCAATAACAACTAAAGCGCAAGCATTCAATTTATTACGCCTTCAAAAAGCATCCTAAATCAAAAATTTTTCAAGAAAGCAGGGCAAAAAAGCGACACAAGCGCAACATTCTACCCTCGCTTCCTTGGAAAAACAAATAAAACAAGACGGCATCCCACGCCCAAGATACCCCTTTTGAGAACAACTTCTCGAGCGACTTACAATATATATGCATCTCAAACACATTCTTTCCACGTCACTGTCCGCGCTTTGTCTACTGGCATGCACCAACGTTGATTGCCCGTTGGAGAACGTCGTGACCATGAATTGCGGATTATACAATGCGGAAACAAAAGCATCGCTGAAAATCTCCGACACACTCACAATAAAGACAGGCGGAACAAAAGACACCACATTGCTCAACAGGGCCAATGGGATTTCATCATTCAAACTTCCCTTACGCTACGCAGCAAAGGAGGATACACTTCTACTGCGCTTCTCCAACGCCGCAGGTCAGTTTGCAACAGACACCATCTTCGTCCTCCACGATGGCCAACCCCATTTCGAATCCGCCGACTGTCCGCTTGTGGTGTTTCATAAGCTGAACAGTGTCAGATGGACAACCCATGCAATGAAGACAATGCCACTGGCCATCGACAGCATAGCTATCATCAAAGAAAACGTGACTTACGACAATGCTCAGAATCTTAAAATATATCTCCGTTCTGTGGTTACTCAGTAATTGTGCAGCCGCCTTTGCGACCCCAACGGCAACCACCCCACCCGCCCAACCAGAAAACGCAGTGACGGCCGACAGCCTCAAACCACAGGCGCCGACAAGAGGCATCCAGTTTGACGCAACGGCCGATAGTTTGCTCCAGCTGCAAAAAAATGCCCCTCTGTTCGCCGGGTTCTCTGTTTCGGGCGACCTCGTCGGTGTGATCATGGCAGCAACGTCTTCTCGCGGACAATACGAAGGTGCTTTCAGGCTGAATCTGAAAGGCAAATACTTCCCCATTTTTGAAGCTGGGTTCTCCACCTGTAACCACACGGACGAAACGACAAAAATCCATTTCAAAACCAACGCCCCTTTTTTCCGCATTGGCTGCGACTATAATTTCGCACGCGACATACATGCCGGCGGACGCATTTTAGGCGGCCTAAGATATGGATTCTCCAAATTTGATTATGACACAGACGCCCCCGACATCATTGACCCTATTTGGGGAGACCGCCTACATTTCGCCTACAAGGGCCTGTCTGGCAATACGCACTGGGCAGAAGTGGTTTTCGGCCTTGAGGCAAAAATATGGAAGATCTTCCGTCTCGGCTGGAACGTCCGTTACAGGATTCGGCTGAAAGACAAAACCTCCATCATTGGCAGCCCCTGGTACGTACCAGGCTACGGCCAAAACGACACGCACGCTCTATCGGGCACTTTCAATATCATATTCGACATATAAAACGATGAAGAAAAAAAACATCATCCATTTCATCTTTCTAATCTTTCTTGTTGTAGGCACCATCTATGTCATCAGAAATCATCAGACAAACAAGTTGCAACACAGCGAAGGAAATATCTTCGGAACTGTCTTCAGTATAGAATATGAATACAAAACAGCTCTGGATTCTGCCATTCTTGAAAAATTGAATGAGGTGGACTCATCCCTTTCCATGTTCAACAAGCAGAGCATTGTCAGCAAAATCAACTCAGGCGAATCCGATTCAACCGACCTCATGTTCAGAAACGTTTTCCGTCTCGCCCAAAATGTGGCGGAAGACACGGACGGCGCATACGACATAACCGTCGCACCGTTGGTCAACGCCTGGGGCTTCGGATTCAAAAACGGAGAAGACGTTTCAGCGCAAAAAATCGACAGCATCAAAACATTTGTAGGCTACAAGAATGTCACGTTGGAAGGCACTAAGCTCAAAAAAGCCGACCGTCGAACCATGCTCGACTTCAGCTCCGTTGCCAAAGGCTACGCACTCGACTGCATAGCAAGCCTGTTCGACAGTCTGAACATCAAAAACTACTTGATCATGATTGGCGGCGAAGTCGTCGTAAAAGGCATGCACCCCGAAGGACGCCCCTGGAAAATCGGCATAAGCCGTCCAACGGCCGACATGAACACCGAAAGCCAAACGGCACTTTCCATCAGCAACATCGCAATGGCAACGAGCGGCAACTATCTCCGCTACTACGAGAAGAACGGCAAACGATACGCCCACACAATCGACCCCATCTCCGGCCATCCCGTGCAACACGATTTGCTCTCAGCAACAGTGTTCGCCCCCACATGCGCCCAAGCTGATGCCTATGCCACGGCCTTCATGGTCATGGGAATGGAACGCGCCAAAAGCATTCTCCGGAAACACCCCGAAATGCTCGCCCATTTCATTTACACAAACGCCCAAGGCGATTATGAGGTCTGGATGAGTGAGAAACTGAAAAAACACGTTGTCAAGACAACTGAGCCCTAAAAGCCACATGCGCTCTCCTGCCCGACACCAACTGCCCAGCCACAAATCGCAACAAAAAGACAGAAACCAAAATGGAACTACGAACCAGCTTCTATGAGCAGCTACTCCAGTTGCCGCTTTTCCAGGGAACAAACCGGAGCGATTTTATGGAAATAGTTGAGAAAGTCAAATTCTCCTTTTTCAAAGCGCGGGAAACACAATTAGTTGCCAGGCAAGACACCCTCAGCAACAGGCTCGTATTCATCCTAAGGGGCAGTGTACGCACTGAACACACAAGCGATGACCATTCTTATTCCTTCTCCGAACGACTCATCCACCAAACAGTCATACAGCCCGAATCTCTTTTCGGGCTGTCAAACCATTACAGCAGAAATTATTGGGCGGAGGCGGAAACTGAATATCTCTCCATCAACAAAGACGCCGTTCGCGACTTTCTGTTCCTCTACCCCACTTTCAGAATCAACTTTCTCAACCTTCTCTCCACCCAAGTGCAGCAAAAAACGCGCCTACTCTGGCGCCAGACGCCTGAAACGCCCCACAAACGCTTTGCCCTCTTCGTCCTTAAACATTGCTCCCATCCTGCAGGAGAAAAAACACTGAAAATTAAAATGGAGCAACTGGCCAAAGAGTTGCTTGAAACAAGGCTCAACGTCTCGAAGATGCTACACGAACTCTCAGACAAAGAACTCGTCAGCATAAGCCGCGGAAAAATCGTCATACCAAAAGCAGAAAACCTCTTCGGGCAACTGCAATAACCTCCGCGCAAAAATAGTCGGAAATTCAAACATGTGCAGCCACTCAACCCCTGCAAAGCAAGCATCCCACATCCACGCCTTTGAAGGCAATCATAGAAGAAGAATTACTCCAATTTTTCAAAACAATCTTTAAGCATGTCTAAAACCGATACCAATCCGCGCCTTAGACCGCCTAAATAATTGCCCACGTAAAATTAAAATACTAACTTGCGCCTTCCAAAGGAGCATTCCAACTCCCATTATGGATATGCCCAAACATCACTTAAGAAACCAAACAACGCAAAAATCATGAAAAAGATTCTTTCCTTCATCGGCATTCTGGGATTCACTCTCGCCGTGTCGAGCTGCGTCAGCAAAAAGCAGTTCACTGACTTACAAACCAATTACACACAACTCCAAACCAAGCATTCCGCACTACAGGAGGAATACAACGGAGCAAAAGTGAAACTCGCCGAATACACCAGCGACTCCAAGAGCCTGGCCGCACGCCTGGCCGAAGAACAACAAAGAAACAAGGAACTCAAGGAGGCATACGCAAAACTGCAAGGCTCCTATCAGAGCAATGTCCAGCAGGGCAACGTCAACATCTCAAAACTCGTTGACGAAATCAACGCCTCAAACAAATTCATCAAGCAACTCGTTGATGCCAAAACAAAAAGCGACTCCCTCAACCAAGTGCTGACAAACAAGCTGACACGTTCTCTCTCAAGAACTGAAGCCAACGATGTCGACGTGCAGGTGATCAAGGGTGTTGTCTACATCTCCCTCGCCGACAACATGCTCTATAAGAGTGGTTCATACGAAATTGGGGAGCGTGCTGGAGAAACACTTTCAAAAATCGCTAAAATCATCACCGACTATAAGGACTACGATGTCCTCGTGGAAGGCAACACCGACAACGTACCCATCTCCCAGAAAAACATCAGAAACAACTGGGATCTCTCAGCGCTCCGCGCCTCTTCTGTCGTGCAGGCGCTTCAGACACGTTATGGTGTAGACCCCAAACGTCTCACAGCTGCCGGACGCGGAGAATACAATCCTGTGGCCTCCAATGATTCTGCTGTTGGCAAGCAGCGCAACCGCAGAACGCAGATAATCATCACGCCGAAGCTCGACCAATTCATGGATTTGATTGACCAGGCACCGGAGCAGACTGAAAACGCTGAATAAACGCTGATTCCACAACAAAAACGATAGCAAGACAAGCACCGCAATCAGATGGGCATATACGCCCCTGATTGCGGTGCTGTTATTTATTAAATATTATTCTTATTATCCATGCAGGGGAAAACAGTCTAAACTAATTTTTAACACCAACTTAAGCGACAGGAGTGGTCGACAAAGGAATATTAGTTGGTAGCGAACGCTGCCCCACGTTCGGCCGTGTCTGGGAGCAGACGCAGTCGTGCCTCGCCCCAGATGCGTTCGTATCGCGTCCCAGATGCGGATGTATCTCGCCCCAGACGCGCTCATGCCACGAACCGCGTTCGCCAAAAGACATAGGCCTTGATTCAATAGCGATAATCTCGCTATCATCATCTGTCATCGTAGAAAATTGCAAGTAGTTTTTTTACCGACTATAGATGCCTTAGTAATAATGAAAGAAGGTGACTACATACGACAATACCCCTAACATAGGGTAAC
>OHTU01000878.1_pt1 | contig 9974 bp, 9 predicted proteins | sample 1578961 | NCBI WGS metagenome assembly OHTU01 (sample SAMEA3879582, study PRJEB24766) | human gut metagenome | biome: human-associated habitat; feature: feces | place: USA | collected 1985/1987 | reverse complement strand
CATCAGTTCGCAAGAGAAATGCTGGCAGGCGGCGGAAAGATGATTCTTGGTTCTGACAGCCACACCCGTTACGGCGCATTGGGAACCATGGCCATGGGCGAGGGCGGACCGGAGCTGGTAAAACAGCTTCTCTCCAAAACATATGATATCGCTATGCCGGGAGTGATCGCAATTTACATGACAGGCGCACCGCAGCCGGGCGTAGGACCGCAGGATATTGCACTTGCCATCATCGGTGCAGTCTTTGCAAATGGTTACGTAAAGAACAAAGTTATGGAGTTCGTAGGACCTGGCGTATCTTCCTTAAGCGCAGATTACCGGATCGGTGTGGACGTTATGACAACCGAGACAACGTGTCTGTCCTCCATCTGGAGAACCGATGAGAAGATCAGCGAGTTCTATCAGATCCACGGCAGAAGCGCAGATTACAAAGAGCTGAATCCTGGCGCGGTTGCTTACTATGACGGCGTTGTAAAAGTAGAACTCGACAAGATCAAACCGATGATCGCGATGCCGTTCCATCCGAGCAATGTTTATACCATTGAAGAGCTGAAAGCAAACCTCGATGACATCCTGAACGATGTAGAGAAGAAAGCAGCCATCAGCCTCGACGGAAAAGTTCCGTTCACTCTGAAAAATAAAGTACACGACGGAAAACTCCTGGTAGACCAGGGAATCATCGCAGGATGCGCCGGCGGCGGATTTGAGAACATCTGCGACGCAGCCGATATCCTGAAAGGCCACAGCATTGGCGACGATGCGTTCACCTTAAGTGTTTACCCGGCAAGTACCCCGATCTATATGGAGCTGGCAAGAAACGGAAAACTGGCAGACCTTTTGGAAACCGGTGCGATCGTAAAAACCGCATTCTGCGGACCGTGCTTCGGCGCAGGCGATACTCCGGCAAACAATGCGTTCTCAATCCGTCACTCCACTAGAAACTTCCCGAACCGCGAGGGATCCAAGATCCAGAACGGCCAGATTTCTTCCGTTGCCCTGATGGATGCACGTTCCATTGCCGCAACCGCGCTGAACGGAGGAAAGATTACCGCGGCGACGGATATTGAATACGAATGCACCGTACCGGAATATGAATTTGATTCTTCGGCATACGACAGAAGGATTTATTACGGCTTCGGCAAAGCGGATCCGTCGGTTGAGCTTGTGATGGGTCCCAACATTACGGACTGGCCCAAAATGTATGCACTGACCGAGAACCTGCTTGTAAAGCTTGCTGCCGTTATTCATGATCCGGTAACAACAACGGATGAGCTGATTCCCTCCGGCGAAACGTCCTCCTATCGCAGCAACCCTCTGCGCCTTGCGGAATTTACCCTGTCAAGACGTGAACCGGCATATGTCGGCAGAGCAAAAGAGATTGCAAAACTTGAAGGCGAACGCCGCAGCGGTGCAGTGCCGGCGGAAATTGTCGAAACGCTGAACCGTGTCGGCAACGGTGCAGAGCTTGCGAACAATACTCAGTTCGGCTCATGCGTGTTTGCGAACAAACCCGGTGACGGTTCCGCACGCGAACAGGCGGCTTCTTGTCAAAAGGTTTTGGGAGGTTTCGCAAATATCTGCTATGAATATGCAACGAAACGCTACCGCAGCAACTGCATCAACTGGGGCATTTTGCCGTTTACCATTGACGACGGAACTGAATTCAACTATGAACCCGGCGACTGCGTTTTCGTGCCCGGTATCCGTGCGGCGGTTGAAAACGGCACAGAAAACATTCCCGCAAAAGTCATAAGGCAGAACGGTGATGTGTGCGATATCATGCTTCACCTCAGGGGGCTTACTCCGGATGAAAAGGAGATTATCCTTGACGGATGCCTGATGAACTATTATGCGGCAAGAGCGGAATAAGCGAAGAGCGGGATAAGAACCGAAAGCAACCGGCGGGCGTTTCCTTGAACGATTCCGAAACGCACCGCTTCCGAACAATATTAATACAAATTTGAACATGGAAGGAAATACCGATGGAAAAGATTAAGATGACAACCCCGATAGTCGAAATGGACGGGGACGAGATGACGCGTGTGCTTTGGGGCATGATAAAAGACGAGCTGATTCTGCCTTTTATTGACCTTAAAACGGAGTATTACGATCTTGGCCTGCTGCACCGCAACGAAACTCAGGACAAAGTGACCGTTGACGCTGCGAACGCAACCCGCAAATACGGCGTTGCAGTCAAATGCGCAACAATAACCCCGAACGCACAGCGCATGAAGGAGTATCCGCAGCTTACCGAAATGTGGAAAAGCCCGAACGGAACAATTCGTTCAATTCTCGACGGAACGGTTTTCCGCGCACCGATACTCATCGATTCCATTCATCCCGTTGTTAAAAACTGGAAAAAGCCCATTACCATTGCCCGTCATGCTTACGGTGATGTTTATAAAAGCGTTGACATGTACACGACCGAACCCGGCATCTGCACAATGACTTTTGTCGGCGAAAGCGGAGACACCAAAACGCTCACCGTGCAAAAGGTTGACGGTCCGGCGGTGTGGCAGGGTGCGCACAACAAGGAAAAGAGCATCCGCTCGTTTGCAAAGGCTTGCTTTAAATATGCAATTGACACAAAACAGGATTTGTGGTTCTCAACAAAGGACACGATCGCAAAGATTTACGACGGCGAGTTCAAACGCGTGTTTGAAGAAGAATTCGAGAACAATTATCGCGCCGAATTTGAAAAACTCGGACTGACATATTTCTACACGCTGATTGATGATGCCGTTGCCCGCGTTATCCGCAGCGAAGGCGGATTCATCTGGGCGTGCAAAAACTATGACGGCGATGTTATGAGCGACATGGTATCGACCGCATTCGGTTCGCTTGCAATGATGACTTCCGTTCTTGTTTCTCCGGACGGCACAACCGAATACGAAGCAGCGCACGGAACAGTCACAAAGCACTATTACCGTCACCTTAAGGGCGAAGAAACTTCAACAAATCCGATGGCAACCATTTATGCATGGACGGGTGCGCTCAGAAAACGCGGACAGCTTGACGGCATTACGGAGCTGCAAACTTTCGCGGACAAGCTTGAAGCAGCCTGCGTTGAAACGCTCAACAGCGGAATCATGACAAAGGACCTTGTCGGGCTTGTGGATGACCCCGCTTCCGTAAAGGCCGTCACGAGCGCGAAGTTTATTGCTGCCATCCGAGAAAACCTTGAAAGGACTCTTGCCTGAGCAGTCTGAGAAAGTTTTAACAAACAGAATTCGGATATGAATCGGGGCAGGCCGAAAATATCAGCCCGCCCCGCGATGAAAAAAAGATTTGAAAACTGTCGAAAATGAATTCGCAGGGAGGCAATCACAGATAATGGAACTTAAAACCAACAGCACCGCCGGAACGATGGAATCCAGTGACATAATGATAATGCTTGAGCCGCGCAAAGAGGGCGGAATCGAGCTTGAACTCACGAGCAGCGTTATGCAGCAATTCGGCAAACAGATACGCAAAGTTATTCTTGACACGCTTCAGGAATACGATGTTCAAAATGCAAAAGTGGAGGCGGTGGATAAAGGTGCGTTGGATTGCACCGTTCGCGCCCGCACCGTTGCCGCAATTTACCGTGCGGCTCAGCGCAGCGATTACCGCTGGGAAGTTTAAACGGATTTATCCTTGGGAGGAAGGATGCTTTTGCGGCAAGAAAACTCGGAATATCAAAACATCAAATCTTTTGATGCGGAATAAGGCCGCCGCAAAAGCGGATACGAAAAAATGTACATTAAAGATCGTTTAAGAAGAAGCATGATGTTCATTCCGGGCAACAACCCCGGCATGATACGGGATGCGAATATTTACGGTGCGGACAGCATCATGTTTGACCTTGAGGATTCCGTTGCCTACACCGAAAAGGATGCGGCAAGGCTGCTTGTTTATAATGCGTTGAAGGAAACGGTTGTCCGCATCAATGACCTTTCAAGCGGACTCGGAGTTGCGGACCTTGAGGCCGTCGTCCGCGCCGGCGTGCAGGTCGTTCGCCTGCCGAAGACGGACAGCGCACAGGATGTTATCGACTGTGAACGCGAGATTGAGCGCATTGAAAAGGAAGCGGGCATCCCCGTCGGCACAACGGGCATGATGGCGGCTATTGAGTCTGCAAACGGCGTGCTGAATGCGGCGGCAATTGCAAAAGCGAGCGATCGCCTTATCGGAATCGCCCTCGGTGCGGAGGATTATGTCACCGACCTTAAAACCACCCGTTCGGACGGCATAGAGCTGCTTTTTGCCCGCAGCATGATACTCAATGCGGCAAGGGCAGCGGGCATTGCCGCACTGGACACGGTTTATTCCGACGTGAACAATGAAGAAGGCTTCGTTGCGGAAGCAACGATAATCAAAAAACTGGGATTTGACGGCAAATCCATTATCAACCCGCGCCAGATCGAGCCGCTGCACAAGGTCTTTATGCCGAGCGAAAAGGATCTTAACAAGGCGCGCGCAATAATGGATGCGATTGCGGAGGCGAACGCACGCGGCAGCGGCGTTGCAAGCCTTAAGGGTAAGATGATAGACAAACCCGTTGTCATTCGCGCTCAGCGGCTGCTTGACCTGTATGAGGCGGGACGCAGAATCGATGAAGTGGAGGATTGACAGAAATGAACTTTGATATCAACAAAATTCCGCATATAAACGAAATTGCGAACAACGGAAGTTTCAACGGCGCACGCAGCAAAAATACCGAAACTTTTCAGCAGCGCTGCAGTGATTGCAACAAGATAGTTCCTTCCCTTGAGGAGGCAATAAAAAAATCCGGACTTCGCGACGGGATGACGATAAGTTTTCATCACCATTTCCGCAACGGTGACCATATCATTAACAATGTTCTTGATAAACTTGCGGAGATGGGGTTCAAAAACCTGACGCTTGCGGCGTCGTCGCTTTCGGCTGTTCATGCGCCGCTGATTGAACACATCCGCTCCGGACTTATCACTCACATTGAAACTTCCGGTCTGCGCGGAGAACTTGCGGAGCAGATTTCACGCGGGTTGATGGATTTTCCGGTTGTTTTCCGTTCCCATGGCGGAAGGGCATCCGCAATCCGTTCCGGTGAGCTGCACATTGATGTTGCTTTTTTGGGTGCGCCCTCGTGCGATCCCTACGGCAACGCAAACGGGTACAGCAGGGATGATGACGACGGCATTTCATGCGGGTCGTTGGGTTATGCAAGAACGGATGCGGAGTTTGCGGATAAGGTTATTATAATAACAAACAACATCGTTTCCTATCCCAATGCACCGTGGGCAATTCCGGAACACGATGTTGATTACGTTGTTCGTGTTGACGATATCGGCGATCCCAAGGGCATCATGAGCGGTGCAACGCGGTACACAAAGGATCCCAAGGAACTGCTGATCGCAAAAACGGCTGCAAATGTTGTTGAAGCGGCGGGTTATCTTTACGACGGCTTTTCAATGCAGATGGGTTCCGGCGGCGCATCGCTTGCAACGGCGCGATTCATCCGCCAAAAAATGCTGGATAAGGGCATTCGCTGTCGTTTCGCTCTCGGCGGAATCACGGGGCAGATCACGGCAATGCATGAAGAAGGGCTGATAGATCGCATTCTTGATGTTCAGTCGTTTGACCTTGATGCAGCAAAATCGCTGAAGAACAACCATTTTCATCATCAGATAAGCGCAACGTATTATGCAAGCCATCTGGTTGCAACGGCAGCGGAACAGTTGGATTTTGTTATTCTCTCCGCGCTTGAAATTGACACTGATTTCAACGTGAATGTTCTCACAGGTTCCGACGGCGTGATTCGCGGGGCGATCGGAGGGCATCCCGACACGGCGGAGAGCGCGAGCCTTGCTGTTATTGTTGCGCCCCTTGTGCGCGGCAGAATTCCGACGGTTGTTGAACATGTCGGCACGGTCGTCACTCCGGGCAGCGTTATTGATGTCCTCGTTACGGACAGGGGCATTGCAGTGAACCCGAATCGCCCGGATTTGAAGGAGAAACTTGAAAAATTCGGCCTTCATGTGTTTGATATTCATGCCCTGCAAAAAAAGGCGGAGGAGCTTGTCGGTGTTCCGGAACCGATTCGCTACAAGGAACGAATCGTCGGCGTTGCAATGTATCGCGACAACACGGTCATTGACGTAATCCGTCAGATAGACGAATAAAAACGGGGAATATGCGGCGGCTTAACTGCCGAATAACCGTATTGACCTGATAATCAAAAACAACCGGCGGTATCCAAACTGCGGAGCCGCCGGTTGTTTGTTTTTTATAATTGAATCCCGAACGGTTTTAAACCCGTGGTGTTTTATGCGTCCTGAGCCAATCGGAACATCATGTCAACGGCGGGCTCGATTATTTCATCGTTAAAATCATATTCGCGGGTATGGAGCTTTGCATGACGGGTGCCGCATCCGATATAGAACAATGCGCCGCTTGTGAGCTTTGTGTAGCAGCCGAAATCTTCGGAACTTCTGAACGGTTCATCCCAGCGTGCTTCCGGAAGTCCGCATTCAAGCCGCGCTTTGCGGACGGCGGCAACGGCATCGGGCGTGTTGCGCGTTTCCGGAAAGGAGTCGCGATATTGAACTTCAACATTTGTTATGCCATCATGCCGTGCATATGCGCGGGCCCGCGCGCATATCTCGGCATCCAGTGCATCCAGCTCGGATTCAAATTCGGCGCGTATTGTCAGCATGAGCTGTCCGAAGCCCGCATTCGTGCCGAAAGCTTCCTCGCCTATGCGCACGCAAACGACCGTTGCCATAACAATGCCGCGATGATCCTCCCTTGCGGTCAGTTCGGGAATATCAATTATCAGCTTTGATATTGCACGGGCGGGATTATGCCCGTTTTCGGGTTGAGAAGCGTGTGAGCTTTTTCCGAAAAAGCTCAGCACAAGCCCGCGTGAGGCAAATGCCGCCGTGCCGTCGTGTACCGCGACCGAGCCTGCGGGAAATCCCGGCATATTGTGCCAGCCGAAAATAATGTCCGGTTTTTCATCCGTTATCATCTTTTGGCAGACGGGAGCACCGCAGCCTGACTCCTCCGCATGCTGGAAAAGAAAGAGAATATCGCTGCGGCAGCCATGGCGGTCAATTTCCGCTGCAAGTGCGCAAAGCGCGGCACTGTGCCCGTCGTGTCCGCATTTATGCGCAACGCCGCGGTTTTCGGAAGCATAGGGGAGCGCGGGGTCATCCTCGATCGGAAGCGCGTCAAAATCCGCACGGAATGCAATTCGGCGTGTCGGGGCGGATTCCGTTCGGACATTCAAAGGAGCCTTGTACACGGCATAGAACCATGCACCCATATCATGCAGCTCAAGCGAAGTGTGCGTGCGGAGAAAATCAATGAGCGTTGCTTTTGTTTGTTTTTCCTGCCCGGAAAGCTCCGCGCAGCGGTGAAGCCGATGCCGAAGTACGACGGCAGTTTTAAGAATATCTTTATCCATTGCGGAAACACCTCAATGTTGAATAATATCTGTCGAAAACAGAAAATCCGTTTCGGAAACGGGACATAAACCCCATGCCTGTTTCGGCAGAAATAATTATACTCCCGAAAGAACGGGAAGTAAACTGCGGATTTGTTTCACCCGTGCGTATTTCCGCACATGCGGGTATTGTGGTTTTTGCGGAAAAGTGGTATTATTATAATGGAAAGGCAGTACTGTGCGGAAAGAGGGCTTATATAAACGGTTTCCTCGGGAACAACAGATATTTCGGGTGACGGTTAATGATTATTTTGGGCATTGATCCCGGGTATGCGATACTCGGTTACGGTGCGGTTGAAGCCGAACGCGGCAAGATTCGCGTTATTGATTACGGGGTTGTTGAAACAACTCCGAAAATGACCTTTCCCGAGAGGTTGGAGCGGCTCTATGCGGGCACAAAACTCCTGCTTGAACGTTATCGCCCCGATCATGTTGCGTTTGAGGAGCTTTTTTTCTATCGCAACACAACAACGGCATTGCAGGTTGCGGCGGCAAGGGGCGTTGCAATAACGGCCGCCCAGCAGGCGGGACTCCCGCTCTATGAATATACCCCGATGCAGATTAAGCAAAGCGTCACCGGGGACGGCCATGCGGACAAGCTGCAAATGCAGACAATGGTCAAGCTTCTTTTAAAACTGCAAAAGATACCGAAGCCCGATGATGCCGCCGATGCGCTCGGCGCGGCACTCTGCCATGCGAACGCGCTCGGACCGATGGTTGAACAATTCCGCATCAAATAACTGACGTTTTTTTGCAGGGAGCAAAAATATGTACGCACATATAAAGGGCAATGTAGAAGAAATTTATGCCGACAGAGTCGTTATCGAGGCGGCGGGTGTCGGGTATGAGCTTGTTTGCAGCAAAATGACGCTGAAAAGACTGTGCGAGGGCAAAACCGCAAAGCTGTTTGTGCATTTTCATCTTTCGCAGGACAGCGTCGCGCTGTACGGTTTTTTTGATGCAGAGGAACGGGCAATGTTCCGAAAGCTCATAAGCGTTTCGCGAATCGGTCCGAAGGTTGCACTTGCGGTGCTGTCGGTGCTGACTCCGTCGGATGTTGCGCTTGCGGTGTTGACCGATAACACGGCTGCTTTTGACGGAGTTGTCGGCATGGGCAAAAAAACGGCGGCGCGTGTGATTCTTGAACTGAAGGAAAAGGTCGATGCGGCGGAAACGGCGGCTGCTTCCGCAGGGGGTGCCGCAAACACGGCGCAGGATAACGGAATGCGTGCCGAAGCGGTTGCGGCATTGGTTGCGCTCGGTTATGACGGTGCAAGTGCGGGCAGGGCAGTGGCATCCGTCCCGGATTGCGATCGCGTTGAGGATATGATAATGCAGGCACTGCGTGCAACGACTAAATAAATTTTTCACGCCGAAGCGGAAGATTCACCGAAAAAACGGGTCCGCTGCGGAACACAAAAAGATTTGACGGATGCTTTTGCGGAAGTCGGATTTAACGGAGTGACGGGATTTAAATGGATGACGACAGGCTCATAACTTCATCAATGCTTGCGGAGGATGAAAACTGCGAATTCAGTCTGCGCCCGCGTTTTCTTGCGGAATACATCGGGCAGGGCAATGTTAAGGAACATATCGGAGTTTATATCCATGCCGCAAAACTGCGCGGAGAGGCGTTGGATCACACCCTGCTTTACGGCCCGCCGGGTCTTGGAAAAACGACGCTTGCGGCAATAATTGCAAACGAGATGGGCGGCAATCTGCGCATCACGAGCGGCCCCGCAATAACTCATGCGGGGGATCTTGCGGCATTGCTTTCAAACCTTGCCGAAGGCGATGTGCTTTTTATTGACGAGATTCACCGATTGAATGCAAACGTTGAGGAAATTCTCTATCCCGCAATGGAGGATTTTGCATACGACATAATTATCGGCAAGGGACCGTCCGCCAGGTCGCTGCGGCTTGAACTGCCGAAATTCACCCTTGTGGGTGCAACAACGCGAATGGGGCTTTTGACCGCGCCGCTTCGCGACAGATTCGGAATAAAGGAACAGCTTGAGCTTTACACGCCGGAGGATTTGAAAGAAATCGTTGTTCGCAGCGCGGGCATACTCGATATTGAAATAACGGAGGACGGCGCACTTGAAATTGCATCGCGTTCAAGAGGAACTCCGCGAATCGCAAACAGGCTTTTGCGGCGTGTCCGCGACTTTGCACAGGTTCGCGCAAACGGTATTATTGACCTTGAAACGGCAAAAAACGGGCTTGATATGCTTGCGATAGACGAACTCGGGCTTGACGCCGTTGACAGAAACATGCTGACGGCAATGATTGTGAAATTCGGCGGAAGACCTGTCGGATTGGATACAATTGCGGCGGCAACCGGCGAAGATGCTTCCACGATTGAAGATGTTTACGAACCGTATTTGTTGAAAAATGGATTCATTCAGAGGACTCCAAGAGGTCGTGTTGTAACAGAATTAGCTTACCAACATCTTGGAATTCCGAGAGAAGTATTGAAATTCTGAAAAAATAGTTGGTTTTTGAG
>OHTU01000876.1_pt1 | contig 10046 bp, 9 predicted proteins | sample 1578961 | NCBI WGS metagenome assembly OHTU01 (sample SAMEA3879582, study PRJEB24766) | human gut metagenome | biome: human-associated habitat; feature: feces | place: USA | collected 1985/1987 | reverse complement strand
GCCGAACGGTGGGATATATTCGAGAACATAGCTTTTGTTATGGCAAAGCAGGCGGATCCGACTATACCGGATACCGTCACAGAATGGCTCGACAGCTTCGACGGCGTTCCGTCCGTAACGGACATAACGACCGATATCATAGATCTTTGGAGCGGCAATACCGCCACCCGCTCAACAGCTAAAAAAAAAGCCACCTGACGGTACGCGAATACAACACCCCGATATTCCTCCTGCGCTGTTTGGAGTTAGGGCTTTCTATAGCTGATTTGGAGCTTTTGACCGTAGGCACGGTTTACGATATGGCAACGGAAAAAGCCAACGACAGCTATGATTATCCCCTACAGATGACACAGGAGGATTATGACGCTCTTTAAATCAAGCGTTCGCTTTTGCGGGCGCTTTTCTTATACCAAAAACCGTTTTTGCAGTCAGCTGCAAAAGAAAGGAGCAAACCGTGAATCAAAAATTAAAGGGCATTGTCGTTGAAATCGGTGGCGACACCTCGGGCTTAACGAAAGCGCTCAAAGATATAGATAATCAAATCTACAGCACCAAAAGCGCTTTAAGCGATGTTCAAAAGCTCCTAAAGCTCGATCCAACAAACACAACTCTTTTAAAGCAAAAGCAGGAATTGCTTGCAAATTCAATCAAAGCCACATCAGAGCGATTAAAAGAGCTGAAAAACGCTGAAAAGGCAGTACAGGACGAAGTTAAAAAAGGAAATATAGCTGAAAGCGAATATCAATCGTATCAGCGCGAAATTATCAGAACAGAGCAATATCTAAAGTCGCTTGAAAAACAAGCTAAAACGGTAAACATATCGCTAGAAAAAATCGGCAGCGCAATGAGCAATGCCGGCAAAGCACTTACAATCGGCGTAACTACCCCTGTTATAGCTGCGGGAGCTGCTATATACAAATATTCGAGCGATTTGACCGAAGCCGAGAACAAAACCAAAGAAGTGTTCAAAAATATGTCGGGTGATGTTCTCGCATGGTCGGAAACCTCACTCGACAAAATGGGAATGGCACGCTCCACGGCGCTTGATGCGGTGTCGCTGTACGGCGGTATGGCTACAGCTATGGGGCTTACGCGCAAAAAGGCTACGGATATGTCAAAATCACTTACCGAACTGTCCGTTGACCTTGCCAGCTTCCACAACACATCATTAGATCAAGCTTCAACCGCCCTAAAGAGCATATTTACAGGCGAAACGGAAACGCTCAAAAATTATGGTATCGTAATGACCAATACCAATCTGAAAGCATACGCTTTATCACAAGGGATAAAGACCAATTACACTGAGATGACTCAAGCCGAAAAGGTGCAGCTGCGTTATAACTTTGTGCTTAATGCGAGCAAGGATGCCATCGGAGACTATGGACGCAACTGCGGCGAAGCGGCGTCTCAAATGAAAAAGCTGCCCGAGGCACTGAAAGAACTTGCAACTTCTTTCAAAGATAATGTTGAACCCGTTGTAACGCCGATGATACAGCACCTTAATAATGCTGTAGTCAGCTTCGGAAAGCTGAACGACGGAACAAAAACATTCATTGCACGCGCGGCGCTCGTTGCCGCTGCTGCCGGGCCCGTTTTAACTGCAGGCGGAAAAGTAATACAAACCGCCTCCAAAGCCAAAAAGGCAATAGATAAGCTGAAAGCCGCTTATCTGTCAAAAAAAGCCGCTACTGACAAAGATACTGCAGCAAATACTGCAAATGCAAAATCTCTTGAAAAGGTGGCAGAGTCGGCGAACGAAACAAATTCGGGAAAAGCATCAGCTTTATCGAAAGCGAGTCCGTATATAACCGGCATAGCTGCTTCGTTGGCTGGCGTTGCGATTGTGTCCGGAACTTTTTTGCAACATTATGCGAAGAAATATTCAGAGAATATCGAAAAAGTCTATTCGGAGAAAATCAAAAAAAGCAACAAAGCCTATAATATTGAAATCCAAAACCTCACAGACGCATACAACGCCTATGAGGATAAAATGGCGGCGAAAAAGTCCGCTGAAGAAAAGTATTACAATGACAAAATAGCGAATCTTTCCAAGGATTTAAAGGCTCAAAAAAGTGCTATATCAGAAGAGCAAAAGCTATATGAAAAGGCTCATAAAGAAAGGCTTTCACAGCTCGAAAAGGAAAAACAGGCGAAGCTTGATGTTATTTCTGCCGGCGAGGCGGCGCAGACTGCCGAGTTACAGCAGCAGATAGATGCTTTAAATGCTCTTAATGAAGCTGATGAAGCGGCATCCAAAGAGCAGGAAAACGCAGAGAAATTAGAAGAGCTCAAAAAGCAGATTACCTTTGCCAAAACCTATGCTGCCAAAGTAGATGCCGAAAAGGCTTATACCGCCGAGGTCAAACGGCAGGAGGAAGAAAAGACCAAATCGGCGCGCGAGAATCAGATAAAGCAGCTGCAAAATAAAATCGAACAGATAAAGTCGGAATCCACAGCGCGGCAAGATCAAGTCAAGTCCGAATATGACGAAGCGGTGAATCTTGAAAACGATAAATATGAAGCGGCAAAAGAAGGCTTTGAAAACAGGCTTTCTGCTCTCGACACTTTTATAGAGGATGAAACAGCGCGCCTCGAAGCTGCGAGAGACAACGCAATAGCTATTATGCAAAACGAGACCGAGAGTTATCTTGCCGAACTGCAAAAACGCATCGACAAACAAAACGAGTTGAAGGACGCGGCAGAAAAAGCGCTTGAAGCCCAAAAGCAGGAAGAGGAGAATTCAAAAAATTTCCTTGAAAAGGCTTACTCCGGCGCTCAAGGACTTCGCAACTGGTTCGGCAACATCCAAAACAAAACTTGGCTTGGAAGGTTTTCAAAAAAAATAAACGACCCTAAATTTCAGCAGAATCTCATAAATAAAATAAGCGGTCACAACGCCGCCGGCACCAATGACTGGCGCGGCGGTTTAACCTATGTCCATGAGCAGGGCGGTGAGCTTATAAACCTGCCGCAGCATACACAGATTGTCCCGCACGACCTGTCCGTAGAATACATGCGCGAGCTGGCTCGTGTAAAAGCCGGCGCGCAAACCACCTACAACCAATACGGCGCGCAGCAGCAGGTCAATGTATTTGAGGTGGACGGGCGGAAGATAACAGAGGTTATAGAACCGCGCGTATCTGTTATAATGTCAGACAACATTTACGGAAGGAGGCGTTCCGGTGGAAAGTAATGAATTTAAGTACGGTGATATAGAATCCAGCTCATTTGGATTGTTTTGCGGTACGGAGACCCATTCCATGCTCCCCGAAAAACGAAAATATGTCCAAGAAATACCGGGGCTTGACGGCGTGGCGGATTTCGGAATATCGGGATACGCCGCCCGCATAATAACAAAGCCCGTGTATTTCACGGGATCATTTGCCGAACTGCGCCGAAACCGCGAAAACATAATAGCGTGGCTTTATAACAACGGTACACCCAAAAAGCTTATTTTCGGCAACGAACCCGACCGTTATTATATGGCGAAGGTGTACGCGGCGCTTGAATTCGAAAACGCATCTGACAGGCACATAGGCGATATTCAATTTGAGTGCAATCCTCCGTGGCAATACCTCTCGGACGGTACGATTTTAACGCCCGAGGAAATAGTATATATCAATTGCACCACGGACGGTGGGCAATATATAAAAGAATTTTCCGGGAGCGGCTCTATAAAATTTTACAACAAGGGAACGCAAAGCGTAAAGCCGATTATAAAAATCATCGGTCGAATAAAATCCGGGATATCGTTAATTTATAAAAATGCCGAATTCAAGCTTGAAACCGACCGAGGCTTTGACGGCGTGGAAATAAATTGCGCTGCCGAGACCGTGAAACAAATGTCGGACGGAGAAAACTTGTATCAATACATCGCTTCAGGCAAGGATAACTTCTTTTCGCTGTCGGAGGGCAAATGTGAAATATCCGTAGCAGAGTCGAATATCGGCGAATATCCCGATTCGTTCACCGTAATAGTGCAATTCGCACCAATATTGAGAGGTTGATTTTATGGCAGGAAAAATTAAAGTGTATGACAGCAGCCTACAGGCGCTCGGAAGTACATCACAAGCCTTTAATATTATAAAAACCGAAGAGCTTATGCGTGAATACACATTAAGTTTTTCGGTGCTCAACACCGACAGTATTTTTGATTACATAAACGAAAGCACTGTTTTTGAGTACGGCGATCAGAAATTTGATGTATCCGGCATAGACGGTGATTCGGGCGCAAACAACATAACACAGGTAACGGCAGAGCATGTTTCTTATCGGCTGTCGGATTATACTGTAGTGAACGGTTACAGCTTTGTCGGAACGGCAGCGGAAATAGCTGCGGACATTTTAAACGAGGCAAAAACCGTTGACGGCGCAGCAGCTTCGTCAGTGTTTACACTCGGTACGGTAGCAGCTACCGAGACGCTGAATTTTTCGCTTTCGGGTAAGACCGATGTGACTGCGCGAGAAGCTCTTGTGGCTATGGAAGAGCTCGGCGTTGAAATTGAGTTTGACAATTTCACGGTGAATATTCCGATTCGCCGCGGCAGCGATAAAGGCGTAACGTTTGAATACGGTAAAAACCTTACCGGTGTCCGCCGTACATGGCAGCGCGATAACGGCTGGTCTTACGATATAAACATCGTGGATATGCAAAAGACTGTAGGATACATCGGCGAAACATACGGTGTAGGCGACGACATAACTGTGATAGATAAATATGCCAAGCTTACCTTGAAACAGCGCATAATCGCCTATAAAGAATGCGACGACCCTATGCAGAACAGCATAACTGTAGGCGTCTTCGTTCGCGACAACGCTTCTTTAAGCGTCGAAACCGACCGCATAGCAAATGCCGCAAATCAAACTGCCAACAATTCCGTGCAGCAAGGCGAAAAATACAGCAATGTTTCTATTACGCATTCCGACGGTTTTAAAGCGGTATCCAAAGACGATACGCTCCGCGTTATGATGAACGGAGACGATTGCTTTGTGGTGCAGGCGAAAAAAAACGGAAAATGGACAACAGTTACAAGCACGGAATTATGGGGAATGCTTGCTCCGCGTCTTACGACCCAAGATGCCAAAGACGAATATTATGCAACAGTCGGGAGAACCGTAAGCAAAAGACCGGGATTTTATTTATTTCAAAAAGTTGATGGAATTTTCAAAGAGCATTTTAGTATTTGGAATACCGTAGAAGGCACAAATATATCGGCAACATTCCTTGAAACGCCCGGGAACCTAAATTTCGTAGTTCCGTCCGGTAAAGAATTTGGATTTTTGGCAGGAAACAAACAATTCGGCTTTAGTGGCACAGTTGAAACAGATGTGTTTACCCTCGAATTTAAAAACGGTCTGCTCGTCAAAGTGTCATAAGGAGGTAAAGTGATGGGACTTATAAAAATAACATCGGATATGACAGATTCCGAGCGCACTGCGGTGCTCAATGCTAATCTGCAATATTTGCAGCTCTCTACTCGTTTGAGAAAATATCCAATCGGTATGATTGTGGCGTTTGATACCGATATAGACCCGAACGATCTCTACGGCGGCACATGGGAACGCATCGAAGGTAGATTTATATGGGGCGTCGAAGACGACGAAACAGTGGGCTGCACGGGCGGCGAAAAGACTCACAAGCTGACAGTCGGCGAAATTCCCGCGCATGTACATATCGAAAACAATTTAGCAATGATTTGGAACACTGCATCAGGAAATGTCGGCGCTGATCCGAGCCGAAAAGAAATGGTGGCAGCGGGCGCGGTAACTCCCTCAGCAGCCACATCAAGCGTCGGCGGCGAACAGGCACATAACAATATGCCGCCATATTACGGCGCGTACATATGGAGAAAAACGGCCCACGGAATCGGCGAAGACCCAACACTAACCGAATACGAAGCAATGATGAATCAGATGAACGATGCTTTGTCGGAAACTAAAACGCTTTGCAATTTGCTTTTCTCCAATACCCTCCGCGGCAGCGCCTCGGGTGAGGCGGTAAGGCTTACTGATGTATCACCGTTAGAGCACACGCTTACCGTTAAATTGAAAAGCAAAAATTTATTGCCGTTTCCGTATTTTCATTCTTCTATTTCTATAGCAGGAATAACCTATACGGTAAATTCCGACGGCACGATAACTGCAAACGGCACGGCAACAGGACGTTCGGAATTCGTGTTAAGCGCAAATAAAAGCGATTGGGCAAGCGGCAATTATGTTTTGAGCGGCTGTCCGTCGGGCGGAAGCGCGGACACATATTTCCTGCAAACAATAAACGGTTTCAGTGATACAGGCTCCGGGCTTAAAGTGAATAACACATCGGAGCTTAAAAGAATTTCCATAATAATAAAAAAAGGAACGACAGTAAGCAACCTCGTGTTTAAACCGCAATTGGAACTCGGTACAACACCAACCGCATATACACCTTATATCGCCGATTTTTCGGGTGTGACACTGAAAAGGTACGGGAAGAATCTTCTGCCGTATCCGTATAAAAACACCAATATTGATTATACATTTAACGGAATCAATTATAAAGTAAAAAGCGATGGTACCGTTGTATTGAACGGTACGGCGAATGAACAATCCTATTTTATACTTGCCGGACTGGTTTTAAATAAGGGTGTTTATTATTTGAGCGGTTGTCCTTCGGGAGGACAGGGTTCTACCTACAGCATATATTTTCAATATGATAATTTTTCTTACTATAAAGCAGATTACGGTTCCGGTGTTAAAATCGATATTAATGAAAAAAAGAATTGTGCTGTAGCTATAACTATCGGAAAAAATACGGCTGTAAGTAATCTTATTTTTAAACCGATGTTAGAGGTCGGCAGTAAATTGACGGATTTCGAGGAGCGCCGTACAGCGGTTGCATATACTCCGGCTGTGGACGGAACCGTGACCGGGGTTACAAGCATTTCTCCGGATATGACATTTTTGTCCGATACGGACGGCATTATAATCAATGCAGAATACAACAAGGATTTAAATAAGGCTTTTGCCGAATTACAGCAAGCAATACTATCTATGGGAGGAAACGTATAATATGTTTAGTTTAAGAAATTTTGTAAAAACAGGCTTTTTAAAAGCGGTAGGAAAGATGAGCGATTACCAAATAATCCTAAATGCCGCAGGGTGGAACGAAAAGGGCGTACTCACTGAAGATGACCTTGCCGAGATACAGACAGCTATTGACGCACAGTATCCGACAGAGGTTAACGAAGAAGTACCGCCCGAAACCGAAAGCGAGGTGTAGAGCAGTGACAGAGACATTAATATCGGCGGGGGCGTCGGTGCTGGTGGGCGCTCTTGCCCTTATAGGCGTAATAATAACAAACAACCGCGCAAACAACAAAATGCAAAACAAAATGACAACCGCGCAGGCGGTAACTGATGAGCGAATAAGCGAGCTGACAAGAGAGGTTCGCGTACATAATAATTTCGCAAGGCGCGTGCCGGTTATCGAGGAACAAATAAAGGTTGCAAATCACAGACTTGCCGACCTTGAAGAATTGCACAAACCGAATAATTAAAAAAAACGGAGGTAATTAAAAATGTTAAAAGGAATTGACGTATCACATTACCAGGGAAGGATAGACTGGGAGAAGGTGAAGCCGCAGATAGATTTCGCAATCCTGCGTATGGGGCTTGGCGACGATATTAAATTGCAGGACGATAAGCAGTTTGAACGGAATTATTCGGAATGCGTAAGGCTCGGCATTCCGTTTGCGGTCTACTTCTTCTCGTATGCCGTGAATAAGGCGAAGGTTGCAAAGGAAATTGCGCATATCAAAAGGCTGCTTGCCGGCAAGAGGATAAACGCCCCTGTCTACATTGACATTGAGAACACAAACGGCTTAAACTGGCGCAGCCTTTCAAACGCGGATTTGCTTTGCATTTTGCAGGAGTTTAATAAGCAGCTTAACACCCTCGGATATAAAATGGGAATATATTCTTCCCGCTCGGCTTTTTGGAACGAGAAGATGAGCGATAAATGGTATGACGGAATCAGCAAGTGGGTCGCGGAATACGGAGATAAGGTAAACGATTTCAACCGCCCCTACGATATATGGCAGCGCACTTCAAATGGGCGCATAGACGGCATAAGCGGCAATGTGGATATGAATGTAATGTATAACAGCATATTCACAGAGGAAAAGCCGAAGCCCGTCCCGAAGCCTTCAAAAATCGATGTTATCTATCAGGTGTGGGACGATGTTAAAAACGCATGGCTGCCGAATGTTAAAAACACCGAGGACTACGCGGGTATTTTCGGTCACGATGTATGCTGTGTGTTTGCAAATCTTTCAAAGGGCAATATAACCTACGCCGTGCATTATAAAGGCGGCAAATGGCTGCCCGAGGTCACAAACCGAAAGGACTATGCGGGGCTTTACAACAAGCCGATTGACGGCATTATGATGAAGACCGATACCGGCAGAATAATCCGCTACAGAGCGCACCTGCGCCGCGGCAATTGGCTGCCGTGGGTGACCGGATATAACTCAAAGGACGGCAATAACGGCTACGCGGGTATTCTCGGTCGGGAAATAGATGCAATTCAGATAGAAGTGAGGTGATAAAATGAAAAAGATATTTACAAAGCAATGGTTTAAGGCGGCGGGAATCCGTTCGCTTAAAACGGTGTGTCAGACCGCCGTTGCCACAATAGGCACGTCGGCGGTGCTTTCCTCTGTTGATTGGAGGGTGGTGCTTTCCGCCTCCTTACTTGCGGGGGTGCTGTCTGTCCTTAACAGCTTTGCCGGCCTGCCGGAGGTTACGGAGGAGTAAAAATCAAAATCGCCCCTGTAGGTTTTTGCCTGCAGGGGCTCGCTTGCATATTGAAGCATAAATTCGTACATCATTCGTACACATAAAACCTAGACCCGCTGAAATAGCGGGTCTTTAAGTGTTTGGTGGAGGCGATGGGAGTCGAACCCATGTCCAAAAATCAATCCGTATCGGCATCTCCGAGCGCAGACATTTCTTTAAATTCCCTAACACAGGCGTTAAATGTCAAACTCATGTGTTCGGTAGCTCCGAATCCGTGACAGGGACAGGAGCACTTCCCTGTTCACTTTCACCGCTGAAATGACACCCTTGCCGAGCCGCGGTACTCTCGGGTCGGATGAGCAGCCTAAATTAGGCTGCTAAAGCAACTTTATTGTTGTTAGTTAATTTTTTTTACGGATTTTATAGCGGTTCCGCACCGCTGCTCGCTTCCGATACTTCAAGATCCCTGTCGAAACCTTTACGCCCCCGAATATATAATACGCAAAGCTGCGGTATTATCTGTTTTGTTCCTTCATTGCTCTGTCAATTGCTCTTGCGGCATCGCGTTTTGCCGCCGTTTCACGCTTATCGTGCAGCTTTTTACCCCTGCAAAGTCCCAATTGAACCTTAACAAGTGAGCCCTTGAAATACATAGACAGGGGAACGAGCGCCAGCCCCTCCTGCTTTACTGCTCCCAAAAGCCGCATTATTTCGCGCTTGTGAAGCAGCAGGCGCCTGTTTCTTGAAGGGTCTTTATTAAAGATGTTTCCATGCTCATAGGGACTTATGTGCAGCTGCTTTATTATCATTTCACCGCCGTCCACACTGCACCAGGCGTCTTTAAGATTAGCGCCGCCCTGACGGATCGACTTTATTTCCGTCCCGGAAAGCTCAATGCCGCATTCAAGGCTTTCGAGCACAAAATATTCATGAAAAGCTTTTTTGTGTTTTCCATCGGCGCACCTCCCGTGAAATTCAGTATAGCACAGACGCAGGCGTGTTTCAAGTGAATATTGTCGAAAAAAACGAACGTCTGCGGAAAGGCTCTGCAGGCGTTCGCTATGTTCTGACATTTATCAGTCCTCGGCAATTGCCTCTACGGGACATCCGGCAGCGCAAGCTCCGCAGCTGCAGCACTTGTCAGCGTCTATCTCGTAATGCTCCGCACCCTCGGAAATAGCGTCGCAGGGACATCCGGCAGCGCAAGCTCCGCAGCTGATGCAAGAATCGGAAATAACATAAGCCATCACAAACACCTCCATAGCCTGTTT
>OHTU01000869.1_pt1 | contig 10122 bp, 10 predicted proteins | sample 1578961 | NCBI WGS metagenome assembly OHTU01 (sample SAMEA3879582, study PRJEB24766) | human gut metagenome | biome: human-associated habitat; feature: feces | place: USA | collected 1985/1987 | reverse complement strand
CTGAACTTTTATAGTATTGCTGTATCACTTAATAGTTGATATACCCCACTTATAATTCCTAAAGCGAATATGCCGGCTACACATACCAACAGACTGATGCGCATCGGAGTTGCTGTACGAAAATTGCCGATAGGGTCTTCATTAGGTGTGATGAACATGGCTTTTACAATCAATAAGTAATAATACAATGAAATGATTGTATTGACCAATGCGATAAATACAATAAGATAATATCCGCTATGGAATGCTGCCATGAATACAAAGAACTTACTGAAGAATCCGGCAAATGGCGGGATACCTGCCAATGAGAAAAGAGCAAGTGTCATGACCATAGTTAGTTTGGGGTTGGTCTTATAAAGTCCGTTATAATCTTCGCGCTCTATTTTACCGTGGGTATGTTGCTCAATGGTATTGATGACACCGAATACGGCGAGATTGGCGGCAATGTATACTACTATATAATATACTAGGGATGCCATGCCCTGCGGAGTTCCAGCCAGTACAGCCAACATTATGTAACCGGCTTGTGAAATACTGCTGAAGGCCATAAAGCGTTTCAGGTTGTTTTGGCGGATGGCGAACAGATTGGCTATAGTGATGGTGGCTACAATGATAATACATAGTATTTCACTCCATTGTTCAGTCATTGGTCCGAATACTTTCATTAAAATAATCATTAAAGCAAAAGCAGCTGCGCCTTTTGAAATAACGGATAGGTAGGCGCTTACTGTAGTCGGTGCACCTTGATAAGTATCTGCTGTCCACAGATGAAAAGGTACCAAGCTTAATTTGAAGGCCAGTCCGGAGAAGAAAAATACTAGTGCAAGAACTTGTAATGGAGTTCCTGTCAGTCCGGCAGGGATATCTTCAAAATATAAAGTACCTGCTGTCCCATAAATCATAGAAATGCCATAGAGGAAAATACCGCTGGAGAATAAAGCCGAAAGAATGAATTTAGCTCCGGCTTCGGCACTATGCCCTTTATATTTATCGAAAGCTACGAGACAAGCCATAGGAACGGTTGCCAATTCCAATCCAAGGAAGAATAGCAGGAAGTGCCCTGCGCTTACCATGAAATACATACCCAGCAAGGTACTGAGGGTAAGGATGTAGAATTCGCCTTGTTTATGACGGGTGTCTTCACGTTTTAGCCAAGTGTCTGCTTGCAGAAACACCAGTATGGTACCTATGGTCAGGATGCTTTTCAGAACAGACGCCATAGGGGTTGAGTGATACATGCCGCCAAATAAAGTCACCTCTTCCGGCCATAGGTTTGCTAAGAGTTGAATGGTCAGCAGGATACATGCCATGGGGCGTAACCAGTGACGTTGTGGAGCCGGTAAAAATAAATCTAACAGAAACATCAGAATAAAAACGGCTGTCAGACTCAGTTCGGCATGCATATGGAGTATTGCAGTTATGTCCATCATTGCTATTTTTTAATTTTTAATTCTCAAATTTTAATTTAATAATTGACTTATGATTGGTTCTACACTGTTACTGATCAGATCGCTTATCCAGAATGGAGCCATTCCTAAACCTGCTACACAGGCGATGAGGCAGATAACGGCTACTCGTTCATCCCAGGTTGCGTCTGTGAGTTTCAGATGTTCGGGATTCAAAACTTTACCATAAAGAATTTTACCTACTACACGCAGGATATAGACTGCGGTAATGACGATACTTGTTGTTGCCACTAGGGTACATACGCGATGGAATGTATCATCATTTTGGAAAGAACCTACAAAGACCGTCATTTCAGCAACAAAACCACTTAGTCCCGGAAGTCCCAAATTAGCAAGACCAGCAATAACATAACCTACAGCCAGGAAAGGCATAATCTTCATCAAACCTCCCATTAATCGGACATCACGAGTGTGGGTACGTCCGTATATCATACCAATAAGGGCGAAGAACAAAGCGGTCATTAATCCGTGACTCAACATTTGGAGAATAGCACCCGTACAACTGGTGCGTGTCATCATCAGCAGGGCAAAGAGCACCAATCCGCAGTGGGATACGGAGGAATAGGCATTGATATATTTTAAGTCGGTTTGTACCACAGCACTGAATGCACCGTAAACTACAGAAATAGTGGTCAATATCAGGAATACATCTCCCCACATGGCTGCACCTTCAGGCATCAGGTACATAGCAACACGGAAGCATCCGTAACCTCCTAGTTTCATCAATACTCCAGCGTGAAGCATAGAAACAGCAGTCGGTGCAGAAGCATGACCATCGGGACTCCATGTATGGAAAGGGAACAAAGCTCCTAAGACTCCGAACCCCAAGAAGATAAGCGGGAAGAAGATGCGTTGCATTTCATGAGGTATATGCAGTTTGGCGATTTCCAGCAAGTTCATAGTTTCACCGCCTGCACCATAAAAAATACCGAGAATTCCGATCAGTAGAAATGCAGAACCACCCATTAACATTAATGTAAGTTTCATGGCGGCGTATTCTTTACGTCCGCTTCCCCATACACCGATGAGCAGATACATTGGAATTAAGGCTACTTCATAAAACATGAACATGGTGAACAGGTCTGTTGAAACGAAGAATCCGAATACCCCTACACTCAATAGAGTGAACCACATGAAATATTCTTTTGTCAATGGTTGTAACTTCCACGATGCAAAAGTACCGGTGAATACAATAATGGAACTAAGCAGCAACATTGCTACTGATATACCGTCTACTCCTACTGAGTAGCATATATGGAGCGGTGCATACCAAACTGTGCTGGCTGTGAACAGCATCTCTCCTGTAGCACCGGCTTGGCGTAGTTCGATATAATCAATGGTGAGGTAAACGGATAATGCCAATAATATGGAAGATCCGACAACCATCACTCCGCGAACTTGATTGACGCTGCGCGAAGCCCAAAGGCTCGCGAGCATCAACAAGGGAACTATAATGAAAAAACTTAGTATGTTCATCTTTTTAAATTAAAAATTAAAAAATGGCCATGCGGCGGATTTTTTATTATTCATTAAATTAATAGTATCAGCGTCAATATCAATGCACCTGCAAGGAACCAAATACTGTACTGCTGTACGTTTCCACTTTGCATGTCGCGTATTTCATCGGCGGTAGCATGAGTACTCCACGCAGTGAAGTTAAAGAATTGATCGATAACGTGCCGGTCCCACCAGGCTATCGGAGTACTGATGCACCGGAAGATGATTTTCTTGGTTACGAACAACCATATCTCATCCATATAGAAACGGTGGTAAGCTGCTGTGTGCAAACGTGGGAATGTGCGCGCCAGATAGTTGGCTACGGGTTGTCTCTTACCTGCATACATCCATGTAGCTAAAGCGATGGATGCTATAGCAATAATGATACTTGTAGCAGCTATCTGCATATCCAGATGAATGGTATAGGCTTCTCCGTTACTACTGATCAGATTGCCGAAAGGTATGAATCCGGCAATACAGGTGATAGTGGCTAAAAACATCAGCGGGAATGTCATGGTAAGTGGAGCCTCATGCGGAGTATGTGCATCAGGTCCGGATTCGTGGGAGTGTCCTTTCCATTCTCCATTCCAGAAAATACAATAATAAAGGCGGAACATATAAAATGCTGTCATGGCGGCAATGCCTGTCATTATCCATCCTATAACAGGACTGAATTGGAAGCAGGCGGTCAGAATTTCGTCTTTAGAGAAAAAACCTGAGAATGGCCAGATACCCGAGATAGCCAGACAAGCAATCAGGAATGTCCAGTGGGTGACGGGCATGAATTTATGAAGTCCTCCCATGGCGCTCATCTCGTTACTGTGTACGGCATGAATGATACATCCGGCTCCTAAGAACAGCAATGCCTTGAACATGGCATGTGTGAACAGGTGGAACATGGATGCCATGTAGCCTAGTCCTCCTTCATGAGGATTCATGGAAGTACAAACGCCTAATGCAACAATCATAAATCCAATTTGAGATATAGTGGAGAAGGCGAGCACACGTTTGATATCGCTTTGTGCACACGCCACACTAGCGGCGTAGAATGCAGTGAACGCACCGATATAAGCTATCCAGTGCAGCACTTCGGGCGCATATCCTATAAACAACGGGAACATACGGGCTACCAGATATACACCGGCTACTACCATGGTAGCAGCATGGATTAATGCACTGACAGGAGTAGGACCTTCCATAGCATCCGGTAACCAGATGTGCAATGGAAACATCGCACTTTTACCGGCACCACCGATAAACATTAGCCCCAAGGCCAATGGTATCATACTTCCGGCAACTGCAAGTACCTGAAGTTGGGGGGTGAACGAGAATGTTTCGGCATAATAGCCGTAAATCAAGATACCGATCAGAAAGCCTAAATCAGCGAAACGGGTAACAATAAATGCTTTTTTACTGGCAGCAATCGCTTCTTTCTTGGTGTAATAAAAGCCGATAAGTAGATAAGAAGAAACACCTACCAGTTCCCAAAAGACATACATCTGGAAAATATTAGTTGCTACTACGAGCCCCAACATGGACATGGTAAACAGGCTAAGAAATGCGTAGTAACGTTGAAAGCCTTTTTCACCTTTCATATATCCGAATGAATAGATATGTACCATCAGACTGACGGTGGAAATAACGACTAGCATCATAACTGAAATAGGGTCAAGCATGATTCCCATGTCAATATGCAGGTTCGTTGTGAAAGGTAACCATTCAAAATTATAAGGTGTGAGAGTAGGATAGACGCCTTCTGCCGTACGCCCTCCTGCAAAATAATTGAAGGCAGTGAGGTAGGAAAGCAACGTCACCCCTGCCAGTGAAACGGTGCCGATGGTTCCTGCCAATCCGTTCTTCATACGCATACCTGCCAGCCCCAGTATCAGGAAACTGAGGAAAGGTAGGATAAGGATTAGTATTGTATGTTCCATAATTAGTTTTTCATTTCATTTAAGTTCTTCACTTGGATATTGCGTACATTGCGGTAGATATTGATAATGATAGCAATAGCTACTGCTGTTTCAGCCGCACTCACGCCGATAGCGAACAAGGCGAAAAAAAAGCCTTCCAGTTCTTCGGGAAAGAGGTATCGGTTGAATACGGCGAAGTTGATGTCTACCGAATTCAGTATCAGTTCCACACTGATGAGCATGGCCAATAAATTGCGGCGGGTGAAGAAACCATAGATTCCCGCAAACATCATAAAGGTGGAAACCACCAGATAATATTCCATGTGTACCATAAGTTCTATCTTTTTCTAGCGATTAGGATTCCTCCTACGATACAAGCGAGTAATAACACGCTGATTACTTCGAAAGGAAGGATATATTGATATTTTTCCATGCCTATCAGTGCATGACCGATCGTGCGTACATCCAGTTCACCATGAACAAAATGAGAGGGCAAGAATTCGTTCTTCAGCATGACGAACAGACAGATAGCCAGTCCTGCTATAGTAGAAATAGCTCCGGCCACCATCTTTCCATTTTTTAATCTCTCTGCTTTGTCTCCCTGTGAAGAGGTCAATAAGATACTAAATACATAAAGCACTGTTATACCACCGGCGTAAATCAGTAATTGTACAGCTCCCAAGAATGAGTAGTTGAGTTGGAAGTAAATACCTGCTGTACCAAATAAAACGAACAGCAGATAAGTTGCTGCACGCAAGATACGTGAGGTCGTGACTGCCAATACCGAACAGACAGCGATAAACAACGCCAGTACAATGAATACAATTAGTTGTAGTGTCATAATATCGTTTGTTTTTTATTTTTTGTTCAGAGTGAGAACTAGTTTGCTGCGGTCGAATACAGCATTTTCGAATTCTGTATCGAACCGAATGGCATCGTGTGGACAAGCGTTCACACAAAGTTGACAGAACATACAGGCTCCCAGGTCGTACTCATACTTTACCAATATTTTCTTTTTCTTGCCTGTTTCTTCGTTGGTCACAGATTCGCTGGTAATGGTGATTGTATCATTGGGGCAAGCCATCTGGCAAAGTCCGCAAGCAATACATTTGTTATTACCATTCTCATCAACCGGCATGATAAGCCGTCCTCGGAAACGGGGCGATATTTTTAATGTGGCACGGTTTTCGGGATATTGTTCAGTGACTTTAGGAGTGAAGAACTCTCGTCCTGTCACTTTCATGCCGGTAAGTAATGTACCGATGCCATGAAGCAGCCCTTTTATATAGGAATGTTTTTCTTCTTTCATCAGAAATGTAATTTAAATACAACAATAATTACCATCAACAACAGGTTGCACAAACCTATTGGAACCAAGTACTTCCATTCCAGCGTTAGAATTTGGTCAATACGCAGACGGGGAAATGTCCATTTGATCCACATTAGTAACCATACTACAAAGAATGATTTGCCAAAGAACCAAATAAATCCAGGTATATAATCCATGATGGCATTGAATCCGTCTAGCCCAGGAATATGTAGCGGCATCCATCCTCCCAGGAAGATGGTTGTGGCTACTGCGGCGATGATAAACAAGTTTACAAATTCTGCCACATAGAACAGTCCGAAGTGCATACCGGAATATTCGGTATGATATCCCGCAGTCAGTTCACTTTCTGCTTCAGGCAAGTCAAACGGGCCGCGGTTGACTTCTGCATTTCCGGCTATCAGATAAATGATAAAAGCGATCAATGCAGGTATATGTCCTTTAAAAAGGAACCAGCCGTCAGCTTGGCGTTCTACAATTTCGCTTAGTTGCATGGTATCTGTTAAGATTACAATGGTAAGGATGCTTAATCCTACAGATAATTCATAACTAATCATTTGAGCGCCACTTCGCATGGCTCCGATTAATGAATATTTGTTATTGGAACTCCAACCTGCCAGCAAAATACCTACCACGCCGATACTGGATGCTGCCAATAAGAAGAAAATACCTACATTGAAATCAAGGACCTCCATGCCCTTGTTGATGGGTAGGCAACTGAAAGCCATGATAGAGGCGAGGATAACAATGTAAGGTGCCAAATTGTACAGGAACTTGTCAGCATGTCGGATGGTGATAATTTCCTTGATCAACATCTTGAATACATCGGCAAACACCTGTATGGTACCTTGGGGACCTACACGCATTGGCCCCAAGCGGCATTGGAAAGCGGCGCACACTTTACGTTCCATGAAAATCATAATGATAGCAATAACTGCGTATGCCAACATGATACATACGCCAATTACTATACATTCTATGAGCACTGCCAGTTCTTCAGGCATAAATGACGTGAGCAGTGAGTGTACCCATTGGGTGACTATACTAAAATCGAACATAATTTAATAATGTGTCAATTTGCTAATTTGCCAATAGGCAAACTTGTAATTATTTAATTTGTTAATTCTCAGTCTGATAAATAGTGCATTCTCCAAATTGTATATTGAAGAATCGGCACATTATTATCGGTCAATATCCGGTACTACATAATCCACCGTTCCACCAATAGCAATTAAGTCGGCAATTTTTGCGTTGCGGCACATAGTTTCCATTGCTGATACTAAAGGCAAACCGGTAGCGCGGAATTTCATGCGGTAAGGAAATTTGTCTCCACGACTTTCCAGATAAACACCGAACTCTCCGCGAGAACCTTCCACTGCGGCATAATAATTCCCTTCGGGCACACGTATAATCGGTTTCATCTTTTCCTGATAGTTCCCTTCAGGAATATTGTCTATCAGTTGCTCAATGATATCCATACTTTCCAGTATTTCTTCCATACGGACCATATAACGTGCAAAGCAGTCACCTTCAGTGTGGACAATCTCTTTAAAATCTACCTTGCCATACATCGCATAGGGATGACGCTTGCGGACATCGCATGCCCAACCGCTGGCGCGTCCTGTACCTCCTGTCGCTCCGAAAGAGATGGCATCTTCCCGTGAAAGAACTCCCACACCTTTCAAACGTTCTTGGGCAATGACATTTCCGGTGAATACTTCATGGTATTCTTTTAGCATCGGACGCAGATAAGCAATGAATTCTTTTACTTTCTGTACAAAGTCCGGAGCGATATCAGCTTGTACCCCTCCAATGGTGTTATAATTCTGTATCAAACGTCCTCCGGTAGTTGCTTCGAAGATATCCAATATCTTCTCACGATCACGGAATCCATAGAAGAATGCGGTCAAGGCACCCATATCCATACAGAGACAGGAGAAGAAAAGCAAGTGAGAATCTATACGTTGCAATTCGTCCATAATGGTACGAATGTATTGTACCCGTTCGCTTACTTCTACGCCCATTGCCTGTTCAATGCACATACAGAGAGCATGGCGGTTTTGGTGCGCACCTAAATAATCCAAACGGTCGGTCAGGGCCAAGGTTTGGGGATAGGTAAGACTTTCGCACATTTTTTCGATACCTCGATGGATGTATCCGCAGTGCACATCCAGTTTTTTGATAATCTCACCTTCCAGTGAAACACGAAAACGAAGTACACCGTGGGTTGCCGGATGTTGAGGACCTATGTTAATGATATATTCGTCCTCATCAAAAATGGTTTCGCGTTTTTCTATTACACTGCCATCATGTTGTACTTCTATATATTGTGTCGTGTCTACAGGTTCCTCATTGGTCATACGGAGTGGGTTGAGGCTTTCATCGTAGTCCTTACGCAATGGATAGCCTACCCAGTCATCACGCAGGAACAAACGGCGCATATCAGGATGTCCTATAAAGCGGATACCATAATAGTCGTACACTTCGCGTTCATTGAATTCAGCACCTTTCCAAATATCACTTACACTAGGAAGTTCCGGCTTTTCTCGGTTGGTTGTGCGAGTGCTGACCACTATATTTTCTCTTGTATTCGTATCTTCCAGATGATAGACTACACCTAGTCCTTCTTCGCCCCAGTCCATTCCGGTAAGGCTGCGTAGAAAATCCATATGTTTACCCTGCCGCAATTTCAGCATTTCTTCATGTAGCTTTTCGGCAGGTATTTCTATTCTTTCACTCATGCTTGTTCGGGATTTTGTGGTTCATTTTCTTTGCGGTTCACTCCGCCGAAGAATTTTTCCAGTTTTACTTTACGTTGCAATTGTATCATGCCGTACAACAAGGCTTCAGGTCGGGGCGGACATCCGGGAATATATACGTCAACGGGAAGAATTTTGTCTACTCCGTTCAATACGTGATATGATTTTTTAAAAGGACCGCCGCTAATGGCGCATCCGCCTACTGCAATGACGTATTTAGGATCCGCCATCTGGTCATACAAACGTTTTAGTACCGGAGCCATCTTGTGTGTGATAGTTCCTGCTACCATGATCATATCTGCCTGGCGCGGACTGGCACGGGCTACTTCGAACCCAAAGCGGGCGAAATCATACCGGGCAGCACCCACTGCCATAAACTCGATTCCACAACAACTGGTTGCAAATGTAAGCGGCCACAACGAATTGCTGCGTCCCCAGTTGATAAGGTCATCCAAACAGCCCACCAGTACTTTGGTACCGCCTTCATTGAGCTGCTTGACCATGTTTTCCAAATACTCATTGTCTTTGAAGTCTTCATAAGGAATAGACTTTATGGTTGGTTTCTTTACTTCCATTCCAACGCTCCTTTCTTCCAGGCATATGCCAGACCTAAAACTAATATAACTAAAAAGAAAAGGATGCTAAACAGACCGTACACTCCTAGGTCTTGTACCACTACAGCCCAAGGAAATAAAAATACTGTTTCCACATCGAACATCAGGAAGAGGATAGCAAATAGATAATAACCTACTTTGAATTGCATCCACGACCGTCCCCGCGTAGGAATACCACATTCGTAAGCTTCTCCCTTTTGTGAGTTGTATGAACGGGGAGAAATGGCACGGGCAATTCCCAATGCTACGGCAACTAATGCGATTGCCGTCAGGATAACGACAACTAATAATGTAAAATACATATCTAAACTTTTTTTGATTAGACAAACGGATAGAAAAATTTTCCTTATAAGACGTTTGTTATAAGGATTTCTACTCAGCAAAATGCTGAAAAAAGATTAAAAATTAAATGATGATCCGCCGGAGTGCATAGATATAATAATCTACTGCATCAGTGTAAAGCGAATGAAAAGTGTGGCAAACTATATGGTTTGTTTGTAGCTCCTGCTTTTTAAGTTCGTTCAATGCTGCTAAAATGCGGACTAT
>OHTU01000865.1_pt1 | contig 10141 bp, 9 predicted proteins | sample 1578961 | NCBI WGS metagenome assembly OHTU01 (sample SAMEA3879582, study PRJEB24766) | human gut metagenome | biome: human-associated habitat; feature: feces | place: USA | collected 1985/1987 | reverse complement strand
GGTGCTTTTGAATTGTTCAGCAGGCATTAAATAGAGCATTTTTAAAAACCGCCGTTTTGACTGTATTTCGGCGGTTTTTTTGTGTGATTTTTTTCGGTTCGATTTACATAATCCGTTGCTTTGATTTTATTGCAGAGACTCGGTTATCCAACTTATTAACAAAGTTATCCACCGAATACGGGTGTTAAAGCCCGAACAATCGCCTTAAACAATGTGGATTAGTGGATATCACGGTGTATAAGTCGAATTACAGCAAGGTTGTCTGAGTTTACATAATGCCAAGTTTGCAAAAATATGTCAGCGAAAACGGTTTTCTCTCGGGAATCCGTTTTTTACGGCTTTTATCAGCTCGCTGCGCGTGTTAAGCTCGGGATTCTTTAAAACCGAGCGGCGCAGCTTTTCAAGCGTTTCTCCGATTGCTCTGCCGCTTATTCCGAATTTTTTCAAATCCCTGCCGCCGATTTTAAGTTCGGAAATTCTGTAGGGCTCGCCGTTTTTTATTATTTCCGTAAGCATATCCCGCGCGGCTGCGCAGTCTTTGCCGTAAGCCGACCTATAATCGAAATAATTTTCTGCGGAAGAGGGCGAGGTCAAATAAAGCATTTCTTTAATTTCGGGCTTTGTTTTCGGAAAGGGCATATTAAGAAGCGTGAGCATATCCTGCGCGGCTCTTTTGGTTTTGTTCGGTACCTTCAAAAAATCAAGCGCGGGAGAGACCTCCGCTCCACCCGAATAAAGAAAGGCAAAAAGCTTTGTATCGGCAGAGCCTAAAAGCGGTAATATGCCGTAATCGGGGGAGGTATTAACCCCTAAAAAGCCAAGCCCGCCTATATCGGTCAGCGGCTTTAATGCGGCGGGGTTTTTGCCGCAAAGGGTTTTTAAAAGCTCGGAATAAATTCGCTCCGCACTTACGCTTTTAAGCGTGGGCGCATACTCCAAAGCCGCTTTAAGGGTGTTTTCTTCTATATCAAACCCCAAAACCGAGGAAAAGCGGAAAAGCCGCATGATTCTCAGCGCGTCCTCATAAAATCGGCGCCCCGGCTCACCCACAGCGCGCAGAATACGGTTTTCAATATCCTCCCTGCCGCCGAAAAAGTCCTTTAAGCCGTCCTTTTGATTATATGCCATTGCATTTACGGTAAAATCACGGCGGGCAAGGTCTTCGCGCAGGCTCTTTACAAAAATTACGCTGTCGGGGCGGCGGTGGTCGCGGTATTCGCCGTCTGTCCTGTAGGTAGTTACTTCGTTCGGCACACCGTTTATAATAACCGTAACCGTGCCGTGCTTTATGCCCGTGGGCACCGTCTTTTCAAAGAGGGACATAACCGTCTCGGGCTCTGCAGAGGTGGTAATATCGAAATCGTGCGGGGTATCGCCGTTCAGCATATCGCGCACGCAGCCGCCCACGGCGAACGCTTCATAGCCGTTTTTTTGCAGAGTTTCAATAATATATTCGGTGTCACTCGGTAAAAATAACATAATTTTTATTTTCCTTTCAAAAAAGGGTTTATTTTTTTGCCGTTTAGCAATATAATAAGAAATAATAATGTTTTTAAGGAGACCGATTATGAAACAGCTTCGTGATGAGGATAAGATCATAACACAGGTAAAGCATATTCATATGATAGGCATAGGCGGCAGCGGAATGTGCCCGCTTGCCGAAATACTGCACGGTAAGGGGTACTTCCTTACCGGGTCGGATAATAACGAAAGCGACCCGCTTACAAGAATCAAAAACCTCGGCATAAAGGTTTATATGGGGCACAGGGCTGAAAACATAAAGGGAGCGGAGCTTGTGGTATACTCCGCCGCAATAGCCGCCGATAACCCCGAGCTTTGCGCCGCGCGCGAGCAGGGTATACCCACAATGGAGCGCTCGCATATGTTAGGGGCGCTTACCCGTCATTTCGATAATGTCATAGGCGTATGCGGTACACACGGCAAAACCACCGTCACCTCTATGATAACACAAATTTTAATTTTAAACAAGATGGATCCTACCGCAGTTATAGGCGGGAAGCTGCCGCTTATAAATTCAAACGGTATTTCGGGCAAATCCGAAACCATGGTCTGCGAGTCCTGCGAGTTTGTCGATACCTTTTTGCAGCTGTCGCCCGATGTTGCGGTGCTGCTTAATATTGATAACGACCACCTTGACTATTTCAAAACTATGGAGAATATGACACTCTCTTTCCATAAGTTTTTGAAAATGGCGAAAACGGCATATATAAACGGGGACGACAGCCGCGTTTTAACCGCCGCAAAGGATATTGAGGCGAATATTATTACCTTCGGCTTCGGTGCGGATAATTTTTACCGCGCCGAAAATATAGAAAGCCGCAAGCGCGGTTTTGCGTTTGATGTTGTAAGAGATAATAAAAAAATCATAAATATTGAAATGCATATACCGGGCAGGCACAATGTTTTAAACGGGCTTGCCGCGTTTGCCGTGTGCTTTGATATGGGCGTTCCGGCAGACGGAATTAAGGACGCTGTTGAAAAATTCACCGGTGCCGGCAGGCGTTTTGAATTTTTGGGCGAGTATGACGGCTTTATGCTGGCTGATGATTACGCTCACCACCCGACCGAAATTAAAGCCACCCTTTCCGCCGCAAAGGAGCTTGACTATAATAACGTTATAGCGGTGTTTCAGCCCTTTACCTTTTCGCGCACGGCGCTTTTAAAGGATGATTTTATAAAGGCGCTTTCCATTGCCGATAAGGTAATACTGACCCCGATCATGGGCTCGCGCGAAAAAAACACCTACGGCATTAAAAGCGAGGATTTGGCTGCGGGGCTCCACGATGTTTGCGTAGTGGACGGATTTGAAAATATAGCCGATAAGATTGAGGAAATTGCCCGCCCCGGTGATCTGGTTATTACAATGGGCGGCGGCGATATTTACAAGGCGGCGCACATTATACAAGGCAGGCACGCGGAATGACCGAAAAGCTATACGATAAGGACTCGCATTTAAAAGAATTTACAGGCACGGTATTATCCTGTGAAAAAACGGGAGAAAAATATGCCGTAGCTTTAAACCAAACCGCATTTTTCCCGGAGGGCGGCGGTCAGCAGTCAGACCGCGGATATATAGGGGACGCGTATATATCGGACGTGCAGATAAAAAACGGCGAAATACTTCACTTCGCCGATAAGCCGCTGAGTGTGGGACAAGCCTATGACTGTAAGCTGGATTTTGATTTCCGCTTTCGCAATATGCAGAACCACTCGGGCGAGCATATAATTTCGGGAATAATCCACCGCCTTTACGGCTTTAATAATGTCGGCTTTCATTTGGGAGCGGAAATGACAATGGACTTTGACGGCGAGCTTACAAGACAGCAGCTTGACGAAATTGAAGACCTTGCAAACAAAGCGGTGTATGAAAATCTGCCGGTAAAAGCCTATTATCCGACCGATGAAGAGCTTAAACAACTTGATTACAGAAGCAAGCTTGATTTAAAGGAAAATGTGCGCATAGTGGAAATAAAGGGCGTGGACGTTTGCGCCTGCTGCGCGCCTCACGTTAGGGCAACCGGCGAAATAGGAATTATAAAAATTCTTGATTTTGAAAAATACAAGGGCGGCGTGAGGCTGATTGTAAAATGCGGAGCGGACGCGCTGCGCGATTACCGCGAAAAGTACAAAAGCGTGCTGGAAATATCGAATTTACTCTCCGCAAAGCAGCCTGAGGTGTCGTTGTCGGTTGTGAAGCTGAACGAACAGTTATCGGCAGAAAAGGCGGCGGCAGCCGCGCTTAAAAAACGCCTGATTGCCGAAAAGGCGGCGGGCTTTGCGCCCGATACCGATAAAACCGCCGTTTTTGAAAACGGGCTTGATATTAAAGAGCTGCAATTATTAGCCGATGCGCTGTGCAAAAAGGCGGGCGGCATACGCGGCGCTTTTTCGGGAGCGGACGGTGCTTTTTCCTTTGCAATATGCGGCGAAGAAACCGCGCTCGGAGACTTTTTTGCGGAATTCAAGGCCGCGTTTAATACACGCGGCGGCGGCAGGAACGGCATAAGGCAGGGAACCGTGTGTGCAGACCGCGCGGAAATAGAAAGGCTTTTCACAGAATAAAACAGAGGAGATGTTTAAATGGCAAAAATACGGACTAAAAGACAGCAGGCAATTATAAAACGGCGGATATTTCTCACATGCTGCGCAGCAGTGCTTCTGGCGGTTGCGGCAATTGTTGTGTTTGCGGCAAGCGCGGTATTGAAATCGGACGATAAAAAGAAGCCCGATAATTCACAGAGCGCCGATTCTTCAAAGGTCGAAAGCGTTGAAATACCCGAAACCACCGCGCGGGTAATATCAACAGGTGATATTATGGTGCACTCGACCCAGGTTGACGGCGCAAGAACACAGACGGGCGAATATGATTTCAGTCCGTATTTCAAAAATCTTTCCTCATACTTTAAGGCGGCGGATCTGTCGGTTGCAAACCTTGAGGTCACCTTCGGCGGCACGGAATCGGGCAAATACAGCGGTTATCCCGCCTTTAACACGCCCGACAGCCTTGCGGATACCATAAAGGACTCGGGGCTTAATTTCCTTGTGACCTCGAACAATCACTCCTACGATACGGGGCTTTTCGGGCTTAAGCGCACGGCGCAGGTCTTAAAGCAAAGAGGAATTGAATTTATAGGCACAAGGGAGGTTGAAACCGACCCCGCTTACGCCGTAAAGGAGATAAACAACATAAAAATAGGGCTTGCCGATTATACCTACGAGACCTCGGGGCAGACCGCGGGCAGGAAATACCTGAACGGAGCTATAATTGCCGAGGAGGCTAACAACCTTATAAACAGCTTTTCGTATGATAAAATTGACGCATTTTACACCGAAGCTGAAAAGGTGATAGGCGAGATGAAGGCACAGGGCGCGGAGTTTATTGTGTTTTATATGCACTGGGGCAACGAATACCAAACAAGCCCCAACACCTGGCAGAAAACGATTGCTCAAAAGCTTTCAAACCTCGGCGTTAATATGATAATAGGCAGCCACCCGCATGTTATTCAGCCGGTAGAGCTTATCCGTCCCGAGGGCGGCGAGGGCTACACAATATGCCTTTATTCCACCGGAAACTGCATTTCAAATCAGCGGCAGGAGCTTATGGACAGCTGCCCCTCAGGTCATACGGAGGACGGTCTTCTGTTCGATTTCACCCTTAAAAAGAATAAGGACGGCGTGGCTCTTTCGGAGCTCAAGGTTGTGCCGACCTGGGTGAATAAATATAAGGAATCGGGTCACAGCGGATATTTATACACGGTTTATCCGCTTGAAGCGGCAAACGACGGCGCGGCGAAATTCGGACTTACGGGCACCGCGGCGACAAAGTCGGCTAAATCCTATGAGAGAACCAAGGCTATTGTGGCGGCGGGGCTTAACGCCTGCCAGCAGGAAATAGGCTGTAATATTACTTTTCAGTAAAGGAACTGATGAAAAATGATAGACGAACAGGTTAGAAAATTAGTTTGCTACGGGCTTGAAAGAGGACTTTTCACAGAACGGGACGAGATATACGTTACCAACCGTATTCTTGAAATTCTGCAGCTTGACGAATATAACTGCGATACCGTTTTTTCGGATGTTGACCTTGAAGAAACACTGAAAGCCCTGCTTGATTACGCCGCCGAAAAGGGACTGACGGAAAACGACATTACTCACCGCGATTTATTTGATACAAAGCTTATGGGGGCTTTAATGCCGAGACCGAGCGAGGTTACAAATAAATTTAAGGAGCTTTATGCTATATCCCCCAAGGCTGCCACCGATTACTTTTATACTTTAAGCCGGGACAGCGACTACATACGCCGCTACCGTGTGGCAAAGGATATTAAGTGGCTCACTGCAACGCCCTACGGAGAGCTTGAAATTACCATAAACCTTTCAAAGCCCGAAAAGGACCCGAAAGCGATAGCCGCCGCCAAAAACGCGCCGCAGGCGGGCTACCCGAAATGTATGCTATGCCGCGAGTGCGAGGGGTACGCGGGCAGAATAAACTTTCCCGCAAGGCAGAACCACCGCGTTATACCCATTACGATAAACGGCAGCGACTGGTGCTTACAGTATTCGCCCTATGTTTACTATAATGAGCACTGCATTGTGTTTAACGCAAAGCACACGCCTATGGCTATAAATCGTGCGTCATTTAAAAAGCTGCTCGATTTTGTAACGCAGTTCCCGCATTATTTCGTAGGCTCAAACGCCGATCTGCCTATTGTGGGCGGCTCGATTTTAAGTCATGACCATTTCCAGGGCGGCAACCACACCTTTGCAATGGCGAAAGCGCCGATTGAGACTGAACTGCATTTTGACGGCTTTTCGGATATTGAGGCGGGAATTGTAAAGTGGCCTATGTCGGTAATACGCCTGCGCTCTGAAAATACCGAAAGGTTAGTTGAGCTTGCCGATAAAATACTTACCTGCTGGCGCGGATATTCCGACCCCGACGCCTTTATATTTGCCGAAACCGACGGCACGCCCCACAACACAATAACCCCGATAGCAAGAAAGACAAACGGTAAATTTGAGCTTGATCTGGTGCTACGCAACAATATTACCACGGCTGAGCACCCGCTCGGCGTTTTCCATCCGCACGCGGAGCTGCACCACATTAAAAAGGAAAATATAGGACTTATTGAGGTTATGGGTCTTGCGGTGCTGCCGGCGCGTCTTAAAAACGAAATGGCACTGCTTGAAAAGGCAATGCTCGAAAACCGCGATATACGAAAAGACGAGGTGCTTGCAAAGCATGCCGATTGGGCAGACGAAGTGCGCCGAAAATACGGCGAGCTGACGAAAGACAATATCAGCGAAATAATAAGGGACGAAATAGGTCTTGTATTCTCACATGTGCTTGAGCACGCGGGTGTTTTCAAGCGCACCGAGGAGGGAAGACGCGCATTCCTGAAATTTGCCGCGGGAGTTAATAAATGTTCATAACCGTTTTCACCCAGGTCTCCGTTTTAATGCTGATGATAGCGGTGGGCTTTATTGCGGCAAAAACGGGAATCATGACCGAGGCGGGAGCCGCCTGCTGCACCGATATTGCGCTTATAATAGCAACGCCCTGCGTTATTATAAAATCGCTTATGCGCAGGTTCGACGCGGCGGTTATGAAATCGCTGCTGCTGGCTGTTGCTTTAACCCTTTTGGTGCAGGTGCTTATGATTACCCTCGGCACGCTGCTGCTTCGCTCAAAGGATTTAAAACGGCAGAGAACCCTGCGTTTCGGCTCGATTTTCGCAAACTGCGGGTTTATGTCGCTGCCGCTGCAGGAGGTAATGCTGGGGTCTGACGGCACGCTTTACGGCTCTGCCTATGTTATAATGTTTAACCTTGTGGTGTGGAGCTACGGCGTTTACCTTATAAGCGGCGACAAACGCTACATACAGCCGAAAAAACTTTTTGTAAACCCCGGCATTGCAGGGCTGCTTATAGGGCTTATAATTTTCGTGTTTTCCGTTCCCGTGCCGCATGTGCTTTCATCTACCGTAAATTACCTTGCGGCAATATACACCCCGCTGCCCATGCTTATAATCGGCTACCATTTAAGCAAAACGAATGTGCTTAAGGCTTTTAAGGATGTCAAGTGCATAATTGCCGTTTTATTAAGGCTTATTGTTTATCCGCTTGTATCCCTCGGGGTTTTGTATATTTTGGGGGTGCGCGGCACGCTGCTCGTCTCTGTAATAATATCGTTAAGCGCGCCGGTTGCGGCTGTTACCACAATGTTTTCTTCAAAATTCGGCGGGGGCGATACGGCGCTTTCGGTCGATATGGTATCGCTCAGCACGGTTCTGTCAATTATTACAATGCCTGCGGTTATAACGCTGGCGCAGCTTTTGGCGTAGTAATTGCAATTATTCACAATTTGTTTAATAATTTTGTAAATTTGTTTGGTATTATGGTTTAGAACCAAAAATTATGCTTGGAGGAATATAAATGATCGAAGTAACCGGGCTCAGCAAAAGGTACGGTACTTATCTCGCCGTCAAGGATGTAAGCTTCAGCATCGAAAAGGGCGAGGTTATCGGCTTTTTGGGCCCAAACGGAGCAGGTAAGTCCACAATAATGAATATACTTACCGGCTACCTTTCCCTGACTCAGGGCAAGGTGGAGATTGACGGGTACGATATTGCGGAATACCCCGAGGACGCAAAGCGCAGAATAGGCTATCTGCCTGAGATACCGCCGCTTTATACCGATATGAAGGTGCGCGAGTATTTAAACTTTATTTATGACCTTAAAAAGGTCAAATTCCCGAAAAAACCGCATATTGACGAGATTTTAAGGCTTGTTAAAATTGACAATGTGCAGAACCGCCTTATAAAGAACCTTTCAAAGGGCTACCGTCAGCGTGTAGGCTTTGCCCAGGCGCTTATAGGCAACCCGGATGTACTTATTCTCGATGAGCCGACCGTCGGTCTTGACCCCAAGCAGATAATCGAGATAAGAAATCTTATAGCCCGTCTCGGTAAAAACCACACGATTATTCTGTCATCGCACATACTTTCCGAAATTCAGGCGGTATGCAAACGGGTAATAATTATAAACAAGGGGCAGATAATTGCCGACGACACGCCCGAAAACCTTTCAAACAAGCTGTCGAGCGATCACTCCCTTATTGCGCGCATAGTAGCGGGCGAGCAGGAAATGATTGACGCTTTAAGCACCGTTAAGGGTGTAAAATCGGTTACATCCCTCGGCAGAAAAGAGGATGGCTCGTTCGATTTCCTTATTGAGCCTGAGCACGGTGCGGATGTGCGCGCCGAGGTTTTCAAGCGTATAGTATCCCGCGGGAAGACCCTTTTATCGCTTACCAGCAACAAGGTGTCCCTCGAGCAGATATTCCTGCGGCTTACGGAAGCTGCCGATAACGACGAAGCAAAGCGTATGCTCGGAATAACCGAAAAAACGGAAACGGCGGAAAAACCGAGCGTTGAAATAGCGGATGACGGCAGCGTTACCGTCAAAACAGAGCAGGCAGAGGAGGCAGAGCAATGAGCGCGGTATTTAAAAGAGAATTCAGGGCGTATTTCACAACGCCCATAGGCTTTATTGTTATAGCGGCGTTTTACTTCTTTTTGGGGCTGTATTTTTCAATGATATACAGCTACGGCAGCCCCGACACCGCAATGGTAATAGTGGCAATGTCCACCGTTATTGTTTTTACCATGCCGGTGCTTACAATGCGTCTTATGAGCGAGGACAGGCGGCAAAAGGTAGACCAGGCGCTGCTTACGGCGCCGGTAAGCCTTACATCTATTGTGCTGGGCAAATTTTTCGCGGCGCTTGCAGTTTTCGCAATCGGCTTTGCGCCCACGGTTATTTTTGAAATAATCGTAGCGTCGTATGTCAGCGTTAATGTGATGTCTTATATATACGCACTTTTCGGTAAGCCCGGTAATTTCGGCAATACTTACGCTTGTAATCAATATACTTGTGCTTTATATGTCCAACTTTGCAAGCATGATAAAGGTTTCATGGATAGCAACGGTGGTTGAAAAAGCAGCGTTTATAAGCGCCTTTGAGAATTTCGGCGAAAACATACTGTCCGTTGCGGATATTCTCTACTTTGTAAGCATAAGCGCGGCGTTTTTATTCCTGTGCGTCCGCTCGCTTGATAAGAGAAGATGGGCTTAAAGGAGGGTGAGCAAAATGGAAGAAAATAAGAATTTAACTCCCGAAGCGGAAGCTGCGGAAGAAACCGCTGCAGAGAACACACCCGCCGAGGAGACCGCCGCAGAGCAGACAGGCGAGAAAAAGGAAAAGAAAGCCAAAAAAGAAAAAAAGGCGAAAAAACCTAAAAAGCTTAAAAACCAGGCGCTTTTACGCAGGGGCGGCTATTCGGTTGCAATAACCGCCGCAGTGCTTGCGGGGCTTATTGTGCTGAATGTGCTTGTGAACGCGCTTTCAAACCGTTTTGTTTTGGAATTTGATATGTCCACCGAAAAGGAAAACTCAATGAGCGCGGACAATATCAAATATTTAAAAGACCTTGATAAGGAAGTAAATATAACCGTCTGCGCCGAAAAGGACGGATATACCGGCGGCTATATGAGCTATTACGCGAAGAACCTTTACGGCGTATCGTCCGACGCGTCGAAGTATTTCGAGCAGACCTTAA
>OHTU01000852.1_pt1 | contig 10243 bp, 4 predicted proteins | sample 1578961 | NCBI WGS metagenome assembly OHTU01 (sample SAMEA3879582, study PRJEB24766) | human gut metagenome | biome: human-associated habitat; feature: feces | place: USA | collected 1985/1987 | reverse complement strand
TATTCTCTTATCCTCGAGAAATCGCCCATAGTCATTAATGTGACAAGAATTCCGATAACATCGTGGTCAAACACTCTATCGTAGCCGTTCTCGCCGACGTGCAGCTCGTCGCCGTCCTTGACTATCATGGTGTAGATGTAGCCCGCCTTGTAGGCGTTTATCAGCCGCTCGTCTGGCAGCTTCGCTATCTCGCACAGCGGCTCAAGGCGCTTGACCCAATAGCTTTTCATGCTCTCGTAATGCTCGTCAAAGGAGCCGAGCGCGGCTATCCTCTCCCTTGACGGGTAGGGGTATTTGCCGCCGAAGCGGTCGGCCCCCACGGCGTAATCGGCGGTGACCGTTTCGCCCGGGCACACGCTTTCGGCGTGACTGTTCAGCGGCACGAGCAGCGGCGAGACCTTGGGAAAATCGAGCGCCGACGCCGAGTTGTTTCTGACCGTCAGGCGTGAATAGGCTATCTCGAAATCCTTGCCGTCAACGCTGACCTTATCGGCGAAATTCTCGACCTTATAATCGTTGCCGTCCTTTGAAAACTCGCTTACGAAGCAGGGCAGCCAGCCCTCTTTGTTATACCATTTTATCTTGGAGGTGATATCCGTCACACCGAAGGTGACGAAGCGGTCGCCCCTGTCCCTCAGGCGGTAGCAGCCGTCGATATAAGCTATCGGGGCGTCCTTGTCGCCCTCGCAGCCGAACGAAGCCACAAGCTCCGGGAACTGCTTGCAGGTATAGCCCCGCTTGCCGACCAGACCTCTTTTGAACGAAACACCCATGCGGTTGACAAGGGAGAAATATTTGGCAGCCACGCTCGTGAAAAGCGTTTGCTTCTCTTTCGGCACGGTGAGCACCTCCGTATTTGAAATTTAAGAAAAAGGAGCCGCGACCGCAGCTCCTTTTATATTAAAGATTAATATCCCCAAAGGAAACCAAGGCAGATATACATGATTATGAATTGGAAGAATGAATACGAAACGCTGACGTTGAACGAAGCGGTGCAGCCCTCGTATTCGACGGTTATCGTCTTGCTGCCCGTTGAGTCAAAATATGTGGGTGATGTGATTTTATAGCCCGAGCTGACCGTCCTGCTGCCGTTTTCGTCAAAGACGGTGAGGGTCAGGCCGGCTGTGTTGAGCGTCTCCTTGTAGTGATAGCTCGTCTTTGCGGGCAGGGTCGCTATGGCGATGCTCTTGACGGGCTTATCCGCGCTCTCGGTGACGGTTATATCAAACGAAGCGGTCTTGCCCGAGTAGCTGACGGTCACTTTCTGAGTGCCGACGGTCGTTGCCGTGGAGGGGCTGATGGTGAAGCCGCCGGTGATGATGCCCGTGGTGCCGTCGCTGTAGTGGGCGGTCAGGGTCAGGCCGTAGTCTGAAATTTTCTCACCCTTGATATAGCTCGTCTTTTGCGGCAGAGTTCTTATCGTCACGGAGGTAAGCTCCTTGACCGAGCCGCCGCCCTTAACAATATAATCTATTTTGTTATTCTTTGCGTATGTGTGCGCCGCCGAGCCCTCGGTAACAGTCAGCACGAGCTGAGTGCAGCCGCCGAATACGCCGTTGCCGAGCGTCTTGACGCTCTCGGGTATCTCAAGGGCATGGAGCGCCGAGCAGCCGCTGAATGCGCCGAATCTTATCTCGGTGACGGTCGAGGGAATGCTGACGCCCGTGAGGGAGGAGCAATTCTGGAACGCCTTTGCGTCAATCACGCTGACGCCGTCGGAAATGACGACGTTGACGAGGCCCGAGTTGTCAAATGCGCCCTCATATGAGGTGAGGCCTGCGGGCAAGGTGATCTCTGTGAGCATGGGGCAGTCGGCGAATGCCAGCGAGCCGATAGTTTTAAGCCCCGAGGGCAGGTTAACGCTGCCGAGCTTTGAGCACATATAGAAGCCGTAAGGCCCGATCGTCGTGAGCGACGAGGGCAGAGAAACAGCGGTCAGCTTGGTGTTTGCGCCGAAAGCAAAATTGCCTACGATCGTCGTACCCGAGGGCACGGCATAGGTCGTTTCGCCGCTGCCGTTGGGATACTGCACAAGGGTCTTGCCGTCCGCGGTGTAGAGCACGCCGCCGACAGCTTTATATGCGGTGTTGCCGCTTGCGACGGAGAATTTCTCAATGCCCGAGCAATTCATAAACGCCGTCTCGGCGATATCTGTAACACTTGCGGGGATCGTGACCGAAGTGAAGCCCGAGCAGAGCGAGAACGCGCCCTTGCCTATCTTTTTGAGAGTATCGGGCAGCGAAACGCCTGTGAGAGCGGCACACTTCTTAAACGCCTCGTCCTTTATCTCGGTGAGGCCGCCGGGGAGCAGCACGGTCTTGAGCGCTATGCAGTTTCTGAAAGCCGCCACGCCGATGACTCTCGACGAGCTTTCAAACGCGCTGCCCTGATATGAGACCTTTTCAAGGCCAAGGCAATTCTCAAATGCGTTTGCACCGATCCTGTCAACGCTTGACGGGATATTGACCGCGGTGATGCCGCCGCAGTCGGCAAAGGCTCCGTCGCCTATCTCCCTGACCTCAAGCCCCTGATATGTATCGGGCACGGTTATCTCGCCCGAGGCGGTCTTGACGCAGGAGACGACCTTATAAAATGAGCTTACGGTGCCGTCCGATTCAAGGCGGCTGCCTTTTTGATAGGTCAGCGGGTCCGACGCTGCCGCTGCGGGCAGGGTTGCCGTCAGGATAAGCACGGCGGCGAGGATGATGCTGAGTATCCTTTTCTTTGTCTTCATTGTGATTCCCCCGAATTATGTTATCGTTTCCGCAAACTGCGGGTTTCTCATGTATTTATCCATTTAACATTATATTACACACCGTGTCGAAAATCAATAGGTTTGAAAAAATGTTGCATTTTCGTTGACAAACCGTCAATATATGTTTAAAATATTTTTATCTATAATCATTAGAAATGGCGGTGCACCGATGTCAGACAAAGACGGTAAATTCAATAAACCGGAGCGCGGCTCCTCCCCGCTGCCGGATCATATCATGCTCTCCTTTTGGGGCGACGCAAAGACCTCGGCGGCGATAAGCTGGCGCACGGACGAGAATTCGGGCGACAGCTACATTCTCTACAGGCGTGAGGGCAGCGCCGACCTGCTGCGGCAGGAGGCGGTCACACGCTTCGCCGAGACGGATATCGACCGCAGCAATTACCATTGGGTGCGCCTTTCGGGGCTTGAGCCGGGCTGCAAATACTGCTACACCGTCGGCGACGATGAGCACCGCAGCGGCGAATTCACCTTTGAGACGGAGCCGGAGAAGCTCGATAAATTCAGCTTTATCGTTATCTCCGACCATCAAAAGGGCAGCCCCTGTCACCTGCCTGATTACTCCATGGTGGGCGAGATGCTCAAAACCGCCCTCGCAAAGCACCCCGAATGCCGCTTCATCTTCACGGCGGGCGACAACTGCGACAACGGTCAGAACGACCTGCAATGGAACGGTATGTTTGAGGGCCTAAAGGGGATAATCGAGAGCTTGCCATATATGATGACGACGGGCAACCACGATAACCGCGGCTTCATCTCGTATTTCCCCGAGCCTGTCGGCAAATTCTATCTTGAGCACGCCGATTTCTTTGACTTTCAGTTCTCGCTCTCCTACCCCGACAACGGCCCCGAGGGCTATGAGACGGAGAATTATTCCTTTGACTACGGCAACGCCCACTTCCTTGTCATGGGCATAAACGCCCCCGAAAAGGTCGAGGGCTGGGCGTATGACGACCTGCAAAGCAGCGATAAAACATGGAAGCTCGGCGCATATCACTTCCCGATATACCCCGTCATGCCCGAGGGTCAGAATGATGACGGATACCCGTGGCTCAGGCGGCCGATCGAGCAGGGCAGGCTCGATATCCTCTTCGAGGGGCACGAGCATTCCTTTGCAAGGACCTTCCCGACAAAGGGCGACGAGCTTTTTGACCGCCCGTCCGAGGGCACGGTGCACTATATCGTGGGCAACGGCGGCGGCAACATATACTGCTCCAACTGCCAAAAGACATGGCACTCCTGCTTCTACCCGCAGGAGGAACGCATGGGCTTCTACACGCTCGTCGAGATAGACGGCGATAAGCTCACGGCGACGGGCTATATGGCGGACGGGCGTATAGTCGATATCTTTACGATAGACAAGAGCACCGACACGATAACCCCCCACGCCCTTGCGCCGATATATGAGCGCACCAAAATGGCGTTCAAGGGCAGGATGCTCGAATTCTCCGCAAGAGGGGTCTACCCCGAGAATATCGGCGGCGTTTGGTACGCCCCGTTCGGTGTGCTCATTCAAAGCATCGGCGGCAAGGTGGAGAAAGGCGTCGATTTCCTCACCTGCGAAGCATATGAGCATTACGCGACCTTCACCGAGGGCAGCCGCTTTGCCAAGACCGACCTCGGTACGGTGGAGATGAGCGGCGAAGCGTATTTTAAGGACGGGCAGCTCTTTGTGCCCGTTGATGAGAGCGCAAAAATGTTTGAAATGGCGTGGTACTATGCCAAACGCAACAACTACATAAATTGGAACACCCCCAGCGAGGATAAGGTTCTCTATAAACACCCTGTCAAGGAGGAAAACTGATGTTTTACAAGAAGAATTCCGCTCCGTCGCTCTCCGACGAGCTTTTTAAACGCCCCACGAGCGAATACAGAGGCACCCCATTCTGGGCGTGGAACAGTCACCTTGAGGCCGACGAACTGAGCAGACAGATAGACATATTCAAGGAGATGGGTCTCGGCGGCTTCCATATGCATGTCCGCACGGGTCTGAGCAACGCCTATCTCTCCGACGAATTCATGGGGCTTGTCAGGCACTGCGTTGACAAGGCTAAAAAAGAAGATATGCTCACCTATCTCTATGATGAGGACAGGTGGCCCTCGGGCGCCGCGGGCGGACTTGTGACCAAAGATGAGCAATACAGGGCGCGCTGCCTGCTTATGACGGCGGAGCCTTGCAGCCTTGACGAGGCTGAGAAGGCGGACGTTATCGACTCACGCGCCGAGGGCGGCAGGAACGGCAAGGGCTATCTCATCGCCTGCTACGACGTGCGGCTTGACAGCGACGGCTACCTCGCCGATTACAAACGCATCGGCGAAAATGATGATGCCGAGGGTGTCAAATGGTACGCCTATCTCAAGATTCACTCCCCCTCGCCGTGGTATAACAATCAGACCTATGTCAACACTCTTGATAAAAAGGCGATAGAGCGCTTCATCGAGGTCACTCACGAGCGCTACGCCGAGACGGTCGGCGACGAATTCGGCGGCACCGTGCCGTCTATCTTCACCGACGAGCCGCAATTCACCCGCAAGCAGACCCTCCGCAATGCGGCGGACAGGGACGATGTTATCCTCCCGTGGACGGACGACCTGCCGCAGACCTTTGAGGCTGCCTACGGCTTCAGCATAGTCGATAAGCTCCCCGAGCTTTTCTGGGATCTGCCCGAGGGCAGGATATCGACGGCGAGATACTATTATCACGACCATATTTCGGAGCGCTTCGCCGAGGCGTTTGCCGACACCTGCGGCGCATGGTGCCGAAAACACGGCATAGCCCTGACGGGTCACATGATGGAGGAGCCTACCCTCACCAGCCAGACCGCCGCTCTGGGCGACTGCATGAGGTCATACAGGGGCTTCGACATCCCCGGCATTGATATGCTCTGCGACGCTTTTGAATTCACCACCGCCAAGCAGTGCCAATCCGCCGTGCGCCAATACGGCAGGGAGGGTATGCTCTCCGAGCTTTACGGCGTTACCGGCTGGGACTGCGACTTCAGAAATTATAAGCTCCACGGCGACTGGCAGGCATGCATGGGCGTCACCGTGCGCGTGCCGCACCTCTCATGGTACGCCATGGGCGGCGAGGCCAAGAGGGATTACCCTGCCTCGATACACTATCAGTCCCCGTGGTATAAGGAATTCCCCCGCATTGAGGATCATTTCGCCCGCGTGAATACGGCGATGACGAGGGGCAAGCCCGTCGTGCGGGTCGGAGTTATCCACCCGGTCGAGAGCTTCTGGCTCCATTGGGGCCCGAACGATAAAAGCTCGCTGATGCGTAAGTGCCTTGACGAGAAATTCAGGCAGCTCACCGAATGGCTGCTGAACGGCAGCATAGATTTCGATTTTATCTGCGAATCCCTGCTCCCCTCTCAATGCGAGAAGGGCGGAGTGCCGCTCAAGGTGGGCATGGAGAGCTATGATGCCGTGATCGTGCCCGACTGCGAATCCCTCAGAGGCACAACCCTTGACCGCCTTGAGAGATTTGCCGACGAGGGCGGCAGCCTTATATTCATGGGCGCCGCTCCCACCGTGTCCGACGGCGTTCCGAGCGAACGCGGCAAGGCTCTCTACGGGCGCAGCAGGGTGATCCCCTTTGACCGCGAGAAGCTGCTGACCGCTCTCGAGCCGCAGCGCGACCTCACCCTGCGCTTTGCGAACGGCGACCTCTCCGAGGGCTTCATATATCAGCTCAGGCTCGACGGCGAGAGCCGCTGGCTCTTCATAAGCCGCTGCCGCGAGCCATACAACAAATCGGTCGTTGAGAAAAACTACCTGCGTATAACCATAAAAGGCGAATTCTCGCCCATGCTTTACAACACGGCAACGGGCGACATCTCGGAGCTTGACTGCGAATACAGAAACGGCTGCACCGTGATATCCCGCGTGCTGCTCCGCCTTGACAATGGCAGACGGCAGGGCAAGAGCGCCGCAAAGCCGGCTTCGCTTCCCGAAAAAGAGATACGCCTGCCCGCATTTGTGCCCTACACCCTCTCCGAGCGCAACGCTCTGCTGCTCGACACGGCGGAATTCTCGCTCGACGGCGCTCCGTTTGAGCCGGAGGAGGAAATTCTTCGCCTTGACAATATCTGCCGCCGCTCCCTCGGCTTCCCCGAGAGGGGCAATTCCGTGGCTCAGCCGTGGGTCATCCACGAGGCCGCCCCCGAGCACACTCTGCGCCTGCGTTTCACGATTCGCAGTGAGATCGACTTCGGCGGCGCCGAGCTGGCGCTTGAGGACGCCGAATCCGCCGCTATCACCTTTAACGGTGAAAAAGTCGCAAATAATATAACGGGTTGGTACACCGACAGGGATATCAAGACCGTTGCGCTGCCCGACATAAAGGCGGGTGAGAATATCCTTGAGATAGTCTATCCGTTCGGCAGGCGCACCAACACCGAGTGGTGCTATCTTCTCGGCAATTTCGGCGTGCGTGTGACAGGCAGGAGCAAGATCATCACCGCCCTGCCCGACAAGCTCGCATTCGATAAGCTCGAAACCCAGGGTCTGCCGTTCTACGGCGGCAACGTAACCTATCACCTTGAGGTCGAGGCAAATGGCGCTCTCAGCGTCACCGCAACGAATTATTACGGCGCCCTCATCGGCGTGTCGGTCGACGGCGCTGACAATGGCAGGATAATTTACCCGCCCTACACTCTGCTCGCCGAGGATATCGGCAGCGGCACTCACAAGGTGGATATCACGCTCTACGGCCACCGCTTCAACGCTTTCGGCGCAGTCCACCTGACCGACAACCGCCACTCATGGCACGGCCCTGACGCATGGCGCTCCGAGGGCTGCCGCTGGAGCTATGAATACACCCTGCGCCCCGTCGGCATAATCGCCTCACCCGTCATTAAAGTCAAATAAACAGAGGATGATATAAAAATGAAAAAACTCACGGTATACCTCAAGGGGGACCGTACCGAATGCGTGCTCGCTCCGCTGTTCAAAATGCTTGAGGCCATATTGGAGCTTTTTGTGCCGCTGATAATAAAAGCAATCATCGACAAGGGCATCGGTCGGTCGGACGACGGCTATATCATGCGTATGTGCGGCGTACTCGTGCTGCTCGGCGCGGTCGGGCTCATCTTCTCGATAACCGCCCAATATTTTGCCGCCAAGGCTTCGACCTCCTTTGTCAGGAAGCTGCGCCACGCCGTATTTGAGCGCATAGGCTTCTTCTCATACTCGCAGCTTGACGGCATAGGCTCCTCGACCCTGATAACCCGCCTCACCAGCGACATGGATAGCGTACAGAACGGCTTGAATCTGACGCTGCGCCTGCTGCTGCGTTCTCCCTTTGTCGTGATAGGCGCGATGATAATGGCTTTCACCGTGGATGCAAAGTCGGCGCTGACCTTCGTTGTGGTCATACCCGCCCTCTCCGTCGTGGTATTCGGCATACTGCTGCTCTGCATCCCGCTCTATAAAAAAGTCCGTGCCGCCCTCGACAAGGTGCTCGGCACGGCGAGAGAGAATCTCATCGGCGCAAGGGTGCTGCGTGCATTCTGTAAGGAGGATGAGGAGACAAAGGAATTCGAGCAGCGCAACGACACCCTCACCGCCATTCAGGAGCACACGGGCAGGATATCCGCCCTGCTGAATCCCCTGACCTGCATTATAATCAACCTCGGCATAGCGTTCCTTATCTATATCGGCGCAGTCCGCGTCGACGCGGGCATCATAACCCAGGGCGCGGTCGTGGCGCTCTATAACTATATGTCGCAGATACTTGTCGAGCTGATAAAGCTCGCAAATCTGATAATCAGCATCACCAAATCACTCGCCTGCGCGGGCAGGATAAGCACCGTGCTTGAAATGCCCGCAGAGGAGGACGGCGGCAGCGGCAGCGTCGACGACAGCTCCGATATCGCCGTTGAATTTGACAATGTTTCGTTCACCTACGACGGCTCGGGCGAAAGCTCGCTCGAGGGCGTCAGCTTCAAAGCCAAAAAGGGCGAAACGATTGGCATAATCGGCTCGACAGGCTCGGGCAAGACCACTCTGGTGAATCTCATCCCCGGCTTCTACCGCCCGACAGAGGGCAAAATAACCGTCGGCGGCTGCGACTCCGCTTCGCTCCCGCTCGAGGAGCTTAGAAGCCGCGTGGCAGTCGTGCCGCAGCGCTCCGTGCTCTTTAAGGGCACGGTCAGGGAGAACCTGCGCTGGGGCAAGCCCGACGCCACCGAGCAGGAGATGCTTGCCGCTCTCGAGACCGCTCAGGCAAAGGATTTCATCCTCGCCAAGGACGGCGGGCTGGACGCCCCCGTTGAGCAGGGCGGGCGCAATTTCTCCGGCGGCCAGAGGCAGCGCCTTGCCGTCGCAAGGGCAGTCATCAAGGACGCGGATATCCTTATCCTTGACGACAGCTCAAGCGCCCTCGACTACGCCACCGACGCCGCCATGCGTAAGGCCATCGCCGCCTCTCAGGGCGACAAAACGGTATTCATCGTCTCTCAGCGCACCTCGTCCATAATGAACGCCGATAAGATAATCGTGCTTGAGGACGGCAGGGCGCAGGTCGGCACACACGACGAGCTGATGAAGTCAAGCGACGTCTATCGCGAGATACATCTCTCGCAGTTTGACCCGGAGGAGGCGAGCGCATGAGCAGGATAAAGGCCAAAAAAGGTACTCTCAAAAAGGTGCTTCACTATGTCGGCAGATATAAACCGCACCTCGCGTTCTCTATAATCCTCGCCGCCGTGAGCGTTGCCGCGACGCTCTATATCCCCGTGCTTGCGGGCAGGGCGATAGACAATATCGTCGACGAAAGAAATGTTGATTTCGCCGCGCTGAAGCCCCTGCTCATCGGCATAGGAATTCTTGCCGCCGTTACGGCGCTGGCGCAGTGGATAATGAACGCGCTCAACAACAAGATAACATTCTGCGTGGTGCGCGATATCCGCAACGCCGCAATGAGGCGCATACAGATACTGCCCCTGAGCTATATCGACAGCCACCCCGCGGGCGAAACGGTCAGCCGCATCATCGCCGACGCCGACCAATTCGCCGACGGCCTGCTCATGGGCTTCACGCAGCTGTTCACCGGCGTTGTGCTGATTGTCGGCACGCTGACCATCATGCTCATCAAGAACTGGATGATTGCCCTGCTGGTCGTGGTGCTGACGCCGCTGTCGATGTTCGTCGCGTCCTTCATCGCCCGAAAGACGCACCACTACTTCACCGAGCAGGCGCGTGTGCGCGGGCAGCAGACGGCGCTCATCAACGAGCTGATTGAAGGGCAGAAGGTTGTGCAGTCCTTCGGGCACGAAGCCGCCTCGCTGAGCGATTTTGACTGCATCAACGATGAACTGGGGCGCGTCAGCCTGAACGCGACGTTCTTCTCCAGCCTCACGAACCCCTCCACCCGTCTGGTCAACAACATCATCTATGCGGCGGTCGCGCTCGTCGGCGCGCTGTCGGCGGTCGGCGGCGGCATCTCCGTGGGCGATTTGAGCG
>OHTU01000846.1_pt1 | contig 10278 bp, 5 predicted proteins | sample 1578961 | NCBI WGS metagenome assembly OHTU01 (sample SAMEA3879582, study PRJEB24766) | human gut metagenome | biome: human-associated habitat; feature: feces | place: USA | collected 1985/1987 | reverse complement strand
CATAAACGAGGTTGATACTTTTTCCAATCTAAAAGGTGCTTATGTCCTTTCTGAAGGGAATGAAATAATAATGCCTGCTTCAGGGGAAACATCTGAAGATATTGCATGTGCATCTGCTGTATTAGCAAAAGGTATTATACTAGGTGGGATTTAAATATTGTACGTTTTGATTTAAAAAAATATTCCACTCCATTTCTTGCGTTGACAATTACTTACAGCAAGACACACTATGATTTAAGTAAATGTGCACAAGGAAAGTCTGTTGTACATCTTCATAATGAAGCTATTAGTAAAACAGTAGTTTCCATTCCCTCCCTCCCCGAGCAGCGAGCCATCGCCTCCTACTTCACCGCCCTCGACGCCCAAATCACCCTTCAACGCGAGCGCCTTGAAAAACTGAAGCAAATCAAGGCCGCTTGCCTCGAAAAGATGTTCGCTTGAAAAGACACGCGGCAATGATGCCTGGGCGCTTTCGTCTCTCAGACATTCTTGCAGCGGGGCATAGTGTTCAAGTGTAGTACCGTTTTTCTAACGGAGTACGCTCTAATTTTGCAGGATTTTCCAGATTAAAGAAATATCATGAAACATTACACAATACCGATTTTGCCGCTTACGTACGACTTGGAAACCATTGATGTGCTGAAACAACTCAACCGTTCCAATCGGAAGTTGGCAGAATTGAGAGGCGTTGCTCAAACAATTCCGAACGAAGCCATTCTCATCAATACGCTTGCCCTTCAGGAAGCGAAGGACAGTAGTGAGGTAGAGAATATCATAACAACTCAGGATGACCTCTTCAAGGCCGACTTGAATATGAGCCAAAATGTTGGCAGGCTGGCCGAAAAGGAAGTCTTAAACTATCGGGAAGCGCTTTTGGCCGGTTTCCAAGAGGTCAGAGAAAAAGGCATATTGTCTCTTAACACAATTAAGAATATTCAAAGCCATCTGGAACACAATAATGCCGGATTTAGGTCTGTTCCCGGAACGGCCTTGAAGCGCAACGATGGTGTAACGGTCTATACGCCCCCTCAAGACCCAGAGGAGATAAACCGCCTTATGTGCAACTTGGAGAATTTCATAAATGACGACAAACTGAGCTCGCTCGACCCTCTTATCAAAATGGCCATCATCCACCATCAGTTTGAGAGCATTCATCCTTTCTATGATGGCAACGGACGTATGGGGCGCATCGTGCTGATTTTGTATCTTGTCATTGCCGATCTCCTTGACCTGCCCGTTTTGTATCTCAGCCGTTTTATCACACACAACAAGACTGAGTATTATCGTTTGCTGCAAGCCATCCGTGATGAGGAAGGAAACAATCGGGAGGAGTGGATCAAATGGACGCTCTTTATCCTGCAAGGCGTTGAGCAAACTGCAACTGAGACCATCGCCCTGGTTAAAGGTATTTCCAAACTGATGGCGGATTATAAAGTGATCTTGCGGCCCTTGTTTGGAAAACTCTACAAGCACGAGTTGCTCAACAATCTGTTCTTTCATCCCTATACAAAGATAGAGTTCGTGGAGCGGGATTTGATGGTTCAGCGCAAAACAGCGGCAAAGTATTTGGATAAGATAGTTGGTGTCGGTTTGCTCCAAAAGGTGAAAATGGGAACATCAAATTATTATATCAACACCCGCTTGATGAATTTGCTGGCCAACGTAAATGCACCCGAAACCGCTATTTCGGGTATATAACGTCCGCTATATGTACCCGAAATCGCCATTTTGGGTACATAGCAACCAGTAAATGTACCCGAAATCGCCATTTCGGGTACATAGCAACCGCTCTGCTTGTCTCCAAATATGTAAGTAGGTGTTCAAAATTAGTTTATACTATCCATGCAGGGATAAGCCAGTTTAATATTGCCTTGCCGCATTCTTTTGTCCCTACAACTGCCTTTCATCAGTCACGTAGCCCGCTACGCTCCTTCTTCAAGACAGCTGTAGGAACAAAATAATACGACAATTCAATATAAACTAATTCTGAGCACCTACTTAACTCACCTTCAAAAAACAATCTATCGCCATGTCTGTCAATGTTTCCATACGGCCCTTTACCAAAGAGGCCGACTTCGAAAAAGCCTTTGTAGACCTCCTTCAGCAACACGGGTGGGAGGACAACGTGATGCTGTACCCCTCGGAGGAAGACCTCGTCAAAAACTGGGCCGCCATTCTCTATAACAACAACCGCGACATCAACCGTCTGGGCGACTTCCCCCTCACCGACTCAGAGATGCAGCAAATCATCACCAAAGTTGATGCCCTGAAAAATCCCTATGAGACCAACCAGTTCATCAACGGGCAATACGTCTCCATCTTGCGCGACAACGAAAACGACAAAATCAATTTCGGAAAGGAAGTCTATCTCAAGATATTTGATGCCAACGAGGTGCGCGCCGGCCAGAGCGTCTATCAGATTGCGCGTCAGCCGCGTTTCAAAACCGCTAATCCCCTGGCTTCAAATCGGCGCGGCGACGTGATGCTGCTCATCAACGGCATCCCTGTGTTCCATATTGAGCTCAAGCGCAGCGGCGTCGACGTCAGTCAGGCCGTCTACCAAATCAAGCGCTATGCCCACCGGGGCATCTTTTCCCACGGCATTTTCTCGCTCGTGCAAATCTTCGTGGCCATGACGCCCGAGAAAACCCTCTATTTCGCCAACCCAGGGGCCGAGGAGAATTTCTTGCCGAGTTTCCGTTTCCATTGGGCCGACTTCAACAACGAGGAAGTTTTCGATTGGCAGGCCATCTGCCGCACCCTTCTCTCCGTCCCCCTCGCCCACCACATGGTGGGCTATTACACCATTGCCGACGACAAAGACGGGACGCTCAAGGTGTTGCGCAGCTACCAGTATTTCGCCACCACCAAAATCTGTGAGCGCGTGAAGAAAACCAACTGGGACGAGCATGCTCATCGCGGCGGTTTCGTTTGGCACACCACGGGGTCGGGCAAGACGATGACCTCCTTCAAGGCCGCCCAGCTCATTGCTCGCCTGCACTATGCCGACAAGGTGGTGTTTCTTCTCGACCGCATCGAACTCAGCGTGCAGTCGGTCGACGAATATCGCGGTTTTGCCAACGCCGACGACAATGTGCTCGACACCGACGACACCCACAACCTCCTTCAGGTGCTTGAGAGCGACGCCCCCAGCGATTGTCTCATCGTGACTTCCATCCAGAAAATGAGCCGCGTGAACAACAAACACGGCGTGCCGCAGTCTGTGCTTGAGAAAATCAATCGCAAGCGCGTGGTGTTCATCATTGACGAATGCCACCGCAGCGTTGCCGGCACTGGCGGCGAGAGCGGTAGTGGCATGCTCCAGTCCGTGAAGAACACATTTCCGCGGGCCTTGCTCTTCGGCTTCACCGGCACCCCCATCTTCCCTGAAAACGCCCGTGGCGAGTTGACAACGGGAGTGATTTTCGGCGATATGCTCCATAAATACACCCTCGCCGATGGCATCCCCGATGGCAATGTGCTCGGATTCGACCTCTACCGCGTTGACACCTTCGCCCAGAGGGAAATCCGCGAGGCCGTGGCCTTGCGGGCCGTTGGTGCCAACTCGTTTGAGGAAATCAAAGATTGCAAGGAAAAGCTGGAGGAATACAACCGATGGATGAACGATAAGGAAATGATCAGCGTGGAAGATGAGGCCAAGAGCCTCTACTACTCCGAAGACCACCACCTGGCTGTTGTGCAGAAAATCGTGGAGGAACGGCCCCAGCTCAGCCGCAACGGCAAGTTCCATGCCATCCTCGCCACAAAAAACATTGCCGAGGCCATTGAATACTACCGGCTCTTCAAAAAGAAATATCCAGAATACAACGTCGCGGCCATTTTCGACGACAACATCGACAACAATGACGGCGCGGGATATAAGGAAGATGCCATTCTCGAAATGCTCGACGACTATAACCACCGCTTTGGCACCGCCTTCCGGCAGTCGCTCTACGCCCACTATAAAAAAGACGTGGCCAAACGCCTCGCCCACAAAATGCCCTATCAGCAACTCAAACGCAATCAGCAGCTCGACCTCCTCATCGTTGTGACACAGATGCTGACGGGCTACGACTCAAAGTGGGTCAACACCCTCTATGTCGACAAGCTCCTGCAATATGTCGACGTCATCCAGGCCTTCTCCCGCACCAACCGTCTCTTCGGCCGCGAGAAGCCTTTCGGCATCATCAAATATTTCACACGTCCCGAGCGCATGAAGAAAAACATCGATGAGGCCCTCGCCCTTTATGTCAACCAGCCGCTCTCAATCTTTGTCGACAAACTTGAGGCCAACCTCGAACATCTAAACGAACAATTCCAGGCCATCGAACCGCTCTTCATCGCCGAAAACATTGAATCCTTCGCCAGCCTTCCGAAGTCGGAGGTCTCCAGGCAAAAGTTTGCCAAGGAATTTTGCACCATGAATCGATGTCTGGAGGCTGCAAAGATGCAGGGCTTCGTGTGGGATAAGCTCGAATATGAGTTTCGTCACGCTTCGGGATGGACAAAAGTGCGGCTCAACTTCGACGAACAGACCTATAAGGTGCTCCTGCAACGCTATCGCGAACTCTTCGAGCATGGACGGCATGGTGGGGAGCCTAAAGAACCTTACGAGATTGACACCGACCTCACCGAAAGAGGGGCGGGAACCATCGACGCCGAATACATCAACGACCGCTTCATCCGTTTCATCAAAAAACTCTATACCACCGGGCCGGGCAGCGACCTCGTTAAGGCTGCCGAGCGTGACCTCCACACGGCTTTCGCTTCCCTCTCGCAGCGCGAACAGCGAACGGCCATGAGCATTCTGCACGACATCGAGAGCGGTGACCTCCACCCGATGAAGGACTACACCATCTACGACTACATTGCCGACTATCAGCAGCGCGAATGCGACCAGCAGGTCTACACCCTGGCTGAAGAGACAGGACTCGACCGCGAGGCGCTGAAAACACTTGTTGGCAAGGACGTCAATAGCCAGAATATCAACGAGCATGGCCGTTTCGACAACTTGATTGCCAGCGTAGACAAAAATCTGGCCACGGCCTTCCTTAAGAAGGTGATGGGAAGAGACATCAGGAGCCGCTTCATCGTGTCGAACATCAGCAGCCTCGTGCGCCGCTTCGTTCTCAGTCCAGCCGATCGCGAAAAAATTGTTTTCGCGGCCCAAAACGAAAACTATTTCTTCAATGATGAGCAACCGGAAGACATCCCCGAGACACCAGAACCAGAAACTCCAGTAGCGTCTGAATCCTCAGAACAGAAGACCGACAATCAGCTGTCGTTTGAAGAAATGAAGGAAAATCTGCGCCAGCTTGTCAAATGCGATTTGCGCCGCGTGAATGGCATGCCGCTGACCGAGCAGGTGGTCGATGCTTTCTTCCACATCTTGACGCTGCACACCATTGCCAGCGTTGACGGGGTGGGGCTTGACATCTACAAGGCCATCGATGAACTTTTCGGGCGCCGCCGCGTGAATTTCATTGACAAGCACGTCCATTCTGGAAATCTCTCGGTGAAGTTTGAAGTGTTTCTGAAGAAGCTCTACTACATGCTTCACGGAAAGGAATTGCAGCCTTCGGAGGAGGGTCGCCCTGTGACGCTCATCACCTGCATTTTCGCCTTCGACTGCCTCCGCCGCCTGCGAGGAAGCTCGCAGCCAACCGAGCGCCGTTTGGCAACCTACCTCGACATCATCCGTAACAACCGCAACACGGATGAAGGCAACGGGGCACATGCCTCTTACCTTCTGACAGAGGAACAGCTCGACAGCAACATCAAGGCGTTTGCCACTCTCTATCTCTATGTGACAGGCATGTGCTACGATGCTCTGAAGGATAAATATGATTTATAAATAGGAGGGTAGGAGAGAAATGACAGGGCATAGTTTTGCCATTTCAGGTAGGGCGTTTAAAATTCAGAAAAATCTCTGCGCGGTTTTTGTCAAACAACAAGTGACGGTTGCGGCATCGCAGCAAGGGGCACCGCGCGGACATTTGGCGAAGTTCTGAGGCGAAGCACTGTAGCTCACTTTGCGAGCAAAGTGAGCTACAATGCTGGCGCCGCAACAGACGATTGCGTGGGCCTGTGCAAATCTTCGCTGCGAGGGCGCTACCGCTAACCTTTGATATTTCAATTTTGAACGCCCAACCTTACAGGGGTGCATCGGCCCTCGCCATGCTATTTGGTTAAAAAACCGCGCAGAGGTTTTTCTGGATTTTAGCCGCCCCGCCCTTCACCCCCACACCGCCATTTTGCCAACCAGACAAAGATAAAAAATGTAATAATGGGGGAGGTTTAGTGAAAATGTAAGTAATTTTAGCTGATTATTGACACAATGTCGTATCTTTGCTTTTGGAGCTTTCAAAAGTAAAGATACGACATTATGATATACGACATTAAGCAAATTAAGGAATTCTACGCAAGCTATCAGGAGAAAGTGGGCCGGGTGCGGGCATTGCTCGCCCGTCCGCTCACGTATGCCGAGAAGGTGCTGCTGGCACACGAACAGCCGCAGGAACAGGGATATGACCATCGGCGCGGCGCGGACTATGCCCTCTATCATCCCAACCGCGTGTGTATGCAGGACGCCACGGCCCAAATGGCCATCCTCCAGTTTATGAACGCTGGGAAGACGCAGACGGCGGTGCCGAGCACTGTTCATTGCGACCACCTCATCAGGGCACAGCGCGGCGCGGCCGACGACCTGGCGGCGGCGCGGGAGACCAATGCTGAGGTCTATACCTTCTTGCAGTCGGCCGCCAAGCGCTTCGGCATGGGCTTCTGGCCCGCCGGCGCGGGCATCATCCATCAGGTGGTGCTCGAAAATTATGCCTTCCCGGGCGGCATGATGGTGGGAACGGACTCCCATACGCCCAATGCGGGCGGACTGGGCATGGCGGCCATCGGCGTCGGTGGTGCTGATGCCGTCGACGTGATGGTGGGGGCGCCGTGGGAACTGAAAGTGCCGAAGCTCATCGGCGTGAAACTCCTCGGACAACTCTCGGGATGGGCCTCCCCCAAGGATGTCATCCTCTATCTGGCAGGACGTCTCACGACGAAGGGGGCCACGAATGCCATCATTGAATATTACGGCCCAGGGGCTGCCACGCTGCCTGCAACGGGTAAGGCCACCATCTGCAATATGGGTGCCGAGGTGGGCGCCACCACTTCCATGTTCCCCTACGACGCGCAGATGGAGGCTTATCTCCGTCGCACAGGGCGCGGCGAGGTGGCCGATATGGCCAATGCCGTGGCCGCCGACCTCAGGGCTGATGCGGAGGTGGAAGCCGCGCCGGAGAAGTTTTTCGACGAATGTATCACCATCAACCTCGACGAACTCACCCCGTATGTAAACGGTCCCTTCACGCCCGATGCGGCGTGTCAGGTCTCGGAGATGCCTGCCAAGGTCGTGCGTGAAGAGTTGCCAGAGAATATCGACGTTTGTCTCATCGGTTCCTGCACCAATTCCTCCTACCAGGACCTTGCGCGTGCCGCTTCGGTCGTTGAGGCCATGCAGGAGGCTGGCCATTCGCTGAAATCGCAGTTGATTGTCTGCCCCGGTTCCGAACTGGTGCGTGCCACGGCGGAGCGTGATGGCATTCTCGACGTCTTCCTCCGTGTGGGCGCCACCATCATGACCAACGCCTGCGGACCTTGCATCGGACAATGGCAGCGCGAGAATCCGCATCCCGAACGCCCCAACAGCATCGTGACGAGTTTCAACCGCAATTTCGCCAAGCGTGCCGACGGCAATCCCAATACTTACGCTTTCGTGGCGTCGCCCGAAACGGCCGTTGGCTATGCTTTCACGGGGCGGCTGACGGCGCATCCGGCCTTCTCTCCAGAATATTCCTGCCGCCAGCCACAGGGCGAGGCTCTGCCGCCGCGCGGATATGACGAGGAGGGAGAGGGCGTAAGGGCCGTCAAACCAGCGTATGACATACAGCCCGATCCGAAAGCGGAAGTGGTGATTTCCCCCGACAGCGAGCGTCTCCAGCGCCTGATGCCGTTTCCAGCGTGGAATGGTGAGGATTTCTCGCGCTTGCCGCTGCTCATGAAGGTGAAGGGCAAATGCACCACCGACCATATTTCGATGGCGGGCCCGTGGCTGCGCTATCGCGGACATCTTCAAAACATCTCGCGCAACCTTCTCCTTGGCGCCGTCAACGCCTTCACCGGCGAGACGGGCCACGTGAAAGACGCCGTGAGCGGCGAGGAAGGCGAAGTGTGGCAGGTGGCAGCCCACTATCGCGACACCCTCGGCGGCAGTGTGGTCGTGGTGGAGGACAACTATGGCGAAGGCTCCAGCCGTGAGCATGCCGCTATGGAGCCGCGCTACCTCGGCGTGAAAGTCGTCTTGGCCAAGAGTTTTGCCCGCATCCACGAAACCAACCTCAAGAAGCAGGGACTGCTGGCGCTGACCTTTGCCAATGCTGCCGACTACGACAAGGTGAAAGAGGGCGATTGCTTCAACGTGGCGTGCAGCACGCTGGCGGTGGGGCAGCCAGTGGAAATCACGGTGTGTCACACCGATGGCACGCAGGAGCGCATCATGGCCAACCACACCTACAACGAGACCCAGATCAAATGGTTTAAGGCCGGTTCGGCCTTGGCCGTGAAATGACGGGAGAGGGCCGCCATCATGTCGCCCCAGGATGCCAAGCAAGTCATCGATTCGCGGCCGCCGTTCGTGCTACTCGCGGCCGCGAGTAGATGACATTGTAAAGGTGTTCAAAATTCAGAAAAAACTCTGCGCATCGCCGCAATAGACGATTATGCGGGCCAGCGCAAATCTCCGCTGCGAGGGCGCTGGCGCCTTTCAATATTACTAAGTCATGGGTGGTTCTAAAAATTCTGATAAGTCACAACTCAGCTTATCAGCATTTTTAGAACCACCCTTTAAACAATAATAGATATGGCAACAGTAAAAGTAAAATTCCGCCCGTCAACAGTCGCCGACCGTCTGGGCAGTATAATCATCATTGTGACAAACCACCGTGTAGTCCGGCAAATCACGACCGATTATAAAGTGTTTCCCTGTGAATGGAACGAAAAACAATCCTGGCTTGTCTCCACTGTCGAGAATAGCCGTATGGCTGCCATTCAGTCCATTACACAAAGGCTGTGTTGGGACGTGGAGAGATTGCATGGAATCATTGAGAGACTCAACAGACGGCAACGCGGCTATTCCACCGACGATGTCGTCTTGGAGTTTCAACGTGCCAGCAAGGAGAAATCCTTCTTTATTTTCATGGAGAATGTCATTGTCAGGTTAAAACAACTGGGACACACTGGCACCGCCAACAATTACCGCGCGGCATTGGGAAGTTTCAAGCGGTTTCGGGCCCACGAGGACATTCCAGTCGGGGCAATAGACCATGTCATTATGGAGGACTATCAGGCGTACCTGAACGCTGCCGGGCTCGCGCCCAATTCCATATCCTTTTATATGCGTATTCTCCGGGCTGTCTATAACCGGGCGGTTGAACAGGAATTGGCCAATGACCGCAAGCCTTTCCGAACTGTCTTTACCGGAACGGAGAAAACACGCAAACGGGCGATTTCAATCGGCGACATCAAGCGGATTAAAGACCTTGACCTCTCGCACAGGCCGAACCTTGAGTTTGCCCGTGACGTGTTTCTTTTTCTTTTCCTGTGCAGGGGGATGTCGTTCATAGATGCCGCTTTCTTGAGAAAGACGGATATTCAGAACGGGGTATTGACTTACCGTCGTCACAAGACTGGCCAGCGGCTTCAAGTCAAGATCATAAGGCCAATTGAAGAACTGACTGGGCGATACGCGACCGACGGGTTGCCGTATTTGCTCCCGATTATAACCGTTCCCGGCAAGGACGAGCGCAAGCAGTACGAGTCAGCGTTACGCCGCGTAAACAAGTCCCTTAAAACCATAGCGGAAATGGCGGAACTGCCAGTTACACTTACAACCTATGTCACCCGCCATACTTGGGCAACCGTCGCCAAATCGAAGAATGTCCCAGTCAACGTCATTTCTGATGCGCTCGGACATGATTCCGTGACCACCACGCAAATATATCTCGCTTCGATAGACTCATCCATTATTGATAATGCCAACGAAGTGGTTGTTGGTGGATTATAGGATATAGGGGTGTAAAAACAAAAAAATATCCGTCTCTTATCAAGAAACGGATAAAAATATAATCTCGTAATAATCAAGTTTTTAAGTATCTGTTTTTCTTTACTTGTATTACAGGATGATATTTTTATGTGTGATTCCTGAAATTTTTTCGTTTCAAG
>OHTU01000838.1_pt1 | contig 10340 bp, 7 predicted proteins | sample 1578961 | NCBI WGS metagenome assembly OHTU01 (sample SAMEA3879582, study PRJEB24766) | human gut metagenome | biome: human-associated habitat; feature: feces | place: USA | collected 1985/1987 | reverse complement strand
GCCCGCTGCAGCTTCTGTTCGGTGCCGTCCGGCTGCCGCACCGTGTATTCCTCCACGATGGGCGTGCCGGGTGGGGCCGGGGTGATGAACCGCGCCTTCACCCAGCCGTGGCCGATGCCGCCGGGGTTGGTGGTAGCACGCATATACACCCGGGTGCCCGGCCCGGTGGGACGGTTGCGGCTCATCATGTAGCTGTACTCGTCCCACTCAAAGTGGGTCAGCTCGTCAAAGCCGATAAAATCGTAGGCTTTGCCCTGATAGTTGGTGCGGTCCTTGGTGTACTGCATGGAGCCAAACCAGATCTTCGCCCCGCTGGGAAAGACCCATACATGGGAGGTAGCGTTGTACTGCGCCTCCGGGAAAGCCCGGCGGTAGTACATCTGGCTCTTATCCACAAGGTCGGAAAGCTGCGGGTAGGTCTTGCGCAGGATCAGCGCCCGGTAATGCGGGATGTGCACCTGCCGCAGCGCTTCGATGAGCAGTGCATCGCTCTTGCCGCCGCCCGCCGCGCCGCCGTACAGTGCCTCCGGCTCCGGTCTGCGCATAAATTCCAGCTGCCGGGGCTGCGGCTTCCACACGATGACTGCACGCTCAGTCCTGCTCATGCCTTTTCCTCCTGTTCCACCGGCGGCAGCAGCACCACGCCGCACTCCGTTCCTTCCAACTCTGTGCCCTGATCGTTCAGGGTCTTTACCACACCCGCCAGATCCTTGAGTACGGCGGTAGCCTCCTTCAGCCCCTTCATCATCCCGGGGTCGGGGGTGTTCTCCCGCCGGGCGGCCTTCTGCCGCTCGTTCAGCTCCTTCACCTCCTGCGCCAGCAGGGTGCTCAGGGTGTCGGCGGCGCGGTTCAGGCTCTTCAGCCCGGCGGCGGGCTTTGTCTGCCCCATGATGTTCTTCCTCCTTTCGTCCGGTGTCCCGGGCTCTGTACACAGGATATCACCCGCCCGCCGTGCCCGACAGTGTGCACTTTTGCAGGGCCATCAGGTATTTTTGTGCAAGTATTATCCAAAACGTATATTTTTCATTTCCAAGGCAGAACGCATCTGCGTCAGTTTTGTTGTTCCGGGCAGTGCAGCACGCAGAAAACGGCCGCTCGTATTTCGGGCACTGCCACCAAAAACGTTCGCTGCGCCCTGACCGCCCTGTTACTATAAAGGTACAGTGCCGCCCCACCCGGGGAGTAAACATTTTTCTCGACCCGTGTTGTTTTTCCCTTCCGGTAAGAGTGTATAAAAGGCGTTTTCTTTCCGCTGTGTAGTATCCCTGAAAATATCTTTCAAGAAATGTATCGCCCCTTTTCGTGTTTTTTTAGCAGTCATGCAACATTCAGTCATGTTCACGGGCGTTTTTTTACATACCTTCATCATATTTGTATGTTGGTTGCATCGGCATGAAAAATTGTGATAATTCGCGAAAAGATTTTGTAACCTTTGGTCCGCTTTTGTAGAAACGTAACAAAACATTTGCACCAATATTGTGAACTTATTCTCTTGCGGAACACCCCCATACAAGGGTATAATACTGTCAGGGATTACGGACACATGCGACAAATGCGTCTGTGAATATGCTGTGACACACAAATGAAGGAGATTACTATTATGAAAATGATTTCTCGTCGCGACTTCCTGAAGGCTTCCGCTGTTGTGGGCGCTACCGCTGCTATGACCGCTTGCGGCGGCTCTTCCTCCACCAGCACCGCTGCTTCCAGCGTTGCTTCTTCCACCGCTGCTTCTGCCGCTGCTACCAACGGCTCCGCCAACGTCGGCGTTTGCATCTATCAGTTTGCTGATAACTTCATGACCCTGTACCGTGCTGATCTGGAAGGCTACCTGAAGGACATGGGCTACTCCGTCACCATCATGGACGGCAAGAACGACCAGAACACCCAGACCGAGCAGATCAACACCTTCCTGCAGCAGGGCGTGGACGTGCTGGTCATCAACCCCGTCCAGACCACTTCCGCTCAGACCATCGTTGACACCGTTTCTCCCTCCGGCACCCCCATCGTGTTCATCAACCGTGAGCCCGAGGAGAGCGTTCTGGATTCCTACAAGGGCAAGTGCTGCTACGTCGGTGCTGACGCACGTCAGTCCGGTACTTATCAGGGCGAGCTGATCCTCGAGACCGAGACTCAGGGCGATATCAACGGCGACGGCAAGGTCACCTACATCATGTGCAAGGGCGACCCCGAGAACATCGATGCTCAGTACCGCACCGAGTACTCCATCAAGGCTCTGACCGATGCCGGCAAGGAAGTTGAGTGCCTGTACGAGTACCTGGATAACTGGGATCAGACCACCGCTCAGCAGGACGTTGCAAACGCTCTGTCTCAGTACGGCGACAAGATCGAAGTCGTCTTCTGCAACAACGACGCAATGGCACTGGGCGCTCTGCAGTCCATCCAGCAGGCTGGCCGCACCGTTGGCAAGGACGTCTACCTGGTCGGCGTCGATGCTCTGGTAGAGGCTGTGCAGAACGTTGTCGATGGCAACATGACCGGTACCGTTCTGAACGACGACGTGGGTCAGGCTACCAAGGCTGCCGAGGCTACCAAGCTGTTCGTCGAGGGCAAGGATGTTGAGAAGTACTACTGGGTCGACTACGTCAAGGTCACCAAGGACAACGCTTCTCAGTACCTGAAGGAAGACTAAAGTTTCCCGGAACCAATGCAAGGTGCGCAGCAGGCCTTAACGGCTTGAACGAAAGCTAAAAAGCGCGTGCGTGCGAGAAATCTTCTCCGCGCACGCGCCTTATTTTAGAAAAAACCTGCCCGCCTGTAAACAACCATAAAGGAGGCTTTTGCGGAATGTCAGAATACCGTCTGGTAATGAAAGGCGTGGTCAAGACCTTCCCCGGTGTCAAAGCCCTGGATCATGCTCAGCTGGAGCTCCGTCCCGGCAAAGTCATGGCTCTGATGGGTGAAAATGGCGCCGGTAAGTCCACTCTGATGAAATGCATGTTCGGCATTTACAAGATGGACGAGGGCGAGATCGAATACGAGGGGCAGAAGGTAAACATCCCCACCCCGCTGGATGCACTGGATCGTGGCATCGCCATGGTGCATCAGGAGCTGCAGCCCATTCCGGCCCGTACCGTGGCTGAGAATATCTGGCTGGGACGCTACCCCACCAAGAAATACGGCATCGTCACCGTTGTGGATCACGCCAAAATGTACAAAGATACTGATGAACTGCTGAAGAAACTGAAGCTGGACATCGACCCCCATGCAAAGCTGGGCTCTTTGAGCATCGCCCAGATGCAGATGGTGGAAATTGCTAAAGCTGTTTCCGCCAACTGCAAGGTGCTGATCCTGGACGAGCCCACCTCCTCTCTGACCGCAAACGAGGTCGAGAGCCTGTTCCGCATCATGCGGGAGCTGAAGGAGCAGGGCGTTGCTCTGGTCTACATCAGCCACAAGATGGACGAGATCAAGGTCATCGCAGACGAAGTTACCATCATGCGCGATGGCCAGTACATCGGTAAGTGGGACGTTGCCAACATGACCAAGGAAGAGATCATTGCAAAGATGGTCGGCCGTGAGCTGTCCAACCTGTTCCCCCCGCTGGAGAACGTGCCCTCGGACGAGGTCATGATGAAGGTGGAGGACTTCACCTCCATCCATCCCCGCTCCTTCCGCCATTGCAGCTTTGAGCTGAAAAAGGGCGAGATCCTGGGCGTTGCCGGTCTGGTGGGCGCACAGCGTACCGAGCTGATGGAAGGCATCTTCGGCCTGCGTGCCCATACCTCCGGTAAGGTGTGGATCAAGGGCGAAGAGGTCAACATCAAGCAGCCCCGCGATGCCATCCGGAAGAGCGTGGCTCTGCTGACCGAGGACCGCCGCGCAACCGGCATTATGGGTGTGCTGAGCGTGGCCGACAACATCTCCATTGCATCGCTGGACGCTCTGCGCAAGGGCCCCATCATGCTGGACAACAAAAAGATCCTCGATCTGGTGGCTACCAACAAGGAAAAGATGGCCATCAAGGTGCCCAGCCCCAAGACCCAGATCAAGAGCCTTTCCGGCGGCAACCAGCAGAAGGTGCTGATCGCCCGCTGGCTGGCCAACAACCCCGATGTGCTTATTCTGGACGAGCCTACCCGCGGCATCGACGTCGGTGCAAAGTACGAAATTTACTGCATCATCGCTGATCTGGCCAAGCAGGGCAAGAGCATTATCATGATCTCCTCTGAAATGAGCGAGATCATTGGTATGTCCAACCGTGTCATGGTCATGTGCGATGGCCGCATCACCGGCTTTATCAACGGTAAGGATGCCACGCAGGAGAACATCATGGCGCTGGCTACCCAGTTCGAGACCGCACCTGACACAGCTGCGGCAAATCAGTAATTAAGGAGGCTGTCTATCGTGGAAGCTACCAAAAAATTGAATGGCAAGGCTGTGGGCAAGTGGCTCAGCAACAACGCCATTATCATGATGATGCTGGCCGTCACCCTGATCGTTGGCATCATTCACCCCAACTTCTTCTCCGGCACCAACATGATCAACCTGTTCAAGAACGTGTCCATCCGCTACATCATTGCGCTGGGCATTTCCGGCTGCCTGATCACCACCGGTAACGACCTGTCCGCTGGCCGTCTGGCTGGTTTTGCCGCCTGCCTTGCCTGCATTTTTGCGCAGACCGAAGGCGCTTCCGGCAAGTTCTATCCCAATATGCCCACCCTGTCCACCCCCGTGGTGTTCATTCTGGTCATTGCCATCTGCGCCATCGTGGGTCTGTGCAACGGTCTGGTGGTCAGCTACCTGAAGGTGCAGCCCTTCATTGCTACCTTGGGTATGCAGCAGGTGGTCTACGGTATCTGCCTTGTGTACACCGGCGGTACCCCCATCGGCTCTCTGAACTCCAACTTCACCGCACTGGCAAAGGATACCTTCCTTGCCATTCCCGTGCTGATCTGGTTCGCCCTGATCGTGGCCTTCTGCTTCTGGTTCCTGTATAATAAGACCCGTCACGGCAAGTATATGTACGCCATCGGCGGCAACGAGGCTGCTGCCGAGGTGGCCGGTGTCAACGTCAACGCTACCAAGATCCGCATCTACATTCTGGCTTCCTGCATGTTCGGTCTGGCCGGCTGCCTGCTGGCTGCAAAGTCCGGCGGCGCATCCGTCAACACCGCACAGGGCTATGAGCTGGACGCCATCGCAGCCTGCACCATCGGCGGTGTTTCCACCACCGGCGGCGTCGGCACCGTGCCCGGCGTTCTGGTCGGCGTTCTGGTCTTTGAGCTGATGAAGGTCGCTCTGCAGTTCATGAACGTCAACTCCTCCTACACCTACATCGTTCAGGGTCTTGTCATTATCGTGGCTGTCGCCATTGATATCCGCAAGTATCTGGCTAAGAAGTAATCTCCTCATCATCCCCCTTTGCACCCGCAGTCTTTGTACTGCGGGTGCTTTTTTTGTCCACATTTTTGTGGTATCATAAGGAAAACATCTTATGCTTACAGGAGGGACTTTCCATGGCACAGCCCACCCCGGATACCCAGACCGAACTTGAACGCCGCGAGGCCGCACTGGCCGCCCGCGAGGCAGAACTTGCCCGCCAGCAGGCAGAATTGCAGGCGCAGAAGGCCGATTTTGAGCAGGGCAAAAAGCGCCTGCTGGACAACGGCCGCAAGGACTTTGTAAACCCCAAGGAAAAGCTTTACGATAAATTTCCGCTCACGGTGCACCAGATGGACATCATCATCGGCGTGCTGTTCGCCCTGATTGCCCTTTTCCTTGTGCTGGGCGTAACGCACACCAGCTTTTTCGGCCTGTTCGGCGGCTGAGCCGCAGGCGCATCCTCTGTGAAAAACATCCCGTAAAGGAGAATAAAAATGGCACACTATCCCGGTTATACCGTCCTGCGCACCGAGGACTGCCCCGAGCAGCACGGTACTTTGACCCTGCTCACCCATGACGTCAGCGGCGCAGCCGTGCTGCTGGTGGAGAACGAGGACGTCAACAAGGCCTTTGGCATCGGCTTCGGCACCTTCCCCTCCGATGACACCGGCGTGTTCCACATTCTGGAGCACTCCGTACTGGCGGGCAGCGAAAAATACCCCGTCAGCTCCCCCTTCGTGCAGCTGCTCAAAAGCAGCATGGCTTCCTTCCTCAATGCGATGACCTTCCCGGACAAGACGGTCTACCCCTTTGCCACCCCCAACGAGACCGATTTCTGCAACCTGATGGATGTCTACCTGAACGCGGTGTTCTGCCCGCTGGCTATGGTGGACTCTGCGGTGTTTGAGCAGGAGGGCTGGCACCGGGATGCAGACGGCACGGTCAGCGGTGTGGTCTACAACGAGATGCAGGGTGCGCTGGCCTCCCCGGATGCTCAGCTGCAAAACGCCCTGCAGCGGGCGATGTTCCCGGATACCGCTTACGGCTTTGTGTCTGGCGGCGACCCGGCGTCCATCCCGGCCCTGACCTATGAAAAATACCAGCGGGTGTACCGCCGCCATTACAGCGCCGACAACTGCTGCATCACCCTGTACGGCAAGATGGATATGGCCGATAAGCTGGCACGGCTGGATAAGGACTACCTGTCCAAGATGCCCAAGGCCGCTGCCCGTCCCCGCCTGACCATGCAGGACGAGCAGCCCGGCGCATTCGTGGAGCTGCCCTACTACACCGACCAGCCCAAGCCGGATGAGGTGCAGTGCGCACTGGCATGGTACACCGGCGCATTTGCCGACCGTGAGCGGCAGCTGGGCGTGGAGATTTTGCTGGGTGCGCTGCTGAGCACCAACAGCTCTCCCCTCAAGGCCGCGCTGCTGGCCGAGCAGCTGGGCGCAGATATCGACATCGGCTTTGACGACAGCACCCTGCAGCCCACCTTGGAGCTGCTGCTGCGCGGCGCTACGGTGGATTCTGCCCGCAAGTTTGCCCCCGCTGTGCGCAAGGCCGTGGACGAGCTGCTAAAAACCGGCATTCCTCACGACCTGCTGCTGGCCGCTTTGAACGAAGCCGAGTTTGCCTCGCTGGAGCGCCCGGGCAGCCTGCCGGACGGCGTGCTGGACGCCATCAACGCCGCCACCGGCTGGCTGCACACCGGCGATGCCGCCCTGCTGCTGCACACCGATAAGCTTTTCGCCGCCCTGCGCAGCAAGCTGGAGGAGGGCTGGTTCGACACCCTGCTGCAGGAGCTGTTTGCCCCCGCCCCGGTGCAGGTACTGCAGATCCCCACCGCACCCAAGGCCGAGGACACTGCCGCCCCGGTGCGCACCGACGGCAAGCTGGTGCTGGAGCATCCCCTCACCGCCGCCGACCTTGGCGCGGGCGATGCCACCCCGCAGGGCAGCGCCGAGCAGCTGGCCGGTGCCACCCTGCTGCGCCACCCCTCTGCCGGCAGCCTGTACCTGAATTTCTACTATGATCTTGGCACTGTCACCCCGGAGGAGCTGCAATACCTGAACCTGCTCACCGATGTGCTGGACGAGCTGGACACCCCCGCCCATACCGCCCAGCAGCTGAACACCCTGCGCAGCACATGGCTGGGCGACAGCCGCGCCCAGCTGGATCTCTGGACCGGGCGGCAGGAGGGCGCTCCCTGCCACGCAAAACTCACCCTCTGCCTAAGCCTGCTGGAACGCAGCCTGGAAAAGGCGGTGGAGATCGGCGGCGAGTGGCTGTACGATACCGTCCTTACCGGCGCTGCCGCCGAAGCGGCCTATGCCCGGGTGGTCAGCCAGCTGAAGCTGCGCATGGAGCAGCTGTTCATCCAGCAGGGCAACGAGTTTGCCTCCACCCGCGCCCGCGCCCATTATTATGTAGAGGGTGCTGCGGACGAAGCCTGCACCGGCGTGAGCTACTACCACTTCCTGTGCAATCTGCTGGAAAAGGCCGACTGGTCCGCACTGGGCGCAAAACTGGATGCTGTGCGCTGCCGGGTGCTGCAAAACGCCGCCCTGACCGTCAGCCTGCACGGCACCGAAGCTGCACTGGAAAAGCTGCGCACCCTGCTGCCGGAAAGCCGCTTTGCCGCCGCCCGGCGCACCCCGGCGCAGCCCTACACCCAGCCCCTGACACCCCCGGTGAACGAAGCCTTTATCATTGACGGCGGCGTGAACTACGATGTGCTGGCTTGGCCCATGCCCCGGGACAGCCGCCGCCGGGTGCTGGCACGGGTGATGAGCTACGAATACCTGTGGCACACCATCCGGGAGGTGGGCGGTGCCTACGGCACAGGAATGCTCTGCGCCGACGGCATCGAGTTTTTGTACACCTACCGGGACCCCCACCTGCGGGAAAGCTACGAGATCTTTGCAAATGCCCCTGCCGCCCTTGCCGCCCGGGACTACACCGCCCGGGATCTGGACGAATTCATCGTGGGCACCGCCGCCAAGCTGGACACGCCCCGCAAGGCGCGTGCCGCCGCCCGGGAGCTGGATCACCGGTACTTCTGCGGCATCACGGACGAGATGCTCGCCGCCGACCGCAAGGCGCTGTGCAGCGTGGACGCTGCCCTGCTCAAAGCACAGGCCGCCGCCCTGTCTGATGTGTTGTCCGGCGGCGTACGGGTGGCCTTTGGTAGCAAGGACGCCGTGGAAGCCGCAAAGGATCTGTTCGACCGGGTAGAGACGCTGTAAGCGCCGGTAATTTGTAAAAAATATTTTATTTGTAGTTCCGAAACACCCGCAGGGTGTTTCGGAACTACTTTTTTCCCTCACACATTTTTTCTGCACATATCGCCTGCATTCCGTCCAAATTACTAAAATATGCTAGATTTTTTGCGAGATAAGTCATACTTATTTAAGAAAATTTGAACAAATTGCGAAATTTGTGTGTTTCTGGTGTGGACAAAAACGTTTTCAACTGATAGAATGGGAGCTGTTCTTTCTCCGCCGTCCGCAACCGGCGGAGTGTTTTATTGGAAGCAGGAGGTTTCTCATGTTAGAAAAGTTCTTTCACCTGAAAGAAAACCACACCGATGTAAAGACCGAGATCATGGCCGGTATCACCACCTTCATGACCATGGCTTACATCCTTGCCGTCAACCCCAACATCCTGTCCGCAGCGGGCATGGATTCCAAGGCTGTGCTGATCGCCACCGCGCTGGCATCCTTTATTGCCACCGCACTGATGGCTGTGCTGGCCAACTACCCCTTTGCCCTGGCTCCCGGCATGGGCCTGAACGCCTACTTTGCCTACACGGTCGTGCTGACCATGGGTTACAGCTGGCAGCTGGCTCTGATGGCCGTCTTTGTTGAGGGCGTCATCTTCATTGCACTGTCCCTGACCAATGTGCGCGAGGGCATCTTCAACGCCATTCCCATGACCCTGAAGAGCGCCGTCAGCGTGGGCATCGGCCTGTTCGTGGCCTTCGTCGGCCTGCAGAATGCCAAGCTGATCGTCAACAGCGATTCCACGCTGGTCACCTACCAGCACTTCAAGGGCGCAACCTTCCACAGCGTGGGCGTGGGCGCTATTCTGGCTCTGCTGGGCGTGGTCATCACCGCCATCCTGCTGGTCAAGAAGGTCAAGGGCGGCATCCTGTACGGCATCCTGATCACCTGGCTGCTGGGTATCGTGTGCGAGCTGACCGGTATCTACGTCCCCGATGTGGATGCCGGTATGTACTCCGTGATCCCCACCGCCTTTGTCAGCTTTGACTTCTCCGCACTGGGCGAGACCTTTGGTCAGGTGTTCAAGACCGATTTCTCCGGCGTGGGCATCCTGAACTTCTTCGCCGTGATGTTCTCCTTCCTCTTCGTTGACCTGTTTGATACCCTGGGCACCCTGATCGGTGTTGCTTCCAAGGCCGACATGCTGGATGAGGAGGGCAAGCTGCCCAACATCAAGGGCGCGCTGATGGCCGACTCCATCGCCACCTGCGCCGGTGCTGTGCTGGGCACCTCCACCACCACCACCTTCGTCGAGAGCGCTTCCGGCGTGACCGAGGGCGGCCGCACCGGCCTGACCTCCATGACCACCGGTGTGCTGTTCCTGCTGGCCGTGGTGTTCAGCCCCCTGTTCCTCACCATTCCCTCTTTCGCCACCGCTCCGGCTCTGGTCATCGTCGGCTTTCTGATGTTCACCACCATTCCGGACATCAAGTTCTCCGAAGAAAGCTTTCTGGAAGCCATTCCGGCATACCTGTGCATCGTGGCAATGCCGCTGTTCTACAGCATCTCAGAGGGCATTTCCATCGGGATCATCTCCTATGTAGTACTGCATCTGGTTTGCGGCAAGGGCAAGCAGGTGAAACCGCTGATGTATGTTCTGGCGGTGCTGTTCGTGCTGAAGTATATTTTCCTTTAAATGTATCTGGGTGGTACAGCCCTTGTAATTGTAAGAGCCTGCTTTCGGGTTGTCCGGGAGCAGGCTCTTATGGC
>OHTU01000837.1_pt1 | contig 10341 bp, 7 predicted proteins | sample 1578961 | NCBI WGS metagenome assembly OHTU01 (sample SAMEA3879582, study PRJEB24766) | human gut metagenome | biome: human-associated habitat; feature: feces | place: USA | collected 1985/1987 | reverse complement strand
AAAAGATGAAAGGAAAGAAGGAATATGAAAGGAAGAACGGAAGAGGGAAAGAAGTCCAAACAAACTGTAGGCTGTAATTTTAAGTCCTTGAACTTGCCCATGTGCCAACTTGCCCAAGGACAAGATTGTCCTTTGAGGAGATAGAAAAGTTGGAACACTCCTTGTCCTGCGATAACAGAAACATTTCTGTTACCGCAGGACAAAAGAATTTACATTAATAAATAAGCGTACCTGAGATACACCAATAACTATTGCTTCCCCCTTCGGGAGCACCCTGTGGTATTTTTACGGTGATGCTGTGTTCACCCGCTTCCAGATCACCCAAATAGATGTATTCGGGATTGGTCACCGTACCCGGACACCAGTTGGAACGGCTCAAGTCGGAAGAGCTCAGTCCATTGGAGAAATTACCCGAACAAGGATTCCAGTTACGATAAGTTCCACAATCATCCCGCCAAGGTACGAAAGAGATCACCTTTTCACCGTCCAAATAGAGAGTGTTCGGTTTCTGGTTGAACTCATCACCGCCTCCCCAACCGCCATGTCCCGTGGTGAGGTAGTACAGACGGGCGTTCTTGGCAGGCTCCTTCAAGGTGAACTTTACGGTCAGAGAATCCTGACGCATGAAAATCGGATAAGGCTGTCCTGCCTGCTCCAGATAATTCACTGTATTGAACAGCGGAAGAGTATTATAAACCCGATGTTCTTCATCAGGATAATACTTCAGTTTCAACGACAGACGATGTCCTTTGGCATCCCAGTTGCCGATGTAAGCGCCAATCCAAGCTTCCCCTTCCAATTTTTCGGCCAGTGGGGTTACCTCCATTTTGTAAAGTACGGAGTCCACCCAGTCCTGTCCCTTCACCTTATTATAATTGAACTTGCGTACACCGAAACCGGTGAAGAAACGCATCAACTCTAAAGGCACATCATACTCCGCTGTGGAAATCAGCCCGTGGTAGTCCGTATTTTCCGAGCGGAAAGAGGGAACTTTCTTCAAATCACGTATGGCATCAAGAAAAGACAGCTGCTTGCCTTCCGGTATCAGAAAGACAGAACCGGTGCGGTCGTAAGCATCACCGTCCGAGTATTGGACAACTTCCGCAAAGACGGTACGATTCTTCACATAGTCGGGCAGCTTCACTTTCTTCAACAGGATGGTGCCGCCTCCGGCACTGTATTGTACGCCATCCTCCAGTACTTCGGGCAATTTAGCGTTGTTGAAGCAGATGCTCTGCTGGTCGAAGACCGGAATTGTGATAACTCCGCTTTGGTTGATGGTATATTGGTAGTCGGCCGCATCCATGCTTTCCCCCCACGACTGTGGCAACACATCCTTTCCTTTCTTCAGCGGGGTAATATGGGTGGCTTCCTGAATCATGTCACCGTTTCGCACGACTCTCAGTACCAATCCGTCAGGTACACCCACATTGGCTTGCGGAGTACCACGAAAAGGGATGTCGTTGGTATACCACACCTCGATGGTGTTGGAATTGATGGATGTGCGCAAAATTTTGCAGTTCATCCCTAAGTGTTTTCCTTCGCCCGTTTGCGTGAAACCTTTGCCGAATTCGAAGGGAGTGACCGCAGATATCACTTGTCCGTTAGGTAGTTCAGCCCTGCGGTATGCCTGCCGGGTGGTGTAGTCGATGTAACTGCCGGTTACAGGTGTCTTGTCTTCCGGGCGGGGATTGGGACGGTCGTTTTGCTCCGGCCATACGTTGGTCAATGATACGCGGTCACCGGACACGGTCATCAACAGATGTCCCGGCCGGGCTTTCCCTTTGTAATTCGATTGATAGGTCACCTCGATACCTTGTGCATTCTTCACTTTTCCAGGGTAGTTCTGCGCGCAGACCGTCCCGGTGCTAAGCAGGAAGCACAAGCCGATTCCTACGTTTTTCAAGATGGTTCTTTTCATTTTTTCTTATTTTAAAGTATGATATAACAATTCATTTTACATGAAACACAAAATTCTCCCTTCACCCTATCCGGCTCGTTACCAGCGATCTGCCGTGTAGGAACGTCCGTAATGCCCTTTAACCGGTATGTAGGCAGTGGCATTTTTGTAGCCCTCGCGTTGTAATGACGGATGGACTCCTTGGGTCAGTGCCTGTAGGCGGCGGTATGCGGTAGAACGGGTCATTCCGCAGACCTGCTGCATCCGGGCGCAGGTGATACTGCGATGATCTTTAAAATATTCACTCAGCAGCCCGTCTACTTCGATAGGCGACAAGTCCACCGTGTGCACCTTGTATCGTTCTCTTACAAAATGTGCCCGGCTTATAATACTCTTCTTGAAACTTTTCTCAGGCTGGAAGTTGACTCCTGTTATCTGTACTGTGCCACGGGTCATCTTCTTAGGATTTTCACTTTCTGTGGAGCCGATACTGACAGAGAAATACCCTAATCCGTTGATATGGATTCGTTTGCCGTCACCTAATTTCTCGGACAGAATATCTATCAGTCCCTCTACCACTGCCGCCCAGTCCGAACGGCTTACTGAAGTATAAAGCGTAGCCTCGTGTATCAAGTCCTTCGAGTGGATGGTCTGCTTGTTGGTGTTTCTCACATGGTATTTTTTCTTTTCCCCGTCATTTGCCGGAGATTCATAGATATCAAATTTAATGTCTGACATAATGTACTATGTATTTGTTTTATTTATAGGATGTTATCGTGCAAACTTACAGAACATTCTGTTGCTTCACCTTAGTGAAGCAGCAGTTTCACCCGTGTGGCAATGGCTCTTCACTAAAGTGAGTAGGCAACTTCACGTCAGTGAGAACCCAGATTCTTCCGGACGAAGGTACGGATTCTTTCGTCCTCTTGCAAAGATTCTGCCATAAATGTTTCACACGTTGGATTTATTTTAATTTGTCGGGCAAAGTTCTTGCAAAACCCTGTTTTGCAGAACTATCTTCACACCTCAAATCAATAAAAAAACAGATTTAATGGAAAAAGAAAAAGACTCAAAACTGAAACAAGCCATGAAAGGGCTTGATTCATTCCTCACCACTCATTATTCCTTTCGTTACAACCAAATAACAGAACAATGCGAATTTCATGACAAGCACAAGTTCGATAAATACCGTGTGGTGGATGAGCGGGAATTCAACACATTGGTTATTAATGCAATAGAGGAAGGCGTGAACTGTATGGACCGTGATATGCGCCGTTATTTGGGTTCGTCACGCATTCCTTCTTTTCACCCCGTGACAGCCTATTTGGAACATCTGCCACACTGGGACGGGCACGATAGAGTAAGCGAGCTGGCACGCTCGGTAAGCGATGAAACGCAATGGGTGGAGGTGTTTCATATCTGGATGCTGGGCATGGTGATGCAATGGAGCGGTAAAAACCGGATGCATGGCAACTGCCTGATTCCCATTTTGGTTAATCCCCTTCAGGGCCTGAAGAAGTCTACCTTTTGTCGGTCGCTCCTTCCACCAGCGTTACGTGGATATTATACCGATGACTTCGATGTAACTCGCGAGGGGGATGCCCTGCGCAAAATGCGCTCTTTGGCTCTTATCAATATAGACGAATTCAATCGGATGGAAGAAGGTAAACTGGCACGGCTGAAGAATCTAGTCCAAATGAGCGGTCTTAGTATGCGCCGTCCGTTTCAAAGCAGCTATAGCCAGCAACCGCGCCTTAGTTCATTTATTGGCACTTCCAATTTTTGCGATCTGCTGACCGATTCTTCCGGTAACCGCCGTTTTTATCCGGTGATGACCAAAGGGAGTATCCGTTTGCCTCGCATCAATTATAAACAACTTTATGCTCAGTTAAGAGATGAACTAAAACATAACCGCCGCTATTGGCTCTCACCCAAAGAAGAACAGGCTGTCAGCTTGCGTAATGACGCATTTTTGCGCCGTCCCATAGAGGAAAGCCTCTTTTATAGCTGCTTCAGTCTGCCCCGGGATGAGGAGAAGTTTCAAAGATGGACTATCGGCCAGATTTATGAAGTGATGAAAAAGGCCAGTCCTGAAACCATGCGTGATGTCAAGATGAGAGCCTTCGGAAAACATTTGGCTCTGATGGGAGTGAAGAAATTACATACCCGCTATGGCGACCAGTATCTGCTGAACCGGCTCTAACTGATAAACCATTTCGAGGAAATACTGAAAGTTCTGTCACCATATAATATTGAAGTCCAGCGATATGTGGTGACAGAATAAAAAGTATTACAATACAATATTTATTAACCCTATCCTAATTTAAATTTGACTATGGTAACGGGATGGCAGCTAGTAGAAAACTGGTAGAAATCGCAAATTTATTTCCTGTTTGTAAATTCAAGGACAAAGATCATCTTAAAATTACCAAAGTACATATGCTCTGATTATCAGATATATAGCTGCAAGAGTAGTTCTGAAGGAACTAAGGAAACGGAATTACTTGATTTTCAATAAACTTTAAAAAAAATCACAGCTATGTTAAAACGACTAAAATCAGTCAGTATGTTGCTGTTCCTAATGGGTGCCTCTACCGGAGCAGCATACGCGGTCGCCAATCCCGGCGTTACCGATGTGAAAATCACACAACAAAGTGGTACATGTACAGGAATTGTCAAGGATGCTACGGGTGAAACTGTCATTGGTGCATCTGTAGTAGTGAAAGGTACGACTAATGGTACTATAACAGGTATTGATGGTGACTTTTCTTTGTCCAATGTGAAAAAGGGGGATATCATTCAGATTTCTTTTGTCGGTTATCAAACAGTAGAGATTCCTTGGGATGGACAACCCATGAATGTAACATTACAAGATGACACACAAACCTTGCAGGAAGTGGTGGTGACCGCTTTGGGTATGAAACGTGCTACTAAGGCTTTGGGGTATGCTGTAACCGAAATTAAGAGCGATGAGCTGAATTCTAATGTGGTAAATCCAGTTTCTGCTTTGCAAGGTAAAGTAGCCGGTGTTGAAATCTCGGCAGGTGATGGGGGACTTTTCGGGTCTTCCAAGATCTTGATTCGTGGTGCTTCTACATTGGGAAGTAACAACCAGCCGATTTATGTAGTGGATGGCGTCATTTTAGACAATGCAATTAAAAATGGTGATGCCGACTGGGCTGCTAATGATACCGACTGGGGTAATGAATTGAAGAACCTAAATCCGGATGATTTTGAATCGGTATCGGTTCTGAAAGGGGCTGCGGCAACAGCTCTTTATGGTTCCCGTGGTTTAAATGGTGCTGTTGTGATCACAACTAAAAGTGGTAAGGGAAAAAAAGGTTTTGGTGTTAGCTTTTCTCAAACATTCGGTATAGACCATGTATATGGAGGTCCTGATTTTCAGAACCATCGTGGTGATGGTTACATGTCAGGTTATGCAGATTATAAGTCGTCCGGTAATATGCAGGACACTAATTCGTTTTATCTGAATGGTAATGGCGACCGTTCTGTCGCATGGGGAGGTGGTGTTTCCTGGGGACCGAGATTTGATGGTAAGCCTATTGAATTTTATGATTATACTACAGTGAACTATTCTCCTTATGAGGATAATTTTGTTGATGCATATGATAATGGTTTCAATTCCAATACGAACGTTTCGGTTCAAGGTGCCAATGATACCTCTTCCTTCTATACCTCTTTATCTTATAAGTATGCTGATGGTAATACGCCGAACAATTCATTTGAACGTATTTCTTTCTTAGGTAAGGCTAGTCATAAGATATCAAAGGATGTGGAAATTGAAGCTGCTATTTCTTTTGCTAATTCTACTCCGAGACAGGGTGGAGAAACCAATTTTGGTGAAAAATTTATAGATGGTACTTTTAGCCGTATGTATGACACTCGTTATTGGAGAACCCGTTACAAAGGTGCACATGGCGGATTGGCGGATAATGCTTATAATGATGAATACGGAAATGCTCCAGGTAAAGAGGTCTGGTGGAGTGTGTATGAAAATGAATACATTCAAAAGGAAACTTCTGTACGTCCAAGCCTTAAATTGACTGCAGATTTGAACAGTTGGTTGAAATTTACAGCCGAAGGAAATTATAACTACTATTACAAACGCAATGAATCTAAAGAATTGGGTAGTGGCTATGCCAATGAGGGAGGATATTATAAGTTAGGTCAGTACACAAAGGAACAGACAAACTTGAATGCCAGTTTCTCATGGAATAAAGAGGTGAAGGATTTTAATATCAGTGGTTTCATTCGTGGAGAATATTATCATAATTTCCAACAGGAATTGCAACTCAACACCAATGGTGGTTTGGTTATCCCCGGTCAGTTCTTTATCGGCAACTCAAAGAATCCTGTAGGAACTTCCGGAAATATTTCGGGTGAAAAGACTATCTTGTCATTGGCCGGTCAGGTGGCGATGAGTTGGAAGGACCAAGTGTTCCTTGATGTGACCGGACGTAACGACTGGTCGTCTTCATTGGTGTATGCTGATAAGCATGGTAACTATTCTTATTTCTACCCTTCTGTATCAGCTTCTTGGTTGATCCATGAAACTTTCCGTGGAAAGATGCCGGAATGGATCTCGTTTGCTAAGATTCGCGGTTCTTGGGCTCAGGTTGGTAATGATACGGATGCGTATAAGATCAATACAGCTTATAGCTTGTATGGTATTGATAATTCTTATGGTTTGCAAGTACCGGACACTTATTACGCCGCTAATTTGAAGCCGGAACGTAAGAATGCTTGGGAAATAGGTCTTGACTGGCGTTTCTTGAGAAATCGTATTGGTGTGGACTTTACTTATTATAAAGAAAATACTAAAGACCAGATCATGACTATTAAGGTTCCATCAGAATCGGGGCTATCCAATCAGTTGATCAATGCTGGTAACATTCAGAACCAAGGTATTGAATTGGCAATCAATACGACTCCGATTGAAACGAAGGACTGGACTTGGGATTTGAATTTTACTTATACCAAGAATACTTCGAAAATAGTGGAACTGCATGAGAACGTAGCTAATTATATCACTTTGGTTGGTGACGCGGCTTATGGTAATTATCGTATCGCCTCTGTGGCCGAAGTGGGTGGCGAATATGGTTTGCTGAAATCTGATGCTACTCCAAATTACGACCCCAAAACCGGTCTGCCTATTTTGGAACTGGCTTCTTACAATAGCCGTCATTCTGTATATTATACGCGTTCAGGAAAAGTGGAAACTGTAGGTTCTATCCAACCGGACTTTCTGGGTTCTGTAAATTCTTCTTTGAGATATAAGAATTGGACATTGCGTGCGTCAATGGATATGCGTTTTGGTGGTATGGTGGCTATTTATGGTTCTCACTATGGTACAGCATACGGTTATCTGAAGAGTTCAATGAATGGTGTGGACGCTGAAAACGGAGGTATTACTTATACTTCCATTTGGGATGGCCTGACATACGATGACGGTATTATTCCGGAAGCTATCATGCCTGGTGGACAGACTATCAATACTCCGTCCGGTACATATACCATAGCTGAGGGGGGGGAACTTTATGCTGATTTGGTAAATCGTGGTATTGTTGACCCTCAACATGCTTCTTCGTGGAACTACTGGAACAACTCATGGGGACGTGCTGCTGTATGGAAAAATAATGATTGGTTCCATGAATTGAATTACATTGCATTGCGTGAAGTTTCTTTGAGTTACCGTATGCCAGGTAAAATTGCCGATAAAATAGGAGCATCGGGTATTAACCTGACACTGACCGGACGTAACTTGGGTTATTTGTTGAATTCTTTGCCGAACAATTTCAATCCTGAATCCCTGCGTGGTACTCAGGCCGGGCAGTTCATGATTCGTTCGGTAAGTCCATATACGGCAAGTTATACATTTACTATTAATGCAACATTCTAATAATTAGAAAAATAGATCAATATGAAATCATATAAATTACTTTTGGCAGCTCTTGCTTTCGGGTCTGCTTTGATGACTACTGGATGCCGTGATGATTTCTCGGAAATCAATCAGGATCCGTCTGCGGTAACAACAGGAAATGTTTCTTTCTTGTTTGCTGAAGCCGTTAATCGATTCGATCCTCAAGCCTATTTGGAGTATTTTTATAATGCCCCAATGAAATATTCTTGGTCTGGTATGGGAATTTCTACTGGTGGTGCCTCTGAAGGTATTTTGACTTTGAGCATTGACGGTGACCAAAGCAGACAATATCTGAATGTATTGCGTGTACTTCGTGCTATGGATAAAGAAATGGAGTCATTGGATGAAGACATGCGTGCTCAGAATCAGGGATATGTGGCTGCGGCTCATGTCTTGAGCATTTATCTGGGAATCTATGCGACAGACATGTATGGTTCCATTCCTTATGTTGAGGCTTGCCAAGCGGCATATGGTGGAACACTTACTCCAAATTTTGATAGTGTGGAAAGCCTTTATGACTTATGGCTGAATGAACTGAATACTGCAATTGCTTCTTTTACTTCGGGTGAGGTGGTTATGAAATCGGAAGAGGATGTTGTCTATGGTGGTAATACTGCTAAATGGGCCAAGTTTGCTAATTCCTTGAAATTGCGTATTGCTGTTCGCTTATTGGCACAGAATGAAAGTAAGGCCAAGCAAATTGCAGCTGATGTGGCAAGTGCTTCTTGTGGTTATATCGATGCTTTGGATGAAGATGTAAGATTTAATAAAGGTAATGAAGGGTATGTAAACGATTGTATTTATCATTGGAGTAATGGCTTTACCGGATGTGCCGGTCGTGAGACTGTTATTAACTTTATGGTAGAGAATCGGGATCCGCGTGTTCGTTTCTTTTATAAAAAGAATTCATGGAATTCCAAGATTGTACAGGGATATTATGATGCAGGTCTGGAAATACCGGAATTTATAGAGAAGAATGTTGTTTCGGAAGTAGGTGCTGACGGTAAAAAGAAGTTTGTAAAATGGGGTGGTCCGGGTGAACCGTGGGTGCGCTATTATGGCATGACCGAAGCATGGATGGCAAGTAATGATAATACAGGTAAGTATAAATGGTTCTTCCCTTCATCCTATACAAATGCTGACAAGGAATTGTACTTGCATAATAGTGAAGGAAATAATCCGACTAGTTATACCGTTTATTCCACTTTAAATCAGATGATGATTGGTCGTTATTACAATGCTGCCGATCAGGTTTCGGGAGCTACTTTGCCGGATGATACCTATACATTCACTACTACTGATCGTCCTTGGTATGGTATGTATATGAGTGCGGCGGAAGTTAATCTTTATCTGGCTGAGTTTGCTATGCTGAACAATCAGGAAGCACAGGCCAAGACGTATTATGACAAGGCTCTTGCTCTTTCTGTTCAATCGTATGACGCATTGGCAAAAGATAATCAAGTGGCTTATTATAGTAATGTGCAAGGTTGTTTTGGTTATGATCCCAATGAAGGAGCCATTGACTTGAAAGATGGAGAAATTGAGGCTATGATGAGTAGTGAAAAATATGCTTTCACCGGTACGGCAGCTGAGAAACTGGAGAAAATCTATCTGCAGGAAATGCTTCATTTTACATTGTATCCTAATGAAGTGTATATTACAGCTCGTCGCTCCGGATATCCGAGCTATCATTCAACTATCTTGCCGCGTATAGACTATGCAGAAGTGCCGGCAACCAGCATACCGCGTCGTTTCCCGACAGGAGCAGTTACTGATGATGATATTGCTGGTGATATAAAGAAGGCGGCTTATGCAGAACAAGGGTTGACTATTACATCTTCTGGTATGTATAATTCTGTGCTTGCTACAGAACGTTTGTGGGCTGACAGGAATGCTCCGGTATGGGGCGCAGGTCGGTAACATGGGCGGATCTTCACTGTTTTTTTGAATAAAGGGGAGACAGAGAGATTTCTCTCTGTCTCCCCCTTTATTTCTTATATTAATTAAGGTAAACTCCAATGAAAGCGTTTCTAACTTTTTTCATCTTATATTTTTTTTCTTTGTCTGTTTCTGCGCAGCAGTTTAAACGGATATTTCTCTTTAATGATTTTGTTCAGGCCCAGATTAAATTTCGTAATCATTCTGTTTCTGTCGTTTCACTTAACTATGATGCTTCAAACAAAACAATGCTTTTTCGACAGGGAGAGGAAATGATGGAGATGACAAATCCTGCTCAAGTTGATACGGTCATAATAGGAAAACGTAAATTTGTTCCGGTGGGCAGAGGATTTTATGAAGTCGTATGTAGGAAAGAGGGAGTTGTTTACATTGACTGGTTGTTGAAAGATGTGAATATAGGTTCCAAAGGAGCACTGGGAACAGTGACACAAGGAAGTGTTAAGAACTTGCAGATGAGTGATCTGGGATTGAATGGAACTGAGATGTATACCCCTTATGAACGTCAGAAGATAGGAAGTACGGAAGTATATCGCCGGAAAAA
>OHTU01000813.1_pt1 | contig 10582 bp, 4 predicted proteins | sample 1578961 | NCBI WGS metagenome assembly OHTU01 (sample SAMEA3879582, study PRJEB24766) | human gut metagenome | biome: human-associated habitat; feature: feces | place: USA | collected 1985/1987 | reverse complement strand
TAGTATCTTTGCAACCATATTAACAAGGTAGTTATGATATAGATTATAAATTTTGAGTTAATTACTGTTTTTTGAAGGTGATAGGTCTTCGGGAGAAGATTTATCACCTGTTTTATTTTCAGACAGTTTATAAAAGATAAACCCACTTGACGTCGTGAAACACGACACCAAATGGATTAACTGATTAATAACCAATATATTAAGTTTTTCAACCAACGATAAAACTATCCTCTACCCATATACGGTGAAACACCGTACCAAGTATATCAAGTAGCTGATAATCAATATTTTAACTCTTATTACAAAAGAGCAGAGTTTTCCTTGATAATCTTATCCTTGCACTCTTCCATCAGCCACTTCGGCGTACTGGTAGCACCACAGATACCTACCGTTTCCACATCCTTGAACCAGTTCATATCTATTTCGTCAGCACTTTCTATCTGGTAGCTGTTGGCATTCACGCTCTTGCATTCCTTGAAAAGCACCTTGCCGTTCGAACTCTTTCTGCCACTCACAAAGAGGATGACATCATGCTTGCTGGCAAAGGCAGCGATGTTAGGCATGCGGTTAGCCACCTGACGGCAGATGGTATCGAAACTCTTGAAGACAGCGCCCTCAACAATATGCTCCTGGCAATATTCGATGATGCGGTGGAACTCATCGAGACTCTTGGTAGTCTGGGAGTAAAGATAGATATCTTTAGAGAAATCCAGCTGACCGGTTTCCTTCAGCTGCTTCACATCCTCAAACTTCTCTACCACGATGGCATGACTCTCCGTCTGCCCCACCAGTCCGAGCACCTCAGCATGCCCGTTCTTGCCGAAAATCACGATCTGTGCCTCCGGATTGTTGACATACTGCTTCTTGATGCGGCGCTGCAACTGGAGCACCACAGGACAGGTAGCATCGATGATTTCAATGTTATTTCGCTCAGCAAGGGCATAAGTTTCAGGCGGTTCACCATGAGCACGGAGCAAGACCTTTACGCCCTGCAGTTCCTCCATCTGCTCATGGTCTATCGTGATGAGTCCCGCTTCATGCAGGCGCTCCACCTCCATACCGTTATGCACAATATCGCCCAGGCAGTAAAGTTTACCGCCCTTAGCCAACTCCTCTTCAGCTTTCTTGATGGCAGTGGTTACGCCAAAGCAGAACCCACTGCCGTTATCTATTTCTATCTGCACGATATTCATTTTTAAATCATTGTACATAAATCTTCACCACCACCTTAGCATGGTCAGGGTCATTCGTAATTATGAGGATACGAGGGTGTCTGACACGCGATTTCTTCAAGTCGGCAGCCACAGCCGTCACCTTCATCTTAACGGTCTCTCCTGGCTGAATCTTACTCTTCTTCAGTTTCACCTGCAAGCCCATCGTAAACATCTGCATGCTGCGGATATCCAGTTCCGACTTACCCTTATTGGTAATCAGAATCTCACCCTTCAGCTTCTTCTTTCCATTGAAACTACCCAGATTGAGATCGGTGGCAGACATCTCTATCTTCGGAGCCAGTGCCTTCTTGGCTGGAGTCATGTTTTCGAAACCAGGAAGAAGAACGGCTGATACCACGATTTCCTTCTCAGGCGCAATCTTATCGCCAGGACGCTCACCGAGATAAACCGATGTCTGGTTCAAGCCCAGGTCGCGCAGTTTCTTGGAATCCAGCACGAAACTGATTTCGGCAGAATGACGCGGAGCCACCTTGGAAGGCGATACGAAAGCATGAAGATAGGATGGCAGATGCATCACTACCGGCTCCAGCACTTCGTCGGTAGGATTGAAGATATGAATGCGCTGAACCGGACGGTCGCCACGGTTCACGTCATCAAACTCCACCTCCTGGGCATCACTCTTGATGACACCCAGCATCTCATCGTAAGAACCAGCGAAATCTACTACGCTGCCCACTACCCTTCCCCTCATAGAGAGGATGAACGGCTCTTCATCCGCATTGGTATAGAGGCAAACCTGCTTGGTGAAAGTACCCATCTGCTTGGCATCGTATACCGCCTTGATGACGAAACTTTCGCCGGCAGCTATGCTCGTCTTCGGATAATCTACCTCCGTACATCCGCAGCTTTTCAATACATTGTTGATAACCAACGGCTTGTGCCCGTCATTCTTCAGCACGAATTCGGCAGTTACAGGCTTGTGGAACACCACCTGTCCGCAGTCTACCACCTCGTGCTGGGTTGTAATCTTCTGTGCTGATGCAGGCAGCGCCAACAGCGCTGAGAGCATCCATATATTCATCCGTTTCATACTATTCTATTTTAAATTATCAATCTATAAACTTTTAACTATCAATTATTAACTTTCAATTCATAGGTCTCTGTGCGGCCACCAAACTCCGGACTGTAGGTACACTCAGCGATGCAAGTTCCGCTCTGATAGTCGCCCTTTCTATCCACGTAATACTCCATTTCTACGATGTGCTTACCTTTAGATAAACGATCGAAATAGAAATTTGTTGCATGGTCTCTTGGAGAAACATAGCAGCCTATGCCCCACTGATAACCGCTCAACTGGTTAACCGGCTCCAGGCATGCCGCACGCTTATCCGTAATCTGCACAAAGTCGTAGTCGCGGTCGGCGGTGATGATGAGCGTTACCTTCACCTTCTCGCCTACCTGCGCATTGCCCTTGCTCTCAGATTCGGCTGGAACGATGACACGGCGCACCTTGATGCCCGACTCCATGGAACCGATTTCGCTGATAGGCTGCTTAAACTCTGCATAGACAGCTCCCCAGCTGGTATAATCGCTCTTTTTGTCGATGCTCAGCTTAGATGCCTTGCCCGGTCTTTCGGTCTTCACATAGCCCAAAGTAGTGGAATCCTGCGGCATCGGCAGTAGCTTGCCGTCCAGTTTCAGAACGGCATTCTCAGCCTTCCTGCTCCAGTTGCTCTCATTGCCCTTCATAAAGGCGTAGACGGCATCCACGGTGTTCACTGGCGTATCCCAAACCTGGGTGCGTTTCGACATCAGGAGCCAGCGCTGCAGTTCCTCGATGGTCTGCTTGTCGTTCGGCTTCAGCATCTGCATCGCCTCTATCACGGATACCTGGGTAGGAATCTTATAGTTTCTCCAGCTGTAGAGTGCCTTGCGGGTATCGTAGTAGCGGCCCATCTCCTCGCGGTAAACGGCATATTCGTTCACGCTCTGCAGATATTCGCCAGCCTTCTCGCGATAGGCAGCATTCTGCTGGCTGTTTCTGGCGAGTACCACGGCAGCACGCGCCTTGCCATAGATGGAGAAATCACCGGTCATCTTCGACATCTTGTCCAGGAGATAAGCCTTATCCTGCTCCAGATTCTGCTTCATCTTTCTGCCATCCACCGAAAGGATGTAGAGATAATGCAGCGCCTGTTCGCTAGGATTCACCTTCTGCTTTTTCTCCTCCTGTTTCTTCATTTCTCTTACTTCCTGTGCTGTCTGCCAGGAGAGATAATCGATGGCGGAAGTCAGCATCCGGGCGGTTGATTTCTGCACACCTGCGATGTCATTCAATCGAACCATCATTTCGGCTACCGATGTAGTCATATACCGGCTGCCCTTCATTCCCTTCCACCAGGAGAAGGAACCGTTAGGGTTCTGCAACTTCTTCAGCTTCTCCACCTGATTCTGCAGGCGGATGCTCTCCTGAGTGAGATTTTCCAGCGAGAGATGCTTCTGTACATGGTTTGTGATAGTATTGGCATAGATGGCAGACATCAGCGAGATGGCGTCCTCCTCATCCGGATTACTGATGGCTGGCAGCGCCTTCACCATCAGCCAACTTGGGTTATTGGTGTACTCGATGGTTACCTTTGCCTCTTCAGCGCCCTTCGCCTGCTTGCCCTCCTTGTTCAGGAAGAGTTTGCTCAGGTCGAAGCTCTGCTCACCCTTCTGATGCAGGGTGATAGGCAGGGTGTTCACCACGAGTTCACGGTTGCTCAAAACCGGCAGATAGTGCTGTTCACCATCGCTGTAGCCATTACCGGCAGCCACCACCTTATTAATATATACGCCTTCTTTCAGTCCCTGGACATCAAAGGAGATGGTAGCAGAGCCCTCGGCATCAATGCAGTAGTTCTGCGTCTTCTGCCAAACCACCTTGTTGGTCTCCGGGTCGAGAATCTGCATACGGGTGTTGCCGCTCACCTTCTTGTCGGAAGTATTGAAGAGTTTCACCACGATGGTGCTCTTATCGCCCTCACGCAGGAAGCGAGGCATGTTAGGCTGCACCATCACGGTCTTCTGAGCCACAGCCTCATCCACCAGCAAACCGTTGCGCATCTCCTTGTCATGAGCCAAGCCCATGAACTTCCAGGTAGTCACGCTCTCCGGCAGGGTAAACCTGATGGCTACGTTGCCATTGTTGTCGCTCTCCAAGGCAGGATAGAAGAAGGCGGTCTCGTTCATATTCTCACGCACCTGCACCTTGTCGAGGAATTGTCTTGCATCTGAGCCAGAACCACCGGCAAACTGCGGCATCTCCTCTACTACATCAAAAACCTTGTTGGCAGATGGAGCAGCCGCTCCGACACGGGTCATTTTAGAGCTGCGAATCCAGATGCCTTTCGCTTCTTCTCGAACCACCTCGTCTTTTTGTATACGAACAGACTCAACGGTTCCGCCAGAAGAACGTTCCAACTTGCTCAGCTCCACCGCTTGCATATAGGCATAATAGCTAAAGAATTTGCCATCAAACTTATCTACATCCAGTTGTTTCTGGTCAAAATATTTAGTAGGATAAACACCCAATAAATCCATCGTATAATACCACAGATTACTCGTCCAGTAGCAGCTTGGCAACCATTGGCTGAATCCGAGCGACATTTTCCAGGAATGCGGGGCTATCTGGTCGAGCGACTTGTCATAGAGTACGCTCATCAGCTGCGCCTTGGCTGGCTTGCCGTCAGGGGTAGTAATCTTCAGCGTCCACTCCTCCTTCTGTCCAGGGGTCAGACGGTTGCGGAAGGTCTTCCAGGCGATATTCAGTTTCTTCTCAGGCAAAGGACGGGCGATGCTCATCATTCGGGTATAGCACTTACCTTGCTTCACGAAACTATAGTTCAGTACGATGCCCGACGCATATTCCTCCTTGTAGGTGAAAGGCAGAGTCACGATGCTGTCGCCCAACTCCCAGGCGCCCTTCTCCAGCAGTTTGTTGCCGGCGATGATGGAATATACGATGTGCGCTCCGTTCTCCGAAGAGCCCACCTGGATATAGACCGGCTTGCCATCACGAGGGAAAGTCTTCGCCGTCTGATAATACCATTCGGTAGTTGGCTCCACCGGATGGGTATCCTTCATGCTGAAGAGCGTGAACTTCTGCTGCAGGGTATCCTGTCCGCAGATTGCCTCCAACTGATGAACGCCAGATTTCCAAACGAGGGAAGAAGAGGCAGAGGAAGAAGCATATTCCTTGATAGAAACCGGTGCATTCGCCTCGGCATCCTTCCATTCGCCCTTATCAATGCGATATTTCAACCTACTAGAAATCGGCATACCACTGGCATTGCGGTAAGCGAAGGTCACCGTCTTCAGACTGTCTGTTTCGATACGCTTAGGAAGATTCACCGTGAGGATGGTTGGCTTGGTGCCCAGAGGCAGACTCATCACGCCCTCGTGGCTCTCGCCGCTGATGTCGGTAACGATGGCTGAGACCTCGAAGTTGAAGAAACGGGCGATGCGCATGAACTCGCTCATATCAGCCTCGTCTTTTCCTGACAAGGAAGCCTCCAGCGGAATTTCCACATCGAAGGTTCCGTCCTCACGAGTCACGCAACTGTCTGTCTTTACCAGCTGTCCGGCAGAGCCTGCGCCCCACCACCAAAGCTGGTTTCTGCGAGTCACCTGATACTCCACCTTGGCACCCTGCACAGGCACACCAGAGTAGGTCTTGGCTGTAGCCTTCACCACTACAGTATCGCCCCAGTTATATTTCTCATTCACCTTCGGGAAGGTAATCTCGAAGGTTGGACGCTTGTATTCCTCCACTCTTACATATTTTGTTACCGTTCCATTCACGGAGATGAAATACAGTCCCGTCTGTCCCTCCTTCGGCAATTCGAAATCTACGGAAGCCGTACCGTATTCATCGGTAGTAGCCTTCTGCTCAGCCACCTGCTTCCCGTTAGCATCTCGCAGGATAAAATTCAGTTCCATGCTCTTGCCAGGCACACTGGCATCCAAGCCCTTCTTCACGATGTAGGAAATGGCTGAGGCATGCACGGTCTGACCCGGGCGATAGATGCTGCGGTCGGTAAACAGCTGATGTTTAATCTTGTCATCCTTCTGTTCGTAATAGCGGGTGCGAGAAAGATAGATATCCTTGGCAGGCGTAAACTTGTCATTGCTGGTGGAAATCAAGACGTTTCCATCCACATTCTTGAAGTAAGCCTCGCCGTTCTCATCGGTAGTCAAGCGAGCATGAACCAGTCTCTTCCACTTGCCCGTCTTCACATCATAATCCCTGTCATAGAGCATGATTTTCGCACCCGGTACAGGCTGTCCATCGGTAGCATTCACCACTACATAGCGATGTTTGTCATCAGGCAACTGCTGGATCATCACCGCCAGATTGCTGACATAGAAGAGTTCTCGCTGCGGAGCGATGCCGGTATTATCCGAAGTCACCTCCATCAGATAGGCACCCAGTGGCAGATTGCCACCGATTTCGATGGAATCCTTCACCGTTTCATAATCCGGCCGACCGTAGTAGTCGCGGCTAAAATCCTTCTGATGCAGCTTCGTAGTCTTCTTCAGGAGCATCTTATAGGTAGCCTCATCCTGCGCATTATAATCGTTATCTGCCGTAATATTGAGGCGGGAGATGCTGATTTTCAGGTTCTGGAGATTACGCACATCCAGCTGCACCCAAACCTTCTCCCCAGGTCGCAATACCTGCGGCATATCCTTCACCCGGAACATCGGTTCGGTAAGTCGCTTCTGCGCATTTCTCAGTTCGTTCATTCTCGACCATTCACCCCAGCGGCTCAGCGCATAGTTGATATAGTTGAGCTTATCCTGCGGTTTGGCATCGGTAGCACCTTCCATGAAGCGGAAATGCTCCACGGCAAGTTCGCCTGCCTCCGGAATATCCTGATAAATCTGGATGAGCGAGTCGATGGTCTGCAGATACTTCGATTTCTTCACCTCTCTCACGTCGTCCTGGCGGTATTTCTCGATGAGCTTATAGGCACAGAGACAAGCCGCACCCCGATTGCCCACCTTATTATAATAGGTGTACAGCTGCAGATACGCCTCCTTGCTGTCTGCCTCGAATCCGATGAGATGCAGCAGATCGTTGTTAAAGGAACTGCCATCCACGCCCTTCAGCGTCAATGGAACATACTCTGCAGATGTATGTCGGGCAAGAAGTTCAGGCTGTCCCAAGGCCTTCTGGAAGAACTCCTGGCTTTTCTTTTCGTTCATATCACGGTACACCTTGCCCAGCACGGCATATCTCACCGCCTTCAATGCGGGGTCATTCACCTTCAGCACCCCTGCTTCCATCCGCTTCACGTTAGGCGTCAGCGAGTCAGCCGAAATCTCTTTCCAGAGTGTCATCTGTCTTATCTCAGCCGCCAGCAGCTGCCCGTAATCTTTGGCAGCCGAAGCCTTAGCGATGATTTTCTTCATCACCGCGATTTCGCTCTTAGGCTGGTCCTTCTGAGCATTGATTTCAGCTTGCTTCCACAAGTTGTCGTATGTCTGAGCCGCTACCTGCATCGTAGCAAAGAGGGCTATCAGAAGTGATAAAATGTTTCTTTTCATAAGCCAACTATATAAAATGTTAATAGAATGATGATAATCATCAAACTTTTCATTGCAAAAATACAAAAAAAAACTGTTTTCTAACCCCGAAACTTAAACTTTTTACTATCTTTGCACCAAAATAGTATATTTTACCAAGAAATAACATTAAAAAAACAATGGCAGAAAAAAAGTATGGTCATTTTGATGACGCCAATCGCGAATACGTGATTACTGACCCAAAGACCCCATGGCCTTGGATCAATTATTTGGGTAACGAGGATTTCTTCTCGCTCATCTCAAACACAGCAGGTGGTTATTCCTTCTACAAGGATGCCAAGTTCCGTCGCATCACCCGTTATCGCTACAATGGTGTGCCGATGGATAACGGCGGTCGCTATTTCTATATCAAAGATGGCGATACCGTATGGAACCCGGGATGGAAACCTTGCAAGACACCGCTCGACAGCTACGAGTGCCGCCACGGCATGAACTATACCCGCATCACGGGCAGCAAGAACGGCGTAGAGGCGAGTGTGCTCTTCTTCGTACCCCTCCATACATGGGCTGAGGTGCAGAAGATGACGCTGAAGAACCAGACTGAGGAGGTGAAGACCCTCAAAGTGTTCTCCTTTGCAGAGTGGTGCCTCTGGAATGCTGCTACCGACATGGAGAACTTCCAGCGCAACTTCTCTACGGGCGAGGTGGAGGTAGAAGATTCTACCATCTATCACAAGACCGAATATCGTGAGCGCCGCAACCACTATGCTTTCTACACAGTGAATACCGAGATTCAGGGCTACGATACCGACCGCGAGAGCTTCATCGGACTCTACAACGAGTTTGCCGAGCCTGAGGCTGTGATGGAAGGCAAGCCACGCAACAGCTTTGCCCACGGCTGGAGCCCTATCGCATCTCATTATATCGAGGTTACCCTGCAGCCAGGCGAGAGCCGCGACCTCATCTTCCTTTTGGGATATGTGGAGAACGAGCAGGACAAGAAGTTCAGCGCCAAGAAGGTAATCAACAAGGAGAAAGCTCATCAGCTTATCGCCAAGTTTGATACCACCGAAAAGGTGGATGCTGCCTTCGCAGAACTCAACCAGTACTGGGATAACCTGCTGAACATCTTCACCGTGAAGAGCGGCAACGACAAGTTAGACCGTATGGTGAACATCTGGAACCAGTATCAGTGCATGATCACCTTCTGTATGTCGCGTTCGGCAAGTTTCTTCGAGAGCGGCATCGGTCGAGGCATGGGCTTCCGCGATTCCAACCAGGACCTCGTAGGTTTCGTTCATCAGATACCTACCCGTGCCCGCCAGCGCATCATCGATATCGCCAGCACCCAGTTCCCAGACGGTGGCTGCTATCACCAGTATCAGCCGCTCACCAAGCGCGGCAACAACGATATCGGTGGCGGTTTCAACGACGATCCATGCTGGCTCATCTTCGGTACCGTAGCCTATATCAAGGAGACGGGCGACTTCTCTATCCTCGCTGAGCAGGTGCCTTTCGACAACCAGCCAGGCACAGAAGTAAGCCTCTTCGAGCACCTCAAGATTTCGATGAACCATGTTATCAACAACCTGGGTCCGCACAAGTTGCCACTCATCGGAAGAGCCGACTGGAACGACTGTCTGAACCTGAACTGCTTCTCCTGGGACCCTAACGAGAGTTTCCAGACCACCGAAAACAAGGGCGAAGGAAGCAAGGCAGAGAGTCTGATGATAGCCGGTCTGTTCGTGGTTACCGGCAAGGATTATGTGGCTCTGTGCAAGCAGCTTGCCAAGGAAGCTTTGGAAAGCAAGGAGGGCGAAATAGCCGGTCTTGCAGAGGAAGATTATTTGACAGAAGCCGAGCGCATGCAGCAGGCTGTAGATGAGATGAACGAGGCTGTGAAGCAGCATGGATGGGACGGAGAATGGTTCCTCCGCGCTTACGATTTCTTCGGCAACAAGATTGGTAGTGATGAGAACGAGGAAGGCAAAATCTTCATTGAGAGCCAGGGCTGGTGTACGATGGCTGGTATCGGTCTGGAAGAAGGACTCTGCGATAAAGCACTGGACAGCAGTAAGAAACGACTGGAATGCGAGCACGGACTGGTGCTGAACAACCCAGCCTACACTACCTATCATGTAGAAATGGGTGAGATTTCTTCTTATCCTGAAGGCTACAAGGAGAACGCCGGTATCTTCTGCCACAACAATCCTTGGGTCATCATCGGAGAGACTGTAGCCGGTCGAGGCAACGATGCCTGGAGCCATTATACCAAGATTCTGCCTAGCTATGTAGAGGAAAAATATCAGACACTTCACAAGGTAGAGCCTTACGTAAACTGCCAGATGGTAGCCGGTAAGGATGCAGCCAAACCGGGCGAAGGAAAGAACTCCTGGCTCACCGGTACAGCGGCATGGATGTGGTATACAGTATCAGAATTCATCCTCGGCATCAAGCCAGATTATGAAGGTTTGCTCATCGATCCTTGTCTCCCAAGCACCGCTAAGGAGTATGAGGTAACCCGCAAGTTCCGGGGTGGCGAATACCATATCACAGTAAAGAATCCTAGCGGAAACCAGAAGGGCGTGAAGCAGATTACAGTGGATGGCACTCCTATCTCAGGCACCATCATTCCTTGCTCTGAAGGCAAGCATGAAGTAGTGGTTGAGATGTAAATCAGCCAGATCTCATCAAGTTACGATTTGAAAGTTCAATGTAACGAAATTCTTTTCATACCCATGCCCCCTGTTTTAGGGGGTATGGGTATCACAATAAACACTTGCCCCTTTATTTCAAGGGAGCAAGTGTTTTATTTATCTGATAATCTGATACTTAGC
>OHTU01000806.1_pt1 | contig 10623 bp, 6 predicted proteins | sample 1578961 | NCBI WGS metagenome assembly OHTU01 (sample SAMEA3879582, study PRJEB24766) | human gut metagenome | biome: human-associated habitat; feature: feces | place: USA | collected 1985/1987 | reverse complement strand
TCCAAAAAAATAGTCCCATTATTCGCTTCCTCGAACAGTCCCTTCTTATCCTTCAATGCGCCGGTAAACGAACCGGCTTTATGACCGAACATTTCACTTTCCAGCAACTCCTTGCTGAACGAAGAACAGTTAACCGCTACAAAATTCTGCCGTGCACGCTTACTACTGTAATGGATGGCCTGGGCAAATACCTCCTTACCCGTGCCCGTTTCTCCAGTCAACAGTACAGGAACATCAGTCCCTGACACCTTCTGAGCTAATGAAACAGCATCCTTCAGGACTTTGGATTCTCCCAGGATAGAATCAAAAGAGTACGTCTGTCCCACCTTCTTCTCCAGTTTTTCCAACCGCACATTCATACGCGCTTTCTCTACAGCACGGCTTATCAGAGGAATAATCTTGTTATTATCGTCTCCCTTGGTGATATAGTCGAAAGCACCGTTCTTGATGGCCTGCACCCCATCGGGAATATTGCCGTGCGCTGTCAGCAGAATAACTTCCACATTGGGTGCCGCCTTCTTGATAGCCAACACCAGGTCTACCCCATTTCCATCGGGCAGAAACACATCACACAAAACTACATCGGGATTTTGGAGTTCCAGTTGCTTCAGGGCAGCCCTGCAATCACCAGCCTGACAGACGTCATATCCCTCCAACTCCATCATCCGTGTCAGAAGGGTACGGATTTGTACCTCATCATCAATGATTAGAATCTTACTCATATCTATTCGATAAGTTTTTAAACTGATAACGGTAAAAAACAGGGTGTGCAAATATAAGCTTTTCCCAAATACCAACGGCATATCTTTTGAACTTTTATAGGTGAAGGGGCAAGAGCCTGCCACCAACCGGGATATGAATATCCCACCACAACAATGCCACAGCGGCATTATGCAGGCCTAGTCCCAGTGACAGCCCCTCATGCCTCCCCCTTCCATTTTGGAAAGAGGCCACCTGAAATGAAAAGCCGGAAGGAAGAACATCCGGATGAATGCAATTATGAAACTGTTAAAAAAGAAACAAGAAATGAAAGTTTGTAAATTCGGCGGAACTTCCGTCGGCACCGTAGAGAGAATGAAACATGTAGCAACACTCATTAAAGATGCAACACCCAAGATTGTGGTACTGTCTGCCACCGCAGGCACCACCAACCATCTGGAGGAGATTGCCGCCAACTTGTTCAACCGTGAAATAGAACAAGCCCACGACCGCATCACCCGGCTGGAATTCCAGTTCATCGAATTTGCCAATGGGTTGCTGACCGACGAGAAACTGAAACGGGAAGCAATAGATTATATCCTCGACCGCTTCCAGCAACTATGGAAATTTACCAAGAACTCTTTCACCTCCGTCGAAGAGAAGGAGGTGCTGGCACAAGGCGAACTTATCAGTACCGCCCTAATGCACTTCTACCTGTGCGAGCTGAAAGTTCCCAATGTACTGCTTTGTGCATTCGACTTCATGCGTACCGGCCCCGACAACGAACCCGACTTGGAATATATAGAACAAAAACTCCGAGAACAGCTTGCCTGCCATCCCGGCATCAATCTCTTCATCACTCAGGGTTTCATCTGCAAGAATGCCTATAACGAAACAGATAACCTGAAACGCGGCGGCAGTGATTACACTGCTTCCCTCATTGGCACCGCCCTCCAAGCAGACGAGATACAAATATGGACGGACATAGATGGCATGCACAACAATGATCCGCGCGAGGTGTCAGGTACCCGCCCCGTGAAACGCCTCAGCTTCAACGAAGCCGAACAACTGGCCTTCTATGGTGCCAAGATACTGCATCCCTTCTGTATCGCCCCGGCACGCCTAAGGAATATTCCCGTCCGGTTGCTTAACTCTATGGAACCGTCGGCAGAAGGCACGCTAATTTCCAACCTGCAGGACGACAATATCATCAAGGCCATAGCCGCCAAGGACCACATCATATACATAAAGTTCGAATCGAACCATAATCTGTGTCCCTATCTGTTCATCAGCAAGATTTTCGACATTTTTGCCAAGTACCGTACCCCCCTCTGCCTGCTGGTATCTTCCAATCTGGACGTATCTGTGGCTATAGACGACTGCACTCGTTTATCGAACATCATCTCCGAACTACGCCAATATGCCCATGTATTGGTAGAAGACCGCATGACCATCGTCTCCGTGGTGGGCAACATGCAATGGGAATATGCCGGGTTTGAGGCAAAGATTATGGAGGCGCTAAAGGACATCCCCCTACGGATGATTTCATATGGCAGCAGCAATAATGATGTGGCATTCGTCATTAAGAATACAGACAAAAAAAGGGCTTTACAAGCCCTAAATGATAAGTTATTCCAACCGGAATATGCAGAACGGAACTAAAAGAAATGGTTCCGTATCTCCTTCGCGATGTAACGGCCCATCAGCTCCTGCCCCGGTTTGTCGGGATGCAACCCGTCGCGCAGATAGCGCCCGCTACCGGAAGGCTGCTCAAACTTTTCGGTGATACCACAATTGGAGTAACAGTCTATCAGCTGCACGGAAAGCGCCCGGCACAACTCACGCAAGATGGCAATCTTCTGCAGATTCAGTGCATTGTGTTCGGGGTTGCCGGTCTGAATCGGCGTGCACACGAATACGCGGCATTGGGGATAATGCTCCAGAATGGTCTGAATGGACCAACGGGCACCGCCCGCCATGGTGTCATCGAGCGTCTTCCCTTTAAGGGCCTCTTCGGCACTACCCAAGTTACGGTCATTCGTTCCCATAGAGAACACAAAGACATCGGGCGCAGGGTAAGCGCCACTTTCCACTTCGGCTATGAACTTCTGGATATGCACCTTTGACACGTTGTTGTGCCGCATCTGTAACTCATGCCTATCCTCCGTAACCTGCCAACCGCCAGAGATGCCGGCAAAAGCTTCGCTGCCATAATCCTGAGTATCGGGATGGCATGCCCATGTGGCAGAACCGACCGCCACGTTGTGATGTGTAGCGAATCCGAGTTTATCCACTACAGTCTTAGACCATTGTTCGCCTGCGGTAATGCTGTTTCCGTCGCACCCGAAGTTCAGCTTGCTGAAGTCCGGATAAAGAGATTGCGCGTGCAGCGCAATCCCCATCCAGACAAGAATCCCCAAAACCATCAATCTATTCATCTTCTTATGATAGAAAACCTATGAAAAACGTTCAATAATTTCCATGCACATACGTCCGTTGTGATACGGACATTTCCAGAATCCCGCCTTGTCATCATCGGTGTTCACCGTGCCGTCAGCACGCACGCTCCAATGCCATTCTCCGTACTTGTAGTCTACCAGATGCTGCTTGATGAAGTCCCAACATCGGAGAGCCTTCTGCATGGCCACTTCGTCATCAAAGTGCTGGTAGAGGTTGGCATGTCCCACTACGTTCTCGGCCTGCACCCACCAGTGGCGGTCGGTATCGGTCTTTCCTTTATCCAGAAAAGTCTCGTATATCATGCTGCCGTCGGGCGTCAATCCTTCATCGGCAGCGGCAGCGATGTATTCTACAAGTGGTTCCACTTTCTCCAGGAGGTCCTTATCGCCCAGAACAAGGGCAGCCTCGTGTATCAACCAGGAGGCTTCGATATCGTGCCCATAGGAGACAATGCGGTATTTACTAACCCAATCATCATTGAAGAACAATTCCAGATGACCGGTCTTGATATTCAGAATCCGTTCCGTGAAAAGGCCTATCAAATTGCGCAGTTGCCTCTCCAGACGGGTATCCTTCCACATGCGGAAAAGATTGGTATAAGGTTCCAGAATATGCAGATGGGTATTCATCGTCTTGCGCTCGTTCTCATCCTTGGCGCTGAGGCGCATGTCGGCTATTTCTCCCCATTCGCGGGTCAAGGCTTCACAATAACCGTTCTTCACGGGGTCGAAGCTATGCTCTTCGATAGTCTCGAACAAACGGATGGCATATGCCAGCGCTTCATCATCGCCCGTGGCACGAGCATATTCACTCAGCCCGTAGATGGCGAAACCCAAAGCGTAAATCTGCTTCTTGGTATCGAGCGGATTGCCTTTATAGTCGAGAGACCAGTAAACTCCGCCAAATTCATTGTCGTAGAAACGGTCGATAAGAGTGCGTTTGGCACGCGTAGCCGTTTCCAGATACTCCGGCCTCTTCAGCAAGCGGTATGCAGCCGAGAAGGTCCACAAGATGCGGGCGTTCAGGATGGCCCCCTTTTCAGCTTCGGGCTTCACCTCCTCTCGACCCGTGATACGGCCGTAGAAGCCGCCGTTCACTTCATCCGTCATTCTGTTTATCCAGAAGGGGAGGATATTGGAGACCAACTCCTCCTCCATCTCCTGTTTCATCTTCTTGATATCCACAAGTTTTTGAGTTATAAGTTATGAGTATTCTGCTGAAGGTTCTCACGGCGCTCTTTCAGGTCTGCATTGATGGCTGCCATACGCGTCTTATTCAATGGATAGATGAATACGACAACGATGGAAAGTGCGGCTATCGCAGCAGGAATAAAGCTCATCAGATACTTCAAGCCATCCAGCGCCTCGGGAGTCTGCACGGCATTCTCTGCGGTATTGTAACCGAAGAATGCCAACAGTGCCATTACTGCCCAGCCTGCAAATGCACCGCCAAACTTCTGCGCCATAGAACCGGAAGAGAATATCAGCCCCGTAGAGGATGTGCCATCCTTTTGCTCGGCATAGTCCGCCACATCCGCATACATGCTCCAAATCAACGGAGATACGATACCGGTGCAGATGGAGATAAGCACCTGGAAAATCATCATCAGCCACCATCCCAGCCCGTCATTCGGCACAAAGAAGAAGAGCACGCTGAGCACTACCAGGCACACGAGCGAAATGATATAAGTGGACTTCTTTCCAAACTTCATGGACAGAGGCACAGCCAGCGCCACACCAATCATATTACACACTTCACCCACCATCAGGAACAAGCCGGCATACAACACCAGATTGAACACCCCGAAATCGAGGAATGCATTGGCACTGATATAGTCCTTGAAGAAGTAGGCGGCAGTAGCTCCGCGTACCGTATTGAAGAAATTCGACAACAACGCCGCACCATTCAATATCCACCAAGGCGAATTGCGCACCAGTGACTTCACATCCTTACCGATGGATTCGGACGCCACACTCTTGACATGCTCGCGCGTCATGCTAAAGCAAAACAGAAAACCCAAAAAGCAGAGCGTGGCAATGCATACCATGGCATATTGCCAACTGGAAGCATTGCTATAGTCCATTGATTTAAACCAATTACACAATGGCTCCCATGCTCCCAAAGCGATAAAACTACCTCCGTATGCAAAAAACATACGGTAAGAAGAGAAAACCGTTTTTGTGTTCGAATCATCAGTCATTACTCCCAACATAGCCCCTTATGGTACATTGATTGCCGTATATACCGTCATCATCAGGATGTAAGTGACATAAGCCCATACCAGCTTACCCGTTGTCCCCATGTCGGGCGTTGTAAAAAGTAAAATCCCGGCAATGGCAAAAGGAGCTGCAATCCACAACAAATAAGGACGGTATTTACCCCAACGCGTATGAGTACGGTCTGCAATGACTCCCATCATCGGATCGGACACTGCATCCCAAATACGTGTCACCAGCATCAGCAATCCTGCATCAGCCAAGCTCAAGCCAAAAATATTCGAATAGAAGAACGGTAAGTAATAGGAGAATATTTTCCAGAACATAGAGGAAGACATATCCCCGAAACCATAACCGATTTTCTCTTTTAGTGTTGCCATAGTATGTTGTATTTTTATTATTTCATTATCTGCAAATTCTTGTCTATCAGCTTCTTCAACGTTTCTACCGAAGCTGATGAAGACAAGCCGTCAGCAGGCGTATTCATGCAATAGTCCACCAGCTTATCAATGGTAGAGGTAGCCACATGCATCCGCGTGTCGGAAGAAGCGTAGTAGATGAATACTGTTCCGTCTTCGTCGGCAATCCAGCCGTTGGTGAAAAGTACATTGCTTACGTCACCTATACGCTCCTCACCCTCGGGTACCATAAAGGCCCCACCGGGAGTGGCAATCAGTTTCGTCGGGTCTTCCAGGGAAGTCATGTACATATAAAGCACATAACGCAATCCGGCGGCACAACCGCGGACACCATGAGCCAGATGCAACCAGCCTTTCGGAGTCTTGATGGGATGCGGACCTTCACCATTCTTCACCTCCTTGATGGTGTGATAGTAGCGCCGGTCGATAATCTTCTCTTCCTTCACCTCGGCATGGGTTATGTCGTCCACCAGCGCCCAGCCGATACCACCACCGCTGCCGGCATCAATAAAGCCATCCTGCGGACGGGTATAGAGGGCATATTTGCCATCTACAAACTCCGGGTGCAGCACTACGTTGCGTTGCTGGCTCTTGGTCTTCAGGTCGGGCAGGCGTTCCCAGTTCTTTAAATCCTTGGTGCGGGCAATGGCAGCTGTAGCCGTAGCCGAGGACAAATCACCGGCAGGCGCATTGTCGTCGTGGCGTTCGGCGCAGAAGATACCGTAAATCCAGCCGTCCTCATGAGCCGTGAGGCGCATGTCGTATACATTCGTTGCCGGAATCGCGTCTTCGGGCATGGTGATGGGATAATCCCAGAACCGGAAATTATCAATGCCGTTGGGACTCTCGGCTACGGCAAAGAACGACTTACGGTCAGCGCCCTCTACACGTACCACCATCAGATACTTGCCATTCCACTTAATGGCCCCCGAATTCATGGTCGCATTCATACCGATACGTTCCATCAGGTACGGGTTGGACTTCTCATCCAAATCATACCGCCAGAATACAGGTGTATGAGCAGCCGTCACTACCGGATATTTATAGCGGGTGAATATGTCATTGCCGTCTTCCACGGCCACATTCTTTCTCGTAATCAACTCTTCGTGTTTCTGAAAGAGCCTCTCTACCTTTTCTTTAAAAGCTTCCATGTCTGTTATATTGATTGTTTGTTTATTGATACAGATTTACATCAGCTGCAAACAGCGTCTTGGGATTGTTATAGAACTCCACAAAATCCTCCGCAGATGTCTGTCCCGGATAGGGGGCATAGTAATGGGTCACCTTTTCACGGGCATTGCGCCACACCAGCACATAGGCAAGCGGATATTTCTCCAACGCAGGCAGCAGAGTACCAGTCCACCATTTGGCATCGGGAATTCCTTCGTAACCGGTTTCGGTCACAGCAATCACCTTATTGTGTGCTTTCCCTATACTGTCGATAATGGAAAGTGCCCTATCCATCCCGGCAAGATAGGCATCCCGATCGAACTGATAGGTATCGAAACCGATAACGTCTATCAACTCATCGCCCGGATACTTCTTCAAATATTCCGTCGTGTCCTTGGGTTCCGTGCCCGGAGAGTAAGCATAAAGTGCATTGTCCACTCCTTTGGCCTGCAGAGTATCCACTGTCATGTGCCACAATGCCTTATACTCCTCAGGGGTACACAGCTTCTCACCCCACCAGAACCAGCTGCCGCTGTGTTCGTGCCAGGGACGGAAAAGTACGGGTATCTTCACGCCGTCTGCCGTCTTCAGCGAATGAAGGAAATCGGCCACTCCTCCCAACCAGCCGGCAAACTTCTGATGATTCTCGCCACCGGGCAGGATGGACTTCACCACCGTCGTATCCGATACATCCCAGGCATCACCGCCCGTCTTGGGATTGCGCGCATGCCAACTGAGCGAAACCATGCCGCCCCGCTGATACTGATTGATTATCTCTTTCCTGATTTTATCGAAGGGCACCTTATCCAGATTGGCGGCATTCCCTAGTTCCAGCTCTCCCAAATCAAAGCTGATGACAGCCGGATAGTCGCCACACACGCTTTTCACATCCGAACGGCCTTCCTCACCTTCCCAGCCGATACCATATACCGTATCGTCATGATGGCCGAGCATGATACCTTTGGAAGGGATTTTTTTCAAGTTAGCCAGTAAGTTCTCCGTTTCCTGCGTACGCGCAGCAGCCGTCTCTTCATTCACACTCTGTTCTTTCTTGGAAGAACCGCAGGCGGTCAACAGACTTGCCGCCAGAATCATCATAGCAAATTTTACTTTTCTCATATCCATGTTTTTCAATCTGGTATTATTATTGGTAACACTAATTCCTGGCACAAAGATAGCGGATTGCACCAAGAGAAAATGATACAATTTTATCCCTTTACTGTATTAAAAAACAGAATATAAAAAACGTATCATCTAACTTTCACCGGAACGCGCTTCCGCGAGACAATTCCCCGTTCCACTTTCCGGCGTTCCAGCTTCACCGGTTCGCTTGTAAAATCGGGAACATTGTACGAGTAGACCAGACGGTCGTAATACTCCCAAGGATTTTCCTGAGGAAGCAGGAAAGGCTTGCCCACCACCCCATTCTCATCCATACTTGCCAGATACAGACGGGTATAAAGCCCATCTCCCCTGCGGCTACTGAACACAAACCATCGGGAGTTACTGCTCCAGTTATGGAAACTTTCCGTATCATCGCTGTTCACCTCCTTTATGGGACGCATACCGCCATCCTTCAAATCCAACAGCCATAAATCGGCTTCTTTATGCCAAATTGAGAAATTCCCGTAATCCGACAAAGTAAACATGATATACTCGCCGTCGTACGAGGGCCTCGGGAAGGAGATACTTTTCTTCATAGCTGCCGCATTGACCAGCGTATCTATCGTTTCGCCAAATGTCCCGTCTTCCGGATTGAAATCTATACTACACAAGCTATAACGTATTTCCTTATATTCTGCCGGTATCGGCTTGGCCTCCGCAGCACAGAAATACAGTTTGCGTCCGTCCGGTGAAAATACTGGAAAGGTTTCGAAGACTTCCTTCTTCTGAAGCAAGGGAGAGAGCAGTAATTCATGTGTCTCGGGATGATAGATCAGTACATCCGATTCCAAGTCGAGCACTTCCACACGCTCATCCTTCACCGCATGGAAAGACTGGCGCGTATTGTTGACGGAATAGGCAATGAATTTTCCGCTTGGATGCCAATAGGGGTATACACCCGCAGAGAGAGTGGAATCCGTTTTCGTATCCAGCATTTCGCGCTTCCCGTCTATCTGCATCAAGGTCCCTCCGTTCTTTCCACGGATATGCAGGCTCAGATGGTCCGGATTTGTTTTGTTGAAAGCATGACAATTCAGGCACATGCCCGGCACCATGGTATTCTCCAGCAAGGGACGCTCCTCGAACGAAGCAAGGTCACGCTCATAAATGCCCATCTTGCTATAAACTTCATATCCGGGAGCCAGCTTGCGGTATACCACCCCATAATCTATAGGATACGGACTGACATACATGGGAAAAGAGCGGTACTGTTTCCACTCGCCGTCTTTCCGGATACATACCGTAAACAGAAGGCTATCACCCTTGTTCTCCTCCAAAAGCTCTTGCCATGCATCTTGCGGAAATGATACTATTTTATCATTTACGTGCATCTCTCCGGACTTTCCTCCGGTCACGGTCACATCCACACGTTCGTACGCTCCACCAATACAATTGAAATTCATAGGAGCAATGGTTGCAGGAATAGTCACACCGATATAGTCGGGATAGATATCCGGCCATTCATCCACCCTTTCCGGGGAAGTCACCGGATTGCCGCAAGCGGCAAACCACCATGCAGCCATTATGCAAACAGCTATATTCTTCATCTTTTTCATTTTACTTTCTTAGTAGCAAATAATTCCAGTATGTACTGCCGAAACGCGCCTCCAACATCTGCCGGGCATTCTGCTGCGAGGTATATATCCGCGCAAATTCCGTTACATCCCGCACCACTTGGGGCGAAATGCTCCACGGCATACCCTGGAAGTTCTTGTGCGTCTGTGTCCATACATATATCAACGCCTCTTGATAGCTGCGGGGAATATGGTCGTAGCCGGCATGCTTACCCAGCGGATAGTACTTCATGAAACGTTCCAAATCACGTTGCTGCAGGACATAGGCCAGCATATACTCAAATGCCATCCGGTTCCGGTGGTCATGTTGATACAGCAACCCCAGCATGACATCCATCTCCCGGTCGCTGAACAAGAAATCCTCCGTATACCGTATTTGTCTCAGCCAGCCCCATTCTTTATGGGCATTGATTTTTTCTTCATTATACAGATAGGTCATGGCATCCTCTGCCCAATCCCTGTAGAAGATTGTCTTCCTCAACAAACGCAGGTACTTGGCTGCCACTTCGTATTGCCCGTTTATCAGGTTCGTCTCTGCCAGACGCTTGAAGCAACGGCCACTCTTGTTGAAGTTAGGTATGGCCTCCATCGCCTCAAAAGTGAAACGCTGTGCCGTATTGACCATACCCAAATGATAGTATGCCTCACTGGTGGGCAACGGAGAAGTAAAATCACGCTGAAACTCCGGCAGCAGCCCTTCCGTCCCGTTCTGGTAAAACTCGAACATACGGTCGCCCATCTGTCCCGTCTTTCCCAAAGCAAGATTCAGGCAGGTCACGCCGAAAGGTGAAACCGGTGACTTCTCTTCTGCCTTTTCTATAATCTCCTGCCATTGTTTATTACGTACCAGCTGGTCATACTCCATCGCTTCCTCTTTATCCATATCGCAACCGGCCGCCACGTAGTAATAGCCGAACAATG
>OHTU01000779.1_pt1 | contig 10888 bp, 7 predicted proteins | sample 1578961 | NCBI WGS metagenome assembly OHTU01 (sample SAMEA3879582, study PRJEB24766) | human gut metagenome | biome: human-associated habitat; feature: feces | place: USA | collected 1985/1987 | reverse complement strand
GCGGAGAAAGTAAGGGAGTTTTTGGAAAAAAACTGCGGACTGAATACGGAAAGAAAGATTCCGGGAAGGGTTTTTGAAACGCATGACGGTGCGCTGCAATTCTGGCAGGAATTGATTGCGGCCGGGCAGCTTTCCGTGCCGTTTGAGGTTGCGCATATCGATGCACACAGCGATCTCGGCATAGGCAGACCCGGACCCGGCTTTGTGTTGAATTCCGTGCTGCCCCTCAGCCCTGCGGAAAGAGCGGACATCAAACGCTACTATGAAATGAAACAGCTCGATGAAGCAAATTATCTTTTGTTTGCACTTGCATTTCGGTGGATTTCACGCCTTGAAAATGTTCGAAACCCGAAGTCTCGTCCGGACATTCCGCAATTTGCATTCCGATGTGAACAGGAAAATCAGCGCGGCTGCGGAAAATATGAATTCATTCGGCTTTCAAGCTTTGTTTCGAAACTTTTTGAAGCAAAAAACGGCATTGAACCGAGAGTGGACTTCAAAGTTTTTGATGACTACACCGAGTTTTTGGCATCGGCCGAATATGCTTTTGCTTCGCTTGCCGTTTCGCCGCGCTATTCCCCTGCGGAAGCCGATGTGCTTGTGAACGTTATCAAAGAATATTTTGATTTGATTTAACGGATATAATATGTTTCAAACGGAGCGGACGGCAGGCGGCATTTGGATATGCACGGATTTCCGCAATTTCGTTCCGAAAAAAACATGAGCAAACGGCGTGAACATGTGGTATAATATGATTGGCTGAATATACCGCTGTCAGTGAATTGAACACGACTTTGCGGCGGCGGAATTCGGCCGAACAAATCCTGCTGCGGGACAGAAAGGAACGGAAAAATAAATGAGCGTGTTTTCAAAAGAATACTGTGAAAAAATGCGTGTTCGCATCGATTGCGGCAATATGCTCGCCGAGGCTGTCGGCAAACACGGCATCACGGCGGAGGAAATATCGGAAATGCTGCCGCGTGCAGAGGGTGCATTTGCGGGTGTTGAAAAAAAGCGCGGTGAAATGCGCTGGCGGCTTCTGCCCGAAACTCAGCTTGAAATCCTTCCCGCCGTTGAAGAGGCAGCGGAATTCGTCAGGTCAAAAGCGGATAATTTCGTGATTCTGGGCATCGGCGGAAGCGCACTGGGTCCGATTGCGGTGCATCGTGCGCTGAATCATCTCTATCATAACGATCTTCCTTCCGAAAAACGAAAATCTCCGCGCCTTTTTGTGGAAGACAATGTTGATCCCGAGCGCATGGCTGCATTGTTCGATGTGGTTGATACTGACCGAACCGTGTTCAACGTTATCACAAAATCGGGCAGCACAAGCGAAACCATGGCGCAGCTGCTCATTATAACGCGAATGCTTATTGACCGTTACGGCGAAGAAGGGCTGCGCGATCACTTGATTGCAACAACCGACAAACAAAAGGGCAACCTGATAGGCATTGCAAAAAAATACAACCTGCGCACTTTTATTATTCCGGACGGCGTAGGGGGAAGATTTTCCGAACTCTGTCCTGTCGGGCTTGTTGCGGCTGCCGTCGGCGGAGCGGATGTTCGCGCGCTGCTTGCGGGCGCGGGATACATGGATGAGCTTTGCTCAAACGCCGATGTGAAAAGGAACCCCGGATTGATGCTTGCCCTGCTTGAAATCATTGCGGCGGAAAAGCACGGCGCAAACATCGGCGTGCTGATGCCCTATGCGGATTCGCTGAAATTCATGGCGGATTGGTATGCGCAGCTTTGGGCGGAATCGCTGGGCAAAAAGCTCGTGAAGGACGGAAAGGTTTTGCGATTCGGACAGACTCCGGTAAAATCTCTCGGCGTTACGGATCAGCATTCGCAGGTTCAGCTTTACACCGACGGACCTTTTGACAAAACAATAACTTTCATCTCTGTTGAAAAATACCGCAGTGATGTTGCTGTTCCGCATGTTTTTGACGACATTCCGGGGATTGCGTTTCTATCCGGACACAGCTTGGGTGAGCTGATTTCCGCCGAATTCCGTGCAACCGAACACGCCGTAACCGTCAGCGGACATATGAACAAAAACATCATCATGCCCGAAGTCAACGAATTCACTCTCGGGCAGCTTATAATGCTGTTTGAAATGCAGACGGCATTCGCAGGAGAACTGCTGGGCATCGATGCATTCGATCAGCCCGGAGTCGAGGAGGGAAAAAATGCAACTTATGCCCTGCTCGGAAAACCCGGATACGAAGCCAAACTCGACGAATTGAAAAATGCCGAAAAGGCAAAGAAAAAACTCATCGTTTGATGCGGCGGACAAAAAGTGCGGTGCGGGGAAACGGCTTTTCGTATCGCACCGCAGATCTTGTAAACACATAAACACGAAAGGATTGCCGAAGCCACTTGCGGGCGCGGCGCGGCTTTTGAATGAGCCTTTTTGATAAGAAATACCTGAAAAGAATAGACTGGGTAACGGTCGGAATCGTGCTTGCGCTCGTTGTGTTCGGCACGATCGCACTTGCCTCTGTTCAGGCAAAGCCTTTTGACGGCACGGAACACGGCATTGCGGATTATATGGACAAGCTCAACATGGAATACCTGCAAAAGCATATAACAAACTTCCTTGTCGGACTTGCTGCAATGATAATATTTCTTGTTTTTGATTACAGCATATTCAAAACTTTTGCAATGTGGGCATACATCGGCATAATAGGCTTGCTGATGCTGCTTTTCATTTTCGGCAAGGTGCGCGGCGGTGCACAGGGCTGGTTTGTTTTCGACACGCTTGAAAGGGCAATACAGCCGGGCGAGCTGAGCAAGATCGCATTGATCGTGATGCTTTCAAAATACGTCTCTGCCGCAATGGACAGGGACGGGCGATTGCTGAAATTCAAGGACGTTATGATTGCTCTCGGCATAACATTCGTTCCGTTCATGCTGATAGTTCTCCAACCTGATTACGGAACGGCGATTGTATTGCTTGTTATCATGGTTGTGACATTCTTCGTTGCGCAGATAAAGTGGATTTATATAATCCTTGCCGCTGTCGGAGCCGGTGGTACTTCCGCTGATGTACTTTTTTGTTTTGACCCCGAAGCAGCGCGACAGAATCGATGTTTTTCTGAATCCGTCCGCCGCAAGCGACGATGCAAAGTACCATGTCGGACAGTCGCAGATGGCAATAGGTTCCGGACGGCTCACGGGCAAGGGCTTTTTCGGTGAGCAGACGCTGGCACAGCTTCGCTATGTTCCGGCAAGGCACACGGATTTCATATTCAGCGGCATAACGGAGGCGGTCGGATTCATCGGCAGTACGATACTGATTATTGTTTTCTTTGCACTGCTTTTCCGCTGGATGTATATTGCAATAAAAGCGCGGGATAATTTCGGCACCTGCCTTGTTACGGGTGTCAGCGCAATGCTTGCGGCACATATTTTCGAAAATATCGGCATGACGATGGGAATAATGCCCGTTACGGGAATTCCGCTGCCGTTTATAAGCTACGGCGGGTCGAATATGCTCACAAACATGATAGGTGTGGGTATTGTTCTGAACGTCTATATGCGTCGTCCGATGAAACGAAAACGGAAGCATGACAAAATACGCGAAAACGGCAAGACGGTCGTTGTTTAAAAAACACAAAAGCATGTTTTGCAGGGCGGTATTCGAAGTGTCCGCTCAATCGCTCGATTTGATTGAGAGATTAATCGGATTTGAATCCATATGAATTAACGGCCATACGAATTAACGGTGAAAAAATGAATTGGGAAGGTTACAGCGAAAATGCATCCGCAGCTCTTGATGCGGCACAGGCTGCGGCGGAGGAGCTGCATCACGGCTTCATCGGCACGGAGCACATTTTGATAGGTCTGCTCCGTGCGCCGGGCACGGCGGGGGAGTGCCTTCGCAAATGCGGTGCGGATGAAAGCATGGTGTTTCCGTATGCGGACACTCTTGTCGGCGGCGGAAGACATATTTTCACGGACAGCAGGGGGTTCGCACCGCCTGCAAAACGCGTATTGGAGCTTGCGCTGTATGAAGCAAAAGCATATGCAAGCCGCACAATCTGCACGAAACATATCCTTCTTGCCGTTTTGCGCGAGACGGACTGTTTTGCATCACGCATTCTCGATTCCATCGGGCTGGACAGGCAGATGCTGAAAAAGCTTTTGAACGATGAATCGCGGGAACTCGGTTCGAACGGGCGCGAAAGCCGAAAGTCGGAGCTGCTCCATGATGAAAGCGCAGCCGAAAAAACAAAAGGCAGTGCGAATGATTCTTTAAAAAGTGATTCGGCCGAAAGACAGCCGCATGATGAAAACGTATCCCGCGGGAAAAATAAACCTCGGGGCGGACAGAGTTCGCCGATGTTGGAAAGCTATACCGATGACCTTACGGCAAGGGCGGCGCGGGGGGAGCTTGATCCGTTGACAGGCTGTGAAGCGCAGCTGAACAGGTTGATTCAGACACTGCTTAGGCGGAGCAAGAATAACCCCGTGCTTACGGGAAGTCCCGGCGTCGGAAAATCGGCTGTCGTTGAGGGATTTGCTCAAAGGATAGTTTCGGGTGATGTTCCTGCCGAGCTGCGTTCGTCGCGGGTGCTGCGGCTTGACTTGGGCGCACTCGTTGCGGGAACGAAATACAGGGGCGAATTTGAGGAGAGACTGAAAGCACTTCTTGACGAAACAACTCCCGAAACAATTCTTTTTATTGACGAAATACATACGATAATCGGCGCAGGTGCGGGCGAGGGCAGTCTCGATGCTGCCAATATCCTGAAACCCGCGCTTGCTCGCGGCGGGTTGAAGCTGATCGGCGCAACAACGTTTGATGAATACAGGCTCTATATCGAAAAAGATGCCGCGCTGGAACGGCGTTTTTCACCGATAGTCGTAAAAGAACCTACGCGGGAGGAAGCGATCGCAATCCTTCGCGGTTTGCGTCCGAAATACGAGGCGCATCACGGCGTTTCGATTACGGACGAGGCAGCGGAAGCCTGTGTTGATATGTCCGTTCGCTGCATTCCGGAGCGATTTCTTCCGGATAAGGCGATAGATATAATGGATGAAACAGCTTCCCGCCGGCGGCTTGCTCCGCAGAATACAGCGGAACTGCGGCAGGAAAGGGCCAGCCTCCGAATGCGTATTGAGGATGCATTGAATGAGCGGGATTTTACACTTGCGGCTGAATTAAGAAAACAGGAAAAGCAGCTCGGCGGATCGAGAACAGCGGATGCACTTCATGCGGGAGCGGAGAATTCGGCATTCACTGCGGCTTCTTTAAAAAAGAGCTGCCGCCCAATCGTTACTGCCGGCGATGTTGCACAGACTGTTCACGAATTGACGGGGATTCCCGTAAGCAGTCTTGACGGCACCGTCCGTTCACGGCTCTCAAAACTGGATTCGTTGATCAATGCGCACATAATCGGGCAGGAGACCGCGGTTGCTTCCGTGTGCAAAGCCCTTCGTTCCGCTTTCACATGGCGGAACGATCCCGACCGTCCGCGTGCCGCAATTGCAGTAACCGGAGCGGCAGGTTCGGGAAAAACAAAACTTGCAGCAGTGCTTGCAGAGACATTGTATCCGGACGAAAATGCACTTTTGCGGTTTGATATGCGCGAGTATTCCGACTATTCGGCGGTTAACACGTTGACGGGTTCACCTGCGGGTTCTGTCTCCGGCGGAAGACTGACCGAGGCCGTGCGGCGGAAGCCTTTTGCAGTGGTGCTGTTTGACGACATTCAATACGCAAACGCTGCCGTGCGTTCGCTCGTTCAAAGCATCATGCGGTGCGGCGTTTTGACCGATGCAAAAGGTAAAAACGTAAGCTTCCGCAATGCGATTGTATTCGTCACCTGCGGTGAAGGCGACAGCTTTAAACAGCGCAGGGCGGGCTTTTCGGATGAGGCAAATGCGTTGAACGGCAGCCGCGACGAACGGGACGCAAGGCAGATACTTCCGCCGGAAATCGCTTCCGATGCGGATTGCGTTGCCGCGCTTCTGCCTGCGATTCAAACCGCTGTTCCCGAGATTGCAAAACTGATGCTGGATGATCTGTCCGATAAACTCCAAAAAACGGGCAGAACGGTTCGTTTCGGCGCTTCCGCCGCAAATTACATTGCAAGCAAAATCGATGAAGTCGAACTTGAAAAAAACGGTGCATGGGCTGTTGCACGCTGCGTTTCGAACGAATGCGAGGATTTTATCAGCGAAAAGCTGCTTGAGGATGCATACTGCTGCAACGACTGCACGGTAGATGTTGAAAACGGCGGGACGGGGCTTTGCATTGTTCCGCACAATACAAAAGAAAGTTGAGGTCACAGAACTATGAATATTTCACGCTTCGGTATCGGATTCAGATTCGATTCGATTGAGAATGGAGATGAACGCGAACATGCGTTCAACCTTGTTTTTTCGGCAATTGAAAGGGCGGACGTTCGTGGACTTCAATTGTTTGCGGGTCATTTTCCGGTTGATGAAAGCGACGATAAAAACATATTCACGGTTGCATTTGCAGGCGGCGGCATAAAACAAACACGCAGTCTGTTTGAAAAGCTGAACGACAATCCGCTCGTTTCGGGTGCGCTTGCGGAATACAGGCCCGTCGTTCAGACGAATGCGCTCAGACGGGCGGAGAAGCTGGCTTTTTACGGCAGATTTGACGAAAACGGAACCCTTGTCTTTAATGAAAAGGACTTGACGGAGTGCGGCTGCAAAAAAACAGAAAAGCCTGCCGTGAACCCTTTTGAAGAATACGGCGGAAGGCGTATTGACCCTGTCGGCGCAGGTATTCGGATGCTTATTGCTCCGGACAAGTTCAAGGGCAGCATGGATGCACAGAGAGTTTGCACGATTATCAAAAATGCAGCGCGGCAATACCTTCCCGGATGCAGTGTGAGAACGCTTCCGATTGCGGACGGAGGGGACGGCACGGCCGAAACGCTTACTCGTGCCTTTAACGGGAATATGCGTTCGGTGAATGTTACTGCGCCGGACGGCAGGAAAATTGCTGCCGAATACGGTGTTCTGACCTCATTCGGTGAAAAAACGGCGGGCGCCACAGCGGTTATTGAAATGGCAAAGGCATCGGGGCTTGCATTGATGGATGAAAATGCATTGGATCCGCTTGCTGCAACGAGCAGGGGGACGGGCGAACTTATCGCTTCAGCATTGAACGAGGGGATAAGGAATATTTTGATCGGTATAGGCGGTTCCGCAACCAACGACGGCGGAATGGGCGCGGCAGCGGCTCTCGGCGTTAAGTTTCTGGATGCGGAAGGCAGTGAGCTTTCGGGCTGCGGCCGAGAGCTTGCCTTGGTGCGTAAAATTGATTTGTCGGGCTTGCGCAGAGATGTTTTCGAGGCAAAGATAACCGTTATGTGTGATGTTGATAATCCTCTTACAGGCAAAAACGGTGCGACGTACACCTACGGACCGCAAAAAGGCGCGGACGCCGAAGCATTAAACACTCTTGAAGACGGGATGAAAAACATTGCGGCCTTGTATGACGCTGCGGCAGGGAGAAAAGTGTCCGCCGAATGCGGAGCAGGCGCGGCGGGAGGCATGGGTGCAATGCTGTCGGCTCTTTTGGGCGCAGAATTGACTCACGGCTCGGCGGCGGTGCTCAATGCGGTCGGCTTTGATGCATTGCTTGGGGACACCGATCTTGTCATAACCGGAGAAGGGCAGCTTGATGCATCAAGTGCGGACAACGGGAAGGCCGTCGGCGAGGTTGTGAAACGCTGCGCCGCAAATTCCGGCGGCGCCGTGCCCGTCTTTATTGTTGCGGGAAGGCTCGGAAGGGGCTATGAACATATTTACGAGCTTGCGAATGCGGGAGTTTTTTCAACAATTGTTACGGATGAACAGCCGAATGCGGACGGAGACTGTGATGCTGAGACGCGTCTGCGCCTTGCTTCGGAACGAATGTTCCGCTGCATCGCAAGTTCTTTTTCCGTGAATTCGCAGCGCAGCGGGCGCGGAATGCGGCGATAAAACAGCTTCTTGCGCAAACACCAAAGAGAGTTTCGCAATGATATGCGATTCAACCTCTGGTTGATTTGCTGATAAACGCAGATATATCTGTGAAAAAAAGATTTCAGTCAGAAATAATTTTAAAGAAACACGCAAAACAAACCGAAAGGAATAAAAAATTTGCGGCGGCACGGGATTCAACCAACGGTTGAGCAGATTTTTTGGGGTTTTCAACCACCGCTTTATTGTCATGAAAAGCTTGCGTTGCTAAAATGAGCGCGAAATTAAGAGTTGGCGCAACACAAAAACGTTTTCCAAACGTAACAGATATGCGGTGCGGCGACTCACGAAAATCAGAAAGAGGGAAAAAACCATGAAAGAAAACTTTGCAATCAAACTGCGCGAGCTGCGTAAGGCAAGCGGAATGACACAGGAACAGCTTGCTGCCGAATTCGGAGTGTCCGTTCAGGCCGTCAGCAAATGGGAAACGGCGGCTTCCTATCCCGATATTGAGTTGATGCCGCGAATTGCGGATCTTTTCGGTGTTTCGCTGGATGAGCTGCTGCGCGATGTTAAGAACGAGAAAAACATCGAGGCGGGTGAAGAAATTCATACCGATGCCGAACAGCAATGCGATGCTGCCTGCAACCCGGAATCGGTTGAAGTCGAATACGAGGACGAAAACGACGATGAAAATGACGGGGACGATGAAGAAGACGATGACGATGAAAATGACGATGACGATGAAGAAGATGATGACGGCAGCTGCATCTTTGTGAAAAAGGGCAGAAACGGCATTGTAAGCGTCAGCACGGATGCCATAGAGGAATTCGGCAGAAAAATCGAGAGAATGGCAAAGAAAAAAGCTGAAAAAGCGGGCTGCGCATTTGAAAAAAACGCAAAAAAACATTCGTGTTCTTCGACCCGTAATTACGGAAATCGTTTCGAATGGAGCAATATAATGATTGACGAAATGCCGGATGACAACACCCTGCGCGTTGTGCTGATGCGCGGAAAACAGATCGTGTCAAGTCAGGAATACGATCCTGCGGTTTGCATTCCCGTTGAACTGAAATATGAAAAAGAGAACGGAATTGCGGGTATGTTCGGCAGGAAAGGCGGACGTACCGATTGCTCGATAAATGTTGAAATTTGGGGCAATGCCGACATCAACGGCAGTGTTAACGGTGATGTATATGCGGGCGGAAATGTGAACTGCGGTGAAATCGGCGGTGATGTCGGCGCGGGCGGCAATGTCAACTGCGGTGATATCGGCGGAGACATTTCAGCGGGCGGAAGCATTGAATGCGGCAGTATCGGCGGCGATGTCAATGCGGGCGGCAATGTCAGCTGTGCGGATGTCGGCGGCGATGTTGGAACCGGCGGAAGTGTTGAATGCGGCAAAGTCAGCGGCGATGTCAATGCGGGCAAAGATGTGAACTGCGGTGATATACTCGGACATGCGAAGACAAGCGGGAGCATGAATTGCGGAAATGTTGACGGAAACGTTGACTGCGGAGGCAATATAAGCTGCGGCGATATCGCAGGACATGCGGAGGCTCGCGGCAGTATTGAATGCAAAACAATTAAGGGCAGTGCCGAAGCAGGCAGCCGAATAATTTACAAAGGCTGAGGATTGGTTCCGGTCTTTGAAAACAAGCGGCAAAGCAGCACTCGGAACGGCATAAAAAGCAATTAAACAATACTCAGTTTCGTATATTCGGCAAAAGGCAGACGGGAAAAATCCTGTCTGCCGCTTCCGTTTTAAAACCAAAACATTGAAACTTTAACAAATCGAATGCGATAAAACTAATCGGCAATTTCAACGGAAAGATTCGGGTTTTCGGCTGCCGCGTCCGAAAACACGCGCAGCATCATGCTCCCGTAGCTGCCGAGGGCGGCAGTCAGCGCGCTCGTTCCGAAGAGAGTCACTGCAACGGGTTTGCATATTTCCGCAAGGCAGTCAAAGAGTGCATCAAGGTTTTTTCCGTAATGATCCGGAAACTGCAATGCCTCGGCAATACGCAGATGCGCATCGGTAATTCCCGCAATCGCCGTAAAGTCAATGCGGATATTCTTAATGCCGCCGCTTTGTTCGGAACGGGAGTTGTTGTGTGTGAAATCGTTATTCGATACGGTCATGGTCAATTATCCTCAATTATCCCTAAAATTTCTCAAAAACCTGCGGTTTAATTGTCCGCGTCGTAAAGCTTAATAAAGCTTTGATAATGGTCATCAGTATAAAAAATCAATCCGTCATAATATTTGTTACCCATAGCAAGCATCGTATTGCGATCTTTGTAAATATTATGTATCAAATCCGTGCTTCTTACGAAAGTATATCTGTCCTCCGGCTTATACTCGCCGTGAAAAAACACATTCTCAGCGCCTATTTGAGCTGCATATTCCTTTAAATTAAGCGCTATTTGCTGTTCTCTTCCGTAATAATGCAGTTCAAAACGGTTATCGCACGACAGCTTTTTGATGATTTCACGGTTAATTTCCTCATGACGGATAAAACCCCAAAACGCTATTCTTATTTTATCGGACGGTACGCCGTATTTTTCCTTTTCATCTCTATGGTTCAGCGAATCGGTAAGCAGATTATGTGAGGTGTATATTTTACTCGACTCGCTTGCCGGGAGAAAACGCCTGAAAGCGTCACTGCTTACAAATGTTGCATATGAATGCTTAACCAAATCGCCGATGATTTTTTTAAACGGAGCAAAGCCCTCGTAGGTTGAATCTCTGTAATCAAAAATATATTTCCCCGAATAACTTTTTTTTAATTTATCCGCTATTAAAACGCCTGTCAGGGAATGAAGAACTATAATAAAATCAAAATGCTCTATGTTTAGTACCTTCAATGCAAATTTACGGTATTTAATAAAACTGCCGATTTTAGAAAGCTTTGAAACATCATCAGCCTGAAAGTTGT
>OHTU01000767.1_pt1 | contig 11020 bp, 6 predicted proteins | sample 1578961 | NCBI WGS metagenome assembly OHTU01 (sample SAMEA3879582, study PRJEB24766) | human gut metagenome | biome: human-associated habitat; feature: feces | place: USA | collected 1985/1987 | reverse complement strand
GAAAACTTGACATGTAGCTCCAGCCATTTGCCGAAGGCAAATTTTGCATGGCTGGAGTTCAATAAGGATGGAGGAAAGATATATGGAAGAACAGAAGAAATGCTGCTGTCATCATGGCGGAGAGATAAGCGACGTGGAAGCCAGGGTGAGGACAAGGACAGACGAGGAGTATAAGAAGCTTCTCAACAGACTGAACAGGATAGAGGGGCAGATAAGAGGCGTGAAGAGTATGCTGGAAAATGATGCATATTGCACAGACATCGTGCTCCAAGTGTCGGCGATCAATGCGGCACTCAACAGCTTCAACAGACAGCTCCTTGCCGAACATATCAGGACCTGTGTTGCAGACGATATAAGAAATGGCAAGGATGATACTATAGAGGATCTGGTAAATACGGTTACCAGACTTATGAAATAGATATGTCAGTTATTGGCAAGTGCGGTTACGAACTGACTGATGCTTGATAAAGGAAGGTGAAATATATGGACAAGTACAATGTGACAGGAATGACATGCAGTGCATGCAGTGCAAGAGTCGAGAAGGCCGTATCCAATGTTGAGGGAGTTACCTCGTGTCAGGTGAATCTCCTGACCAACTCCATGATGGTGGATGGAACAGCCGACAGCGGAACTATAGTGGCTGCAGTTGAGAAGGCAGGATACGGTGCGAGTCTGGCGGGTGGAAGATCCGCTGGTGGAAATACTTCACATTCAGGTGGGAAGAGCAGCGGTTCCGGTGAGAGTGAGGCGGACAAAGAATTTGGAAAAATGAAGAAGAGACTGGTGGCATCAGTTATAATTCTTATTCCCCTCATGTATATATCAATGGGACATATGATGTGGAACTGGCCGCTGCCAAGCTTCTTTGACGGCAATCATGTGGCGATGGGACTCACGCAGATGCTGCTAACCATAATCGTGATGGTGATAAATCAGAGATTCTTTGTGAGTGGATTTAAGGGCGCTATACACGGTTCACCTAATATGGATACGCTGGTGGCCATGGGCTCAGGTGCCTCATTCATATACAGCGTGTACGTGCTCTATGCCATGACAGCGGCGCAGACAGCAGGTGACGGTGAGCGTGTCATGACGCTCATGCATGATTTTTATTTTGAATCTGCGGCCATGATACTGGCGCTTATAACAGTCGGCAAGACGCTTGAAGCATATTCAAAGGGAAGAACCACGGACGCACTCAAAGGTCTGATGGATCTTGCCCCGAAGACAGCCGTTCTCATCAGGGATGGTGAGGAGGTCACCGTGGATATAGACGAAGTTGCGGTTGGAGATATATTTGCCGTTAGACCGGGTGAGAGCGTTCCTGTGGACGGAGTAGTCCTTGAGGGGGATTCCGCCGTGGACGAGTCAGCTCTCTCGGGTGAGAGCATACCTGTGGACAAAACTGCAGGAAGCCGTGTGTCTGCGGCGACGATCAACCAGTCGGGTTATCTGAAATGCCGTGCTACACAGGTAGGTGCGGATACCACACTGTCCAAGATAATAGATATGGTAAGTGATGCGGCGGCTACCAAAGCTCCAATAGCAAAGCTTGCTGATAAGGTTTCGGGAGTGTTTGTACCTGTTGTCATACTGATAGCATTTATCACGATGATAGTGTGGATAATAGTGGGCAAGGATGCCGGTTATGTGTTGGCGAGAGGAATATCAGTGCTTGTTATAAGCTGCCCATGTGCCCTTGGGCTTGCCACACCTGTTGCGATCATGGTGGGAAATGGAATAGGTGCCAAGCACGGAATACTGTTCAAGACTGCGACTGCTCTTGAGGAGACAGGAAAGAGCAGCATAGTGGTCATGGACAAGACCGGAACGATCACAAAGGGAGAGCCTGTAGTGACGGATATACTGGCAGCCGAGAATGTCAGTGGTGACGAGCTGATGCAGAAGGCTGCGGCTCTGGAGAAGCTGTCAGAGCATCCTCTGGCAAGAGCTGTGGTTGGATACTACAGTGAGAATTACCAGACAGGTGATGCACAGAAGGATAAAAATTATGAGGTATCCGATTTCAAGGCTGTTGCGGGCAACGGTCTGATGGGAAGTTTGAACGGCAGAAAGATCATCGGCGGAAATATGGATTATATAAAGGGATATGCAGATGTACCTGAGACGATGAAGGACAGTGCGGAGAAGGTATCACAGCAGGGAAAGACACCTATGTTCTTTGCCGAGGAGGCTGACGGAGATTACAGAGTCCTCGGAATAATAGGCGTGGCGGATACTGTGAAGGAGGACAGCGCTGAGGCCATATGCCAGCTTCAGTCGATGGGACTTTCAGTAGTTATGTTAACCGGTGATAATGAGAGAACCGCCAAAGCCATAGGAGAGCAGGTCGGCGTAGACAGAGTAATAGCGGGCGTGCGTCCGGACGGCAAGGAGAGCGTTGTGCGAGATCTCATGCAGAAGGGGCATGTGATCATGGTTGGTGATGGAATAAATGATGCCCCTGCACTCACAAGGGCAAATATAGGAATAGCCATAGGTGCAGGCACGGATATAGCCATAGATGCTGCGGATGTTGTTCTCATGAAGAGTGAGCTCACAGATGTTCCGGCGGCCATAAGACTCAGCAGGGCAACAGTTAAGAACATAAAAGAGAATCTTTTCTGGGCATTTATATATAATATAATTGGAATACCACTTGCCGCCGGCGTGTGGATCCCGATATTTGGCTGGACGCTCAATCCTATGTTCGGAGCGTTTGCCATGAGCCTGTCAAGTTTTTGTGTTGTTACAAATGCGTTGAGGTTGAATTTGACAGACATTTATGATAAAAATAAAAGATATAGAATCAAGGAGGACAAAGTTATGACAAAGACAATGAAGATCGAAGGTATGATGTGTGGACATTGTGAAGCCAGAGTCAAGGAGAGTCTTGAGGCCCTTGACCAGGTGCAGGAGGCTGTAGTCAGCCATGAGACAGGAACAGCGGTTGTCACTCTCAAGGCAGACGTTGATGACAGCGTGCTCAAGAAGACAGTAGAGGATCAGGATTATAAGGTGACATCAATTCAGTAAAGGCAGGAAATATATGAAGAAGATACTGAACAGATTGCTAAGCAGAATGGTAATAACGTGCTTTCTTGTGGTCGTCCAGTTGGCGATCATGATACTGGGGGTTGTTTTTCTTCAGGACAGATATATCTATATATCGGGTGCTCTCAAGCTGCTCAGCGTAATAGTTGTAATGTATCTTATAACAAAGGATACTAACCCTATGGTAAAGATGGCATGGATGGTGCCGATACTCATATTCCCGGTGCTGGGAGGTCTCATGTATGTGCTCTATGGACATGTGCTGATACCTAAAAAACTCAGAAAGAATTTTCTGCGGGTTCTCCAGCAGGAGGTATATGAGAACGTCAAGGGGGACAACTGGGTCCCAGCGGAGAATTTAAAGTCGGAGCCTACATACAGGATATGTAATTATATGGAGAATGTGGCTGAGGCGCCTCTGTACAAGCATACCAGTGTAAAGTATTATGCCATAGGCGATGATGTGATGGATGATCTCATCAGAGACCTGGAGAGTGCGGAGAAGTATATATTCATGGAATATTTCATCGTGGACAAGGGTTATATGTGGGATACCATACTTGAGATATTGAAGCGCAAGGCTGCGGAGGGACTTGATGTCAGGTTCATGTATGATGACATCGGATCTGTGTTCAATGTGCCGAAGTATTACTGGAAGGAACTTGAATCCTACGGTATCAAATGTATGGCGTTCAATCAGGTGGTTCCATTCTTTGCCACTATCTTCAATAACAGGGATCACAGGAAGATCACTGTTATTGATGGCAAGATAGCTCACACCGGCGGTTACAACATGGCTGACGAGTATATCAACAAGATAGAGAAGTACGGCAAATGGAAGGACAGTGGAGTGAGACTTGAGGGCGAGGGCGCCTGGAGCTTCACTGTTATGTTCCTTCAGATGTGGAACAGCTTCAGATATTCAGAGGGAAGCTACAACAACTATAGACCGGCGGAAATCGACTATAGTGGCGTAAGTGACGGATATGTTCAGCCGTACAAGTCCAGTCCTCTGAGCGGAGAGAATGTGGGTGAGAATCTGTACATGCAGATGATAAATGATGCACAGGAGTACATTTATATATTTACCCCATATCTTATCGTGTGTAACGAGCTCATGATGGCACTGAAGCTGGCAGCCAAGAGGGGCGTGGATGTGCGTATTGTTACGCCGGCCATCCCGGACAAGAAATATATATACAAGATGACCCAGTTTAGCTACAAGGAGCTGCTTCTGGCGGGTGTGAAGATATATCAGTACACGCCTGGATTTATACATTCAAAGACTTTGCTCATGGATGGCAAGCTTGCATCTGTGGGATCCATCAATCTGGATAACAGGAGCTTCTATCACCACTTTGAGTGTGGAACTCTTCTGTATGACTGCAAGGCCATAGAAGATGTGAAGAAGGATATGATGGATACATTTGCCGAGTCGGAGGAGATAGATATTCCGTGGTGCAGAAATAACATAAGCAGGGTGAATATACTTGGTGCGATACTCAGATTATTGTCACCGCTTTTATAAAAGGAGTATAGCCGTATGGGCAGAAAAGACAACATTGCAGGAGACGGCAGGCGGGAACTTCAGAACGGAATAACCACATTATTTCTTATATATATGGGGGCTGCATATCCCCTGATAATGCATGACAAATATTTTGATATAACAGTAACCAAGTACAGGGCGTTCTATATTGCGCTGTGCATATATGCGGTGCTCATGGTGCTGGCGGTGCTGGTGGATGTGCTGGGACGGAATGTCAGCACAGGGCATGGGTCGCAGAGCTTAGGCGGGAATGAGGATGCTTCAGCAGGGGCGGCACATGGCAGCAGGTTTATCGGACGCCTGAGACATTTTATGGATATGCATAATATCATGACCATGGATATATTCATGGCAGGATTTGTTCTGGCAAATGTCCTGGCATTCTTTATGTCAGGGAATAAGGTAGCAGCATATACAGGCGAGGAGGGCAGAAGGTGCGGACTTCAGTTCGTGCTGCTGGCCTTTTTCCTGTATGTGTGTATGGCGAGATATTGCAGGATAAGGCGGTATGTGGTGGTCATATTCATGCTTGCGGGCTCATTTGTGGGAATTGTCGGCATATGCCAGTTCATGGGATATGATTTCCTTGGACTCAGGGAAGGGCTGATGCAGAGCATAAGAAATGTATACATATCCACATTTGGCAATATCGACATATTTGCAAGCTTCCTGTGCGTGCTGGTTCCGGTGGCAGCCGGGGCGTATATCAGCTCGGAGGGAAAAGAGAGCATAGTGATACGGATAACAGCAGTCATCGCTGTGCTCACAGGAACAGGAGCGGTGATCATATCCAATGCAAACCTTGCATATGCAGGCGTGGGTGGTGCTATGATTGTGGCATGGATATGGGCGTCATACCGCGGAAGAATAAGAGAATTTGCAGATGTATGCCTGGTTATGGCGTGCGGAGTCCTGGCGATCAGCATTATGCTGGGAAGAACGGATAACGGATATTCAGAACTTGACGGACTGAGCTGCTTTGTGAGTGACAGCCGGATGGTGTGGATAGTTTCCGTGGTCGTTCTCGTTGTATGGGCGGCCATAAGGCTGGCTTCAAAGTGGACTGTGAAGTTCCGCGGAAAGGCAGCTCTTGCTGTATCGGTTGGCGTATCACTTGCAGGCATCGTGGCTGTTGTTATATATGCGGCGCACAACCACATTTGTATATTTTCATTTGAAGATTCCTGGGGAAACTACAGGGGTTTTGTGTGGAGGAGACTCATGGAGGCGTACAGGGATTTCAGTGTTCCACAGAAGCTGTTCGGTTATGGAAATGAATCGGTGAAGTCGATCATGACTGATAGATACTACGACGATATGATGAATGCGGTGGGTGTTATATATGATAATGCTCACAATGAGTATCTGCAGTATCTGATAACCACAGGAATATTCGGTGCAGTGAGTTACGTAGGACTGCTGGTTACCACAGGTGGTGCTCTTGTGAGAACTGCGGTATCAGGAGCTGTGATGAATGAGAATGAAAGCATGAGCAGTCAATCCGCAGAAAAAAGATCAAAGGAGAAGGCAGCTTCGAGAGATTCAAGAACTGTAAGAGGTTCAAAGACAGGGACTGGCTTGGAGTGCCTGCTTGGATATGCTGAGGATGAGGGCAGTATGATAGCTGTTCTGCTCGGGATAACCGGGTATGCCGTTCAGGCATTTGTCAATCTTAACCAGTCGCTCACAACGCCATACATATTCCTGCTCATAGCCATGGCAGGAGGACTGTGCCGCAGATACAGGTGTCGATCAGAAATCGGCGGCAGAAAATGATGTGTGAAATATGATTTATAAGAAAATAATACAGGGAATTGTGTGTATATACTTGCCACAGTGCATAGCAAAATGTTATAATATTTGCCTGTGTGGTGCTAGTGAACCGCACATTGAATAAATAAATACAGGAGGTCTAGAGGGACATGCAGATTTATGACGAGCTTGTAGCCAGAGGGCTTATAGCGCAGACAACAGATGAAGATGAAATTAGAGATTTAGTAAATAATGGTAAGGCAGTATTCTATATTGGCTTTGATCCGACTGCTGACAGCCTGCATGTAGGCCACTTCATGGCGCTCTGTCTGATGAAGAGACTTCAGATGGCAGGAAACAAGCCTATCGCACTGATAGGTGGAGGTACAGCCATGATCGGTGATCCATCAGGCCGTACAGATATGAGACAGATGATGACAAAGGAGACTATCCAGCACAACGTTGACTGCTTCAAGAAGCAGATGAGCAAGTTCATAGACTTCTCAGAGGACAAGGCGCTTCTCGTCAACAATGCAGACTGGCTTCTCGACCTGAACTATGTAGATGTTCTCCGCGATGTTGGAGCATGCTTCTCAGTCAACAACATGCTTCGTGCAGAGTGCTACAAGCAGCGTATGGAGAAGGGACTCAGCTTCCTTGAGTTCAACTACATGATCATGCAGAGTTACGATTTCTACGCACTGTACCAGAAGTACGGCTGCAACATGCAGTTCGGCGGCGATGACCAGTGGAGCAATATGCTTGGTGGTACAGAGCTCATCAGAAGAAAGCTTGGCAAGGATGCATACGCCATGACCATCACACTTCTCCTCAACTCAGAGGGCAAGAAGATGGGTAAGACACAGAAGGGTGCTGTATGGCTTGATCCTAACAAGACATCACCATTTGAGTTCTACCAGTACTGGAGAAATGTGGCAGATGCAGATGTTCTGAAGTGCATCCGTATGCTCACATTCCTTCCACTTGAGGAGATAGATAAGATGGATAGCTGGGAGGGCAGCCAGCTCAACCAGGCAAAGGAGATCCTTGCATACGAGCTTACAAAGCTTGTACACGGCGAGGAGGAGGCTATGAAGGCTCAGGAGAGTGCAAGAGCACTGTTCTCCAAGGGTGTTGCAGCAGACATGCCATCAGTAACACTCACAGCAGATGACTTCAAGGACGGCGCCATCGATATCGTGTCAGTTCTCGTTAAGTCAGGTCTTGTTACATCACGTAACGAGGGCAGACGTGCCGTAGAGCAGGGCGGTGTTGCTGTGGACGGCGAGAAGATCGCAGATGTCCAGATTACAATTCCAGAGGAGAAGTTCGACGGAGAGGGCGTTGTTGTGAGACGTGGTAAGAAGAACTTCAGGAAGGTTAGTAAGTAAGAGTCGTTGATGCTTTGAGTGATATCAAGGCGAACGGCCAGTGGTTATTCAAAAAGGGAAGCGATGAGCTTCCCTTTTTATGTACTACAGAAGGGGATTAGAACTTGATGAATGACAAAACGGCAGATTCAAATAAAAGACGTTTGGCAGTCGCAGCTATCTCGGCTGTGGCACTCATAATACTTGTACAATTTGTGGATTCCTATTGCACTGAGATGTTCGGCAAGACGCAGTCACTTTCTGTTAGGACATTTCTCATGGATCCGCGTGGGATGAGTTCTGAAGCGGCGGTTGCATATATGAGCAGAGACATGCTGCCATTTTATCTTATCGGAGCGCTCACGCCATTTATCAGGTCATATACGGATATCATAGGCAGGAAGAAGATGATGATCATAAATGTGGCGCTTCTGGCTGTTGGAAGTGCAGTATGCCTGCTGGCAAACAATCTGTGGATATACCTGCTTGGCAATGGAATTCTCATACTGGGATATTCGCTGGACATACATCTGATATACATAGTCGATGCGGTAGATAGAAAACATCGAGGAACTGTCAGAGGAATCTGTGGTGGAGTGTCCATGGCAGCAGCCATGTGTATACCTCTGCTCAGGTCATTGTACGTGGATGGCGGCGGACATAATTGGCAGATCCTTTACGCTGTTGGAATTGTTGGCGGAGTAATAGGTATGGTACTGGTTATGTTGTACAGATTCCCGAATATAACTGGTTCTAAAGCTGCACCGAGTGTTGGCGGATCGGCAAACAGGAGTGAGGGAAAATCTGTGGACAGTACAGAATGTAACACAGATGATGGACATATACATTTTATAAAAACATTCAAAGATATATGCAGAGATCATGCAACCAGAAATCTTCTCATAAGCATAAGCGTGGTGGGGATGGCGACAGCAGGCATAACATATTACAATGAACCTTTGTGTGCCTTCTCAGGTATGGGAGAGGGCAATGTGAATACAGTGTTGCTCATACAGCCCATAGCATCATTGGCTATAAATGTTCTGACAGGAATACTTGCAGACAAAATGGAACGGAGATATGTGGTGCAGATGGGAATAGCGCTTAGCCTCATATCAGGTATGGCATTTACACTTGGAGTAGGGCATGGAGTTTCATCGGTGTTGCTGGGAATACTCTGGGGCTGCATGAATGGATTTTACTTTTCTGCGGAAGAACTGATAAATCTTATGGTCATGGAAAGTGTAGATATATCGGTCAGAGGAAGGGCGTCAGCCATGTCCACACTGTCATATGGAATAGGAGATCAGCTGGGGATATTTGCAATAAGTCTGGTTGTGGGAGCCCTTGGCATGAGATGGGCAAAATTGGTATTTCTCGTGTCGCCTCTTGTCATAGCGATGGTGGTTCTGAGAAGAAAAGAAATAGAAAAGAGAAGGAAACACGCTTAGTTGTTCAGCGTGTTTCCTTATTTTTATGTTCAACATTCAGCTTGCGGATGCTGGATTTGATCTTTCTGTATTTGAATAGTGGATACATTGCAAATGTCCACAGGGCATACACTGCGACAAGAATGGGCAGGCCTATCAGATTTCGGAGATTATTTGCGTGCCATACTGCCGTGCTCAGGTATGCGACAAATATACACAGCGCAACATCTGTGATGAGATGCAGCTTCTGATTCACGATATACATAGGATGATAACGGTCGTCAGGTGGCTGGATGTCCGATGTGGACAGGCTCTGTTCAAATTGACACAAATTGTAGTTATATATTCCTCTGGCAATCGCAAGCTCAGATATGCTGCCTGCGTACAGGTTGTGTCGGAACAGTGTTGCTACTTCATAATTATCAGAGTCAGGATTGCCGGCGTAGAATGAGAATTCGGCCATTTTCTGATAATGGGATCTCGCACGGAGAAGTATAAGTATGTTCAGAACACCGTTCAGCAAAATAAGGATCATTGTGACGGAATAGAGCATGGAAGCATTTGGCATTCTGAAATACTCCAGGTCAGGATTCACAAGCTGAAGGATCTCGGCGATCACACCTATGGATGAAAGAGTGACAATGAAAGCGGTTAGAGTAGCCCAACTGTATTTGGACGAATCCGCTACCTGATCATATATATGCCGGATGCAATCCTCACTGTAGTTTGTGAGCTTGTTGTAGCTGGTGTGTCTGAAAGAGTTCAGTCTGGAATCGTAATCCCATGAGCACATGCGCGCTACTCCGAATCTGGACGCAGGAACATGACCTGGCAGATCCGAGGAGAAGAAAGCATCATACCTTTTGTAGGTAATATGGTCATGAACCATGCTGTCGATAAGCATAACTCCACCAAATGATAAACTGACGAGAGCCACCAGCAGAGGAAAGCTGTTAAATACAAATGACACAACAATATACAGAATACTCACCATACAGAACAAGGTGATGATGACTCGTCTCCCCTGTTGTATATCATTAAAAGATCTCGAACAGTTCTGAAAATGATTATATGTAATGCTATAGGTGTTACTGTTCTCATCAAGCACGGAATGTTCAAGTATCAGGCTTAGCTCCGAATACTTCTTGTGCAATGAGAATGGAATAAATCTCAAAGCTGTCAAAATGATGGATGCACACAGCATGACAATACTGAACAGCGTCCCCTTTGTGCTTGTCGCCTCATAGGAACTGATCCAGGTAGAAGAGAAGATGGTTGCAAGCATCTGTACAGAGTAAAGGACTATCAGTGTATATGTTGCAAATGCCTGTAGCTTGTCAACCCTCCTGGCATCATTCATTAGCTTCTGAAAATGTGGGTTGTTCAGATCAGTCACGGGATGTGCGACCTTAGGTTCTTTGATATTTCTTGTTATTGCAACCTCCGATGCATATGCAGGGAAATTCACATCATCAAAAAGCGCATACAAAAGGATCGTAGCAAGGTATTCTGATGGTGAGGTGCATTTGAACAAAGAGCAATAATGTGTAAGATTGTTGTCGGTTGACAGGACATTGCTCAGATATGACTGCAGTGAAACTATAAAATCAGAGTCCAGTGCGCCTTTTGTTTCTATAAGATTGTCAAGATGAGCACACAGCTTGTCGTAATCTATCGCATTCAGCAGAGCTCTTATAGGAAGAGGCTGCTCGTTTCCGGAAAAGTTCTTATTTGCCAGGTTGGAAAAGAAAACACTAAGCTTCGTGCCTGTAGGATAGCTCTCGTCAGGATGGATGAGATAGTACAGAGGTTTCTGGGCTGAATCTGCATCCTTCTTAAGCCATTCTATATCCGCATCCTTGAAG
>OHTU01000763.1_pt1 | contig 11044 bp, 9 predicted proteins | sample 1578961 | NCBI WGS metagenome assembly OHTU01 (sample SAMEA3879582, study PRJEB24766) | human gut metagenome | biome: human-associated habitat; feature: feces | place: USA | collected 1985/1987 | reverse complement strand
AAATTTATAGTAAAATAAAAAGGGGCATTTTCGTACGTGTTCTATAGCATATATTTTTTGGTTTAAAGTCATGCCGCTATAGGTTGTTCGCCCCGCGAACGAAAATTTGATGTTTTTGCTTTCTCGTTAGAAAGCAGATGAAGGAATAGAGGGGACCTCAAAGGAGGATCCCCTCTTTTTCGTATGTTGAGATATGTGTTTTTCGGACCCAGATATTTCTTAGAATCTTGCAGTCACTTGCACGTCGACGGTGTTGTAGTGGGAGTCTTTCCCGCGAGCTGCACGGTTGTCGGTGAAGGTGTAGTTGAGCTGGAAGAGCAGGTTTTTGCCGAGCCAGTAATTGCCAGTTAGTCCGTAGTTCGTGTTCATGGATGCCCACGTGTGTTTGTCGTTGCGGTAGCAGTCGTAATGTCCGAAGACTTTGAACTTTTCGGTCACTGGAACTCCCAGCGTGGCATACCAAGCGTCGGAGCGGTCGGGGGCACCGGCATCTGTTGTCACTCCGCCGACGGAGCTCATGTATTCTCCTCTGAGGGTCCACTTGCCTTCATATTTCAGTCCGCTACCCCAGCGCACGCGTTTCACGCTTTTCAGCTGTTCTCCAGGGTTGGTTGCATTGTATTTTTCGTTGGTGTATTTGCCGTTCCACCCGAATCCTCCGATGGCGAGGTTTTTCACGGGCGAGAACCAGAGGCCTCCGATGAGGTCTTTGTGGTGGTCTTTGTCGGCGTGGTTGATGCCTTGCCCGTTGAAGAAGCCCACTTGATAGTGAAGCAGCTTGTGGTTGTCGGCAGCGGGGAATATGTCGCCTTGGAGCTGTATGCCAAGGTCGCGACCCGAACTTTTGTTGTAGGTTCCTTCGCCGTTGCGGTCGTTGATGGAAGCGAGTTTCATGGTTGCCTGGGAATAGGCTCCGCCACCGATGGCCAGCGGGCTCATGGGGTTTTCAAATCCGAAGGAACGTTTGAACTGCCCGAGTTTGACGCGCAGGAAATCATATTTCTGCCATTCGATGAAGGCGTCGAGCACGCGCGGCCCTTTGTTTTCTCCTGGCGCTCCGTTCACTTCGAGCTGGAATTTATAATAGAAATCCTTGTAGACGTGGCCATCGGCATAGAGGCGGATGAAGCGGAGATCGAAGCCTCCGTTTGTGGCTTGTCCTTTCCGGTCGTTGACGGAATATTTTCCCATGATATAGCCGCCGAATTTCATGGTGGGCTGCATTTCCTGCATGAGGGCGGTGGTGGCTTTCGGCGTGATGACGTAGCCAGGCGTTTCGTAGTCGGGGTCTTGAAATTCGTTGTCTTTATGAATGTCTTCTGCGTTTCCTACAAGCGGGAGCAGGGTTGCAAACGAACAGAGTAATGCTTTTTTCATAGTGTGGTTTTTTGTCTTTGGGGTGGAGGCGTGATGCTGGTGTATGGGGGAGAGACGGTTGCGGCAACCAAACGGGTGTTTCTCTCTGAATCTTGCACACGGCAAAATGGTAAAGCAACCTGTTGCAATATTGCAGGCAGACAGGTTGCTTTTGTTTTGGTCTTTTTTAATTGAAATGATAGAGGAAGGTGGCGACGCCTGTGAGCGCCGGTTTCTTCTGGTCTTTGATCTCGATGGTAAATTTGATTTCCACTTTGCAGATGCCACGGAGGTTGGCAATGGATTGTAGCGTGGTGACGAGGCGTACGCTTTGTCCGCTCAAAACGGCTTGGCCGAATTTCATCTTGTCCATGCCGTAGTTGACCATCATCTTCAGGTTGTTGACTTCAACAATCTGCTCCCACATGTAGGGGAGGAGGGAGAGTGTCAGGTAGCCGTGAACGATTGTTTGTCCGAAGGGGCCGGCTTTTGCACGCTCTGGGTCAACGTGAATCCATTGGTGGTCGAGGGTGGCATCGGCAAACTGGTTGATGCGTTCTTGGCTGACTTCGAGCCATTCGGATGTGCCGAGAACTTCGCCCACGTGTGTGGCGAAGTCGTCGTAGGAGTTGATGACAAGTTTTTGCATAATGTATGGGGTTGTTTTTTGTTTTGGCCGCCCGCTTTTCCTGCGCCTCGGTAGTTTTTTTGATGAACGACTGCCAGGGGGCGGGGAAGAGGACGTTTTGGCTCAGTTAAAGAAATTCCATGAAATGCCCAGGCGGAGGACCATCTGGTTTAGCGGATAATGGGGCACGAGAAAGGGTTTTCCGCTGCCGCTCTTATAGTTGACGTGTGACGCCATGATGTAGAAGCGCGTGCTCTTCAGATGGAAATTGGCGTAGACGTTGACCCAGGGGTAGTTGCCTGTTTTTGTGGCGTGGTCGGGGTCTTGCACGACGTAACTTCCGATGAGGGGCGAGTAGGTCAGCGCTTTATATGCCGTGAAAAAGCGTGCATCGGCGCCAAATTCCGTGAGTAGCACGTGGGCAATGCGGAAGCGCAGATATAGGTTGCTCCAAACGGAAAATGCCGGCATTGGAAGAATTTCCTTCTCGGAGGTGGTTTGCGCCGTCAGTTCGTTTTCCCAATTGAGGATGCCCCATGTGAGGTCTTGTCTGAGAGAGGCTGAAAGCGCCTGGATGTTTTTCCTTTTTTGCAGGGCTTCAACGCCGCTGTGGAAGAGCGTTGTGCCCTCAGAGGTGGTGACGGGCGTCAGCCGTTCTTGGAAATAGGCGTGGTTTTGCAGCGTTTGCAGGGCAACTGACAGGCGTGTGCGCTTGTATGCGATGGTGCCGCCAGCGCTGGCGCTGAACGTGCGGTCGTATGACTTGTCCCACCATGCGTTGCGGGCGTGGTAGGTGCGTTGGTAGAAGGTTGGTTGCTCGCCGCGTGTGTTGCCAAACAGATTGACTTTCAATGTGTCGCTATGTAGGGGGATGGCGAGGCCGACATTGGCGGAGACGTTGAATTCACCCCAGCTCTTGCCCGTGTTTCGCAGTTCGCCCAGGAGGTCGTAGTGGAACAGACGGCTCTGCTTGCTGAACAGCTGCGCACCGATGGTGAAGTAGTTTTCCGTGTAGCGCGTTTCAAGGCGCTGCTGGTCGGGGAGGGTGTATTTATAGAAATCGTGTCTCACGAAGAGGCGCAATCCTGATTTGACCCATTTGTTGAAGCCCTCTCGGAGTTCCAGGGCCAGTGTGTTTTCAACGTGTATGTTTTTTGTGTAGTCGTTGGCAGAGTCGCCTGGCAGGTAGAAGTCGTTGAAATAACGGTCGGCCCCAGCGGCGCGTGTCAGGTTGGAAAGGAAGCGCCTATTGTTGTGTTCGAGGCGCATGGTGTGGATGAAGCCGACAACGGGCACAAATTCGGGGATGAGTTTTGAGAGTGTGTCCTCAGCGGCTTCCATGTCTTTGGCGGCTGTTTGTGTGGCAGAGACAAGTTTGGCGTTAGCGTCGGAGGTTGGCATGCTGTCGCGACGTGTGGTGTCGGCAGGCATGCCAGCGTTTTTCACTACTTTCGAGAGTAGTTTGTTTTTCGGTGCAAACTGGCGGGCATTGACAATGTGGCCGTCTTTGTCGCGGTGGCGCGTGAAGCCGAGGTTGTAGTTGTGTGTCAGATAGAACGTATTGACGTTCATCTTGTTCCATGATTTTGACAGCCGTGTTGGCATGTCGGCGGTTCCGTATTTCGTTGGAAACGTTTCGGGGCGTGTGACGTAGTCGTCGCTTTCAATACCTCCGTTCTCGGAATTTTTGAGGTGATTGGCGCTGTATGCCGTGTGCAGATTATAGGTGTCTGAAATGTAGGAGGCGAACAGCGTGCCGTTGAAATGTGCGGTCGACTGGCTTTGGTAGTAGCCGCGACCATAGAGGTAGTCGAGTTTGAATCCGGCGCCGAAGCGTTTTCCCGCATTGGTGGCAAAGAGGGCACGTATGCGGTCTTCCCCGTTTTGCTTATTGCCGCATTCGTGGTAAGTGATGTTGGTTATCGGCGATTTTGTGTTGGTGAACAACAGGTCGCTGATTGGCGTGAGGAAGTAATCGTAGGGCTTGGCAAAGATGAACTGTGGGGAGAAGGTGCGTTCAAGGTTGTCAGAGAGAATGCGGGAATTTCTCGGAGAACCCAGGTTGCCAGTATAGTTATAGTGGCCTGTTGTGCCACCAGTGAAAGCTTCGTTTTGAAACAGGTGGGGGAGTGTGTCGGGTTCGGCTTTTATGATGTCGCCAAAGCGCGGGTTGATTTTCCAGACGTAGAGCCCTATTGGTACATTCTCTGTTTTGACAGTGTCAGTGTCGTTGTTCCAGTGGGAATCACCGTCATTCATTGCACCGTTGGCGCGCAGAATCGTGTTTTGCGCGACAGACGCTGTGGAGAAAATCATGAGGAAGACTCCGAGCAAGAGATGCTGAAGGACGTTGTTTTTATTCATAAATGCAGAAGAGGGCTTTAAATGTGGAATAGATGAATGAGGCATACAGGGTGGTGGCCAGGAGCGTTGCGTCGGCTATGGCGAAACCAGTTTTTGTTTGTATGTCGCTGCCCAACGTGTGGCTACTGCGTTCACAATGGCGGGGGAGGAAACGGCAGGCCAGTTTGTAGACGCTCCAGCCGACGAGAATGCCGCAGATGGTGCCGCAAAGGATGTCGCCAGCATAATGGACGCCAAGGTACATGCGCGACCAGCAGTTGGCCAACGCCCACAGAATCATTGATTGTGTCAAGGCTTTGTGGCGTATCAGCAGGGCTGTGAAGGTGGTGACGGCAAATGTGTTTGCCGCATGGCTGGAGAAGAAACCGTAGCGCCCGCCACGATAGTCGGCCACAATGTCAATGTCCAGCATGATGAGCGGCGAGTTGCTCGGACGATAGCGGGCTACAAGTGGCTTGAAAATGCCGGAAGCTATCTGGTCGGCCAGCAGGATGCACAGCGCCAGGGCTGCGATGATGATCAGAATGTCTTTCATCTCACCGTTGCGTATGACCACATACAGGAGCATGGCGGCTGCGGCAATCCATGTCATCGTGCTTGTGATGCTGAGGGCAAAGGCATCAAGCCATAATGAATGGCTGCCGTTGACTGCCAATGTCAGCCACGTGTCGATATTTTGTAGTTGTTCCAGCATAAATATTCTTTAGATATGTAGGTGTGGGGTTGGCAGACAAGTTGCCAGTGAAGATAGAGCGCTACTAACTATTTGCCGAGGTGCAGCTGTATTATGCAAAATTATCAGAAATAATCGGATTAGGCGGCATCAGACAGGCATAAAATGCCCGCCGTTTGCCCAACCTTCGCATGTTTTGTCGCTCGTTTGCACCATGATTTTTCCTTCCGAGCCGTTTTTGAGAAGTCGTACGGTTGTGCCAGCCCGCAGTATGTTTTTCTTCGCTTTCCCGTTTTCGTCCTCTATGGTTGAGTCTTGTAAGGCGACGGCGTATGTGTCGTTGTGAAAGCGATGGTATTGCAGGCTGGCATTGGTGGCAGCCAATGCAAAGGCGGCAATGGCGAATGGCATGATGACGGAGGCGATTTTTTTCGGCAGGCGTTGGCGCGTCATTCTGCGCAGGACGATAAGAAATGTTGTTAGCGAGAAGAACAACATGGCCATTGTGCCCCATTGGTCAACAGAGAAGTAAGCTGTTAGGTCGTTGAACCAGGTGATGAAGAACATTTCTGAAGGCGGATTCTCCGAAACTCCCAGTTTGCTACGGCAGATTTCCAAGTTATGGCGGGCTCATATTTCAAGGCCTTTTCGTAGTTAAGAATGGCGCGCGGCAGATTGTTCTTGCGATAGTAAGCATTTCCGAGGTTGTAAAGGACGTCGACATCAACTCCCGCTTTCAGAAGTTGCTCATATCCAGCAATCGCCTTGTCGTATGCCTTTTCCATATACGCCGAATCGGCAGCTTGCTTGTTGGCGTTTGGGCGTTCGTTTACTTGTTTGTCGGCGGTTGCCGTGGGGATTTGCTCTCCGTTGCTGCCGTTTGCCGGTTCGATGGATTCGGCAAAGGCGAAGGTGCCCGCTGCTTGCAGAAGGAACCAAGTGAGCAGCGTGAAGAGACTTTTATTTATCTTGTTGTGTTTCATTCGCTTATAGTGATGTTGCTGACTTATGAAACAATTTTTGTGGCGCTATTTTGTGTGCGTGGGGCGTGGTGTAAGAGCGTCTTTGGTTGTTTCGTGTTTGTCTTTTCTTGAAACATTGGGCAGTGCAGAATGTGCAGACTGCTTGTCAAAGGGTGGCTAATGTTTTGATAATCAGTATGGCATCGTCGATGTCTTTTTGAGCATCAGCCATCATTTCAACCGGAGCGTAGCTCGACATTTCGCAGTTGTCCAGCAGGCGTTTCACTTTGATGGTGAGATTCTCGTCTGCATGGCAAGTATCCTTCAGATAATTGAGGATTCGCTCCGTGTTCAGTTCGTTGACAGGCATTGTCATCCGTTCTGAAAAATAACAGCGTAGGATTTGGTTCAAATCGTTATACGTTTCGCGTGGCTGTTCTGGCTTTCGCGTGCTCTTGAGTTTCAGCATCTGTTTGATGGCCTTTCTGCCCATTTTGTCGTGCGGTGAACCAGGTAGACTGACAGCGCGGATGTCAAAGCGTTTGGCGGCGACGGGAATGCCGATGCCAAGGATGATGACAATTGCAAAGGCCAGGTAGGTTTTCCAAGTACCCCACCAATAGTAGTCGGCTGTCGCCACTAAGTGGGCCTCGCCAAGCTTGATACCTCTGATGTCTTCTTTCCTCATCTTCTTTTCGTACTCAACGGCCGCATCGCTTTTCGTGCCCTTTTTGACATTCAATTGGAAAGCCTTGGCTGTGATGGTTTGGTATTCTTCTTTTTGCGGGTCGAAAAATACAAAGTCAACCTTAGGCATCTCGAATTTGCCTACTTCCCGTGGCACCAATGTGTAATCAAAAGAGATGCTTCCCGATACGCCGTCTTCTGTGATGGTCGTTTCGTCGACGATTTGCGGAGGATAGCTGTCGAATCCATCTGGAAAAACCAAGTCGGGCGCAGTAATCAGTTTCAAGTTGCCCGTTCCAGAAATGGTTATGCGGAAGGTGGCCAAATCGTTTGTGCGCAAATTTGCAGTTCTCATCTGCGATTTGATCTTGAAGTGGCCAACACCGCCAGAAAAACCTGATGGTTTCGGGGTGGGTAAGGGCTTGACATTCAAAACCAGTTGCGGGGCGCTGCGTTTGACGTTAACACCAATGCCGCCGCCGTTTAGGAAATCGTCGATTCTGTCCAGCAGGAGGTCGCGTTGCATGACCATACAATCGAACGTCAATTTAGGAATCTGTATCTGCCCGGCTTTCTGAGGGTATAACACGTATTCCTTTGCCTTGTATTTTTTATAGGCAACGCCGTTAACGTGAGCAAGTGTAAACTCTGGGTTTGTTGGAATCTCAAGAGAAACAATGTTTTTGAAATCAGGCTTTTCATTCAGGCCAGTATTACTCAGCCCCACTCCAGGGAGTGCAAGTGCATGATATTTCAAGCGTACGGCTTCTTGCTCGTAGACTGTGGTCTTTTGAAGGTCGGCAGTTATGCAGAGATCTTTTTGGGACAGGCCTGTTCTCGCGGTGCGCATTGCGTTTTCTTCTTCTGTCTTGTCGTTCTGGCTGGAGGACGCTCTGTTTCCGTTCCCTTGTGCGTTGTCTGCAACACGGATTTTTACGGCTTTGGATTTGTAGGTCTTTCCCTTTACATGTACGCTTGCAGGGGAGATGATAAAAGTTCCTTTCGCTTTTGGGCGGAGGGTACATGTTATCGTCACCGAGCAATTTGTTCTTGCCCGACCGTTGATGTTGATGTCTTCTTTTCTGATACTATAGCCAGGTTTAGAGAGCTGCGTGAAGTCGGCAGTAGAAAAATGAAAGTCGCTTATGTCTTCAAAGCTGATAGCGTAATCTGAGTTCAGTGTATATTTGATTTGGAAATAACTGGGGTTGGCCTCAACAATGGAAGGGGCGTTAACCGATAATTTCAACTGTGCGTTGATGGGGGCCATCCATATAAGGCAAATCAATAGTAATACGAATTTATATCGTCTGTACATCATTCAAATAGTTAGTATATAACAGAAATGTAGGGCGTGTTTGTCTCGTCACCAGTTTTTGATTAGCGAACGCTGCCTTTTTGCTTCGTTCAGTTTCTTGCGGGTCTGTCTTTCAGCCTGGCGTGCAAAGTTGGTCAAGGAGTTGTTCTTGGATTGTTCTGCTTTGGGCTGTTGCTGTTGCTTTTGCGGTTCCTCCTGCGGTTGTTGTTGCGGCTGGTTGTCGTTGAGGTCTTTCAGCTGCTTTTGGCACAATGCTAGGTTGTATCTTGACGGTTGTTGCGCAGGAGAATCCCTTAGGGCTTGCTTGTAGCAGGCAATTGCCTGCTGTAGCAGTTGGCGTTTGCGTTCGGCATTCTTCTCACTTAGGGCTTCGCGCTGGTAGATGAAACCTCTGTTGTGGTTGGCCTGTGAGCGTATGGGGGCGTTGTTGTCGTTTGCGGCCACACGGGTGAAAAGAGAGTCGGCCGCTGATATTTTTCCTTGTGCCAACCGCGCATTGCCAAGGTTGTAGAGGGCACGTGTGTTTACGGCATTCTGTTTCAGAATGCTGTTGTAATGTTCAGCTGCCGTCTCATATCGTTTGCCATGAAAAGCCTTGTTGCCTTGGTGAATCGTTTTCCAAACTGCTGTTTGAGCGCAGGAAATGATGGCAAAACATGTTTGGATTAGAAAAATTATAGCGAATCGTTTCATATATAGGTGGTCATAATCTTTTGGGGGTACCCTTAATTTCTGCCAGTGTGATTGGTGTTACATTGACAGCATTTTATGTTCTGAATCGTTTCAGCCATTTGGTTTTTCCCGAGGAAATGAAGAATTCCAAAAGAATTAGCAGCAGGGCAATGAGCGCCATGGCTTGAAATTGCTCGGTTTTTTCTGTGAACTGGAAACTGTTGTCAGCTTGTTTGAGTTCATCGAATTGCTTGCGGAGAATTTGTTGTGCTTGGTTGCTGTTGTCAAGGTGGATGTATGTTCCACCGCCAGTTTCGGCGATTTCGCGGCACATGGTTTCGTTTAGTTTCGTTACGACCTCTTGGCCGTCATTGTCCTTCAACACGCCACCGCTTGGTAATGGGATTTTTGAGCCTGTTACTGTGCCGACTCCGATAATAAACACCGTGCAGCCTTCCTTTCTCGCTTCTTCGGCTGCTTTGATTGCGCCTTCTTCATGGTCTTCGCCGTCCGTGATGATCACAATGGCTTTCCCGATGTCTTTGCGTGCGGAAAAACTGTTTTTTGCCAAGTTGATGGCTGAGGCAATGCTCGTTCCTTGAAGCGTTACCATGCCAGGCTCGAAATTTTCGAGAAATAATTTGGCTGAAGTGTAGTCGTTTGTTATCGGCATTTGCGGATAGGCTTCACCAGCAAACACACCGAGAGAGACACGGTCGTTTTTCATCCGATCAATCAATGTGGACATAAACAATTTGGAGCGTTCCAGCCTGTTCGGAAGAATGTCTTGCGCCATCATCGAGTTGGAAACGTCAACGATGAAAGATACTTCAATTCCTCGCTCGTTCTCTTGGATGTTGCTGGTGCCAAATTGAGGACGTGCCATCATCAATACCAAAAAAGCCAAAGCTGTTTCCAATAAAACAAACTTCAGCAGACGGCGTTTCGGAGAACGTTTCGGCGCAGTCTCTGACAGCAGACGCTTGTCGGCCAGTTGCTTCTCCAGGTGGCGTATCTTGTATGCGTTAAAAACATACAGTAGCGCTAAGATTATGATGAGGGATAGCAGGGGTAAATATTGTGGATCTTGAAATCTAAACATTTATGTCTTAATTTAGAATGTCTGATACATATTCTTTTTTGAGGTGTCTTGAAAATGCTTGCGTAATGACCTGTTTGCTGTTGGCTGCTTCGTTGTGTAATGATATGATTTCCGAGAGGAGGCATTCCTACCGATAGAGTGAGTTGGTGTCCTAAACCGGATTACCTTTAGTTATTATGGCATACGGCGGAATATTGTCAAGTGGAGAATGATTTCCAATAGGAACAACACTAACACGGCATACCCCAAGAACTGAAAGGCTTCATATTTGCGGTCGAAGTTTTTAACCTTCAGTTTCGTTTTCTCAAGTTTGTCAATATCGTCATAGATGGTTTTCAGCTTGTCGCTTGTTTCGGCTTGGTAAAACAATCCTCCTGTGGTGTGCGCTATGGCTTTCAGGGTTTCTGGGTCAGAATCGTTTTCGACGTCTGCATAATATTCTTCACCATTTGGAAGGGTCGTAACCGCCTGCTTGCTCTTGCCACTGGATGCACCTATCGCAATGGTATAAACGCGGATGCCGTTCTCTTTGGCCATATCGGCCGCCGTTAACGGAGAAATCTCGCCGACGTTGTTAACGCCGTCTGTCAGGAGGATGATGACTTTACTCTTTGACTTGCTTTTCTCTAAATGAGAAACAGCGTTGGCAAGTCCCATCCCGATAGCGGTTCCTGGGCTGATGATTCCTTTGGCTTGCATTTCGCAACTGACGTCATGAAACATGTTGAGGAGTGTTGCATGGTCTGTTGTTATGGGGCATTGGGTGAATGCTTCTCCTCCAAATAAGGTCAGTCCGATATTGTCGTTCGGCCGGTTGGAGATGAATTTGTATGCCACTTCTTTTGCGGCTTCAATTCGGTTTGGCTTTAGGTCGCGTGCAAGCATACTTGTTGATACGTCCATGGCCATCATGATGTCAATTCCTTCAACTTCCCTTTCCCTAAGGGCGTTGCTTGTCTGCGGACGTGCCAAGATGACAATCAGAATGATTATGGTCAACGTGCGTAACACAAACGGCAGATGTATAAAGGTTGTGCGGAATGTTCGTGGAACATTCCGATATTGTTCTGTCGTTGCCATTCTCAGTGTAGGTTCTCCGAGACCGCGTATAAGGAAATACCATAACAGAATGGGTATTAACAAAAGCAGCAGAAAAAAATATTCCGGATTCGCAAATTGCATGGTTTGATTAAGTTTTAGGATTCACTTGCATACGCAGGAATGATGGCATCATAAACTCCTGTCATAAAACTTATCATTTTAAGTGACAGGCTGGTGTAAA
>OHTU01000758.1_pt1 | contig 11088 bp, 9 predicted proteins | sample 1578961 | NCBI WGS metagenome assembly OHTU01 (sample SAMEA3879582, study PRJEB24766) | human gut metagenome | biome: human-associated habitat; feature: feces | place: USA | collected 1985/1987 | reverse complement strand
CAAGCTCCTGGCTCAGATTACGGTTTTCCGTAAGCGGCAGCAGGCAGCAGGCAGCAACAACGCGGTTGCCGCGGATAACGACAGCGCCGTCATGCAGCGGTGTATCCTTAACAAAAATGTTCTGCAGCAGTCCCGAACTCACCAGACCGTCAATCGGCACACCAGTTTCGATACGCTCTGCCAAACCGGTAGCACGCTCGAAAACCATCAGCGCACCTACCTTGTTTTTGCTCATCACCTTAGTGGCATGAGCAACGGAATCCAGCATTTCCTCCAGCTCCTGCTCGTCCAGCTCGCTGCCCTTATGAAACAGCTTGCCGCGGCCGATTTGCTCCAAAGCACGTCGCAGCTCCGGCTGAAAGACAACCGGCAGAGCAACCATAATCACCGTCATGCTCTTTTCCAGCAGCCAGCTGATAACATGCAGGTTCAGCCAACGGCAGATAAGCGTGAAGCCTATCAGCACCATAAGACCCTTGCCCAGTGTTGCAGCACGAGTGTTTTTCAGCATCAGGAACAAACGGTAAAGAAAATAGGCAACGACGACAATATCTATAACATCCAAAAATGTGATTGTCGAAAGCAAGCCTTGCAGTTGTATCATCATAATTGCATTGCTCCTATCTATCAGACACTATCGACTAAGCGCTAAGCCTTAGTCCATTTTCAGAATCGCCATGAATGCCTCCTGCGGCAGCTCTACACTGCCAACCTGCTTCATGCGCTTTTTACCTTCCTTCTGTTTTTCCAACAGCTTACGCTTACGGCTGATATCACCGCCGTAGCATTTCGCCAGTACGTCCTTACGCATAGCGCGGACGTTTTCGCGGGCAATAACCTTGTTGCCGATTGCTGCCTGTACCGGAATTTCAAACATCTGACGCGGAATCAGGCTGCGCAGCTTTTCAACCAGCTGACGGCCGCGGACGGTAGCAAATTCCTTATGCACAATCGCAGAAAGCGCATCGACAGGCTCGCCGTTCAGCAGGATATCTACCTTCACCAAATCAGAATAGCGATAGCCGGACAGCTCGTAGTCCAGGGAAGCATAACCGCGGGTAGCGGATTTCAGACGGTCAAAATAGTCAAAGATAATCTCACTCAGCGGTAATGCGTAGTGAATCATTACGCGGGTATCATCAAGATAGGTCATGTTATCGTATTCACCGCGTTTTTCCTGGCTCAGCTCCATAACAGCGCCTACATAATCCTTCGGCACAATGATGGTTGCATTAACGAAAGGCTCCTCAACATGGTCGATAACAGTCGGATCCGGGAAAAGGGACGGGTTATCTACCATTTCAACGTCGCCGTTGGTGCGGAACACCTCATAAATAACGTTCGGTGCGGTAGTAATCAGGCTCAGATTATATTCGCGCTCCAGACGCTCCTTGATAACGTCCATATGCAGCAGGCCCAAGAAGCCGCAGCGAAAGCCAAAGCCCAGCGCGGTAGATGTCTCCGGCTCAAACACCAGAGAAGCATCGTTCAGCTGCAGCTTTTCCAAAGCATCACGCAGGTTATCGTAATCGGAATTCTCTACCGGATACAGACCGCAGTATACCATCGGTGTAGCCTTGCGGTAACCGGGCAACGCTTTTTCGGCAGGATTATCGGCATCGGTTACGGTATCGCCTACGCGTGCATCCTTAACGTTTTTGATGCTGGCAGCAAAGAAGCCTACCTGGCCCTCCTCCAGCTCATCAACATTGACAATGCCGGGTTTGAAGTAACCGACCTCGGTAACATCAAATTCCGCACCGGTTGCCATCATGCGAATCTTCATGCCCTTGCGCAGACGGCCCTGCATAATGCGTATATATAAAACTACGCCCTTGTAAGCGTCAAATTTGGAGTCAAATACCAATGCCTTCAGCGGTGCTTCCGCATCGCCCTGCGGCGCCGGCACGCGCGCTACGATTGCTTCCAGTACGTCCTCGATGCCAATGCCTGTCTTGGCACTGCACAGAACTGCGTCGGACGCATCAATACCGATAACGTCCTCGATTTCCCTTTTAACATGCTCAGGGTCGGCACTCGGCAAATCAATTTTGTTAATAACCGGGATAATCTCCAGATCGTTATCCAACGCCAGATATACGTTAGCCAGTGTCTGCGCTTCAATGCCCTGAGTAGCGTCGATAACCAGCAGTGCGCCCTCGCACGCTGCCAATGCACGCGAAACCTCGTAGGTAAAGTCTACGTGGCCCGGGGTGTCGATAAAGTTCAGCATATACTCCTCGCCGTTGCGCGCCTTGTAAATGCTGCGCACAGCCTGCGCCTTGATGGTGATGCCGCGTTCACGCTCCAAATCCATGGAATCGAGAATCTGCTCCTCCATCTCACGCTTGCTCAGCGTTCCTGTATATTCAATCAATCTGTCCGCCAGGGTAGACTTGCCATGATCTATATGGGCGATAATAGAAAAGTTGCGAATGTGATTTTGTTCAATCATAAATTACTCTTCCTGCTCCTTCATTAAAATGTATTATTTCAGGCCAATATTGGCTTGAACCTGTTTTATTAGTACTAATTATTATACCATTATCCGGCAAAGCCTGTAAACTAAAAAGAGAGACAGCTCGGCGCCATCTCTCCTCGTACTGCGTTTTATTTCAGTTTAGTGTCCTCAAATTCAACGCACTTGTAGTAATTGTCAATTTTATAATTTAGCTTATCAAGCGTTTCCTGCATCTGCGCCATGCGCTCGAGCAGCTTGGCACGCTCCTCGATTAAAATTTCCTTGCGTGCGGCCCGCGTTTTGTCGCCCTGCTGAAACAGTGCCACATATTCAATCAGGCTTTCTACCGAAATGCCTGCTGTGCGCATGCATTTGGCGAAGTTTACCCAGTTACAGTCCGTTTCGGTATAGTCGCGAATACCGCTTTCGTTGCGGTTGACTGTCGGAATCAACCCGATGCGCTCATAATAACGCAGCGTGTCCGCTGTAATGTCATACATTTTGCTTACTTCGTTTATTTTCATCCCGCTTACCTCCTGCCAGGATTGTTTTCCTGCTTTCTTCTTATATTTTAGCATTTGGAGTCAGCTCCAGGTCAAGCGTCCGCAAAATATTTTTTACAGGAACAGGCAGGCATATTTGTGATTTTCTCTTGCATAATGCTCGCATTCGTGGTAGAATAATGCAGTACAAGAAAATTCAGGAGGTGAAATTCGTTGCCGAACATTAAATCTTCCATCCGCAGTGTAAAGACCGACGCAGAACGTCGTGCTAAAAACGCTCCGATTAAAGCAGCTCTCCGCAATGCTTCCCGCAAAGTAGAGGCTCTGGCTAAAACCGGCGCTAAAGAAGACGCTCAAGCTACTATGGCTACTGCTTCCGGTTTGCTCGATAAAGCAGCTCGCAAAGGCATTATCCATAAGAATGCTGCAGCTCGCAAAAAATCCAGACTTGCAAAGAGAATCAACGCTATGGCTTAATTCTTACAAGCTGACCTGCTCTGAAAAGAGCAGGTTTTTTGCATTTCAGGGATAAATTTTTGCAGGCAGGCTAATCAAGATCATAATTGATGTAAGTAAAGCTCTCAATCACGTCTTTATCATTCAGCGTGATAATCAGCTGCTTGGCAGGTCTGTCAAAGCCATCCGCATCAAGCACAGATTTTTCCCACACGATACTGTTTATCTGCTCTTCAGCATCAACAGCAGACTCGTGCCAGCCGATTCTCCGCATCATATCGTAAAAATTATTCCGCTCTTTCTGATCAAAATGCTGTCCGACTGCATAGCCTGCCATCTCGCCGGGAGCCTTGTTAATCACTACCTGATAGGTTTTTCCGTCAAAGGCTCTCGTGTAGAACACTCGCGGACCTACCTGCACCTTATTAAGGTCATAAGCAATATTCATATCGTCGGCATGTTCTACTCTGCCCATGCTGTAGCCGGAGCCTGCTGCATAGCCGGCGGGATCGTTAATCCAGTTTGCCTCTACCGCAGCCTGAAAGCGTCCTTCATCTGAATGAGCATATTGGCCATCAGGCAACGCACCTATAAATTGGTTATACATGTAGCCTCTGTAGCCTTTTTCGGTAGTTCCGTACACCCACACATATTTACTGTTAGGTATGTTAGGTATAAACACTACCTTTCTTGCATAAAATTTATCGCCGTTTTGCAGCATGGTTACTACCTCACAGTTTGTGTTAGGCTCTGTTCTTAAGTTAACATCCGTAGCAATACATTGAGTTGCCAACGGCCAGCGCGGATGTTCATCAATAATATCCGAAAGATAACCGCCGCTGAGATGAGCAAAAGCGGTGTTGGTCAAGAGCGCCATCCCCAAGGTCATGCCCAAAAACAAATTCTTTTTCATATGTATATCCCTCCCTTGATTGCGGTACAAAATCCCTCAATCAACAAATTTCAGACACAGGCTGCTTATTTTTTACAACAAGCATCTGTCTTTCGGTTACCCGCAGAACATATAAATGAATTATCAACCTTAAAGTTTTGTAATTTCTTTATATCTCCCCTGTAAGGGGATGTGGCTGCGAGCACCGGCAAGCAGACGGAAGGGTTGTTACCGCTTCCGAAGCAGCAAAAGCTGTGTTCCTCAGCATCATTATAGCGTAAAATAACAAAAGCATCCCCACACTTTTACTGCAAAAAGTGTAGGGATGCTTAATTTTTTTATCAGCAGCAGTAATTTCACTGCCTAAGCCTTACTACCGGCAGACACCGCAACGACGGCAGCCGTCAAAGCACATCGGGGTAAATTTGCCGCTTTCGCTGCGCTGCAGCTCGGCCGCAAGATATTCCTGCGTTACGCCCATATCCAGATGCTGCCACGGCAGCGGCTGGCCTACCTGCAGCTCGCGCTCCGCCAGCTCCTCGGCATCAAGGCCTTCTTCCTTCAGCACCTGCTTCAGGCTGCGGCCTTCCACATGTGCCTTCAGCAACGCTTCGCCGATACGTCTGCTGCCGCGCGCCAGCACGGACTGCACCACGGTTTCCTTCAGCGATTCGGTAATCAGCTTAATGCGCTTTTCCTTCTTCAGACCGTCGCCCAAAATTTTAAAGCGCTTCTTCAGCGTGCGCACATTGCACAGCGGCGCCCATTGGTACGGCGTAAAGGGCTTGGGCACAAAGCCGTTGACCGAAATAACCAGCTCACCCTTGTTGCCCACAGCATCCATTTTGGCGCGCACGCGTTTAATCATCTCCACCGTTTCGACGATATCCTCGTCCTCTTCTCCCGGCAGACCGATCATATAATACAGCTTGATGTTGCGCATACCGGCAGCAGCCGCCAATTCGATAGAATTATAAACGTGCTCCTCCGTAATGCCCTTGTTGATAGCGGCGCGCATACGCTCGCTGCCCGCCTCCGGCGCTACGGTCATCGTGCGCTGTCCGCTCTGTGCCAACGCATGCGCAATTTGCTCCGTGAGCATATCAGCGCGCATGCTGGCCACGGAAAACGGTATCTTATGCTCTACCAAGTATTCCGTCAGCTCCGCCATCTGCGGATGATCGGATACGGCAGCGCCCATCAGGCCCACCTTTTTCGTGCGCTCGGGACGCTTGGCGATATCTGCCAAAATATTTTCCAGCTTACGCGGACGCGGCTTGCGGAAGCAGTAGCCTGCCATGCAGAAGCGGCAGTGACGGCCGCAGCCACGCGCCACCTCGACGATAAACATATCCTCAAATTCCGTTCCGCTCGTCACGATAGCAGATGTGTGCGGATAAGCGTCGATATCACGCGCCCATTGGCGCGCTACCTTCGCAGGCGCACCTTCCTGCGGCAGCAGGGCGGTAAACTCGCCCTCGTCATCGTACTGCGCCGTATAAAGGCTGGGAACATAAACCCCCGGCACCTGCGCCAGCGCCGCCAGGCGCTCTTGCTTGCTTTCCTCCCGGTAGATAGTATCCAGCACATGCTGCACTGTTTCCTCGCCCTCGCCGATAACAAAGGCGTCAGCCACAGCAGCCAAAGGCTCGGGATTAAAGGTAGCACAGGGACCGCCGATAATCACCAGCGGCTCGCGCTGATTGCGCTCCGCCGCCCGCAGGCGGATATTGCCCAAATCCAGCACCGTCAACAGATTATCATAGTCCATTTCAAAGGACAGCATGACGAAGATAACGTCAAAATCTGCCAGCGGACGCTGGTTTTCCAAGCTCAGCAGCGGTGTTTTGCTTTTGATATGCTCCTGCTGCAATCGTTTATCAGGCAAAAAGAAGCGCTCGCAGGCACTGTCACCGCGCTCGTTAATCATCTGATACAGAATGTGCATTCCCAGGTTCGACATGCCCAGATGGTAGACGTTGGGGTAAATAAACGCTACCGGATGCCGTAAGCCCGGCGGATACACCTGCGCGCCGGTTTCATTTTCTCTTGTTTCTTTAATATAGTTTTTGATTATCCAGGACAAAGCATTTCCTCTCCGAGTATCTATAATGTATTAAGAAAATATCAGCGCAAAATTACGCTGATATCCTCTTGTATTTTACTGATGTTTTTCTGCTAATTTGCGTTCAAACAAATCGATAACTGTTTTCAAAACCTTTAAGCGGGCATAATATTTATTGTTGCCCTCAACCACGGTCCACGGTGCATACGAGGTGTCGGTGCGCACCAGCATTTCGTTGACTGCCGCTTCGTAAGCATCCCATTTATCACGGTTACGCCAGTCCTCGTCCGTAATCTTCCACTGCTTATTGGGGTCAGCCTGACGGTCATTGAAGCGTCGCAGCTGCTCATCCTTGTCAATCTGCAGCCAGAATTTGGCAATGGCTATACCGTGCTCGCTCCACTGTGCCTCCATATCCTTGATTTCATCGTAGGCACGCTGCCATTCCTGCGGTTTGGCAAAGCCTTCGATGCGCTCTACCATGACACGTCCGTACCAGGTGCGGTCAAAAATCGCTATGTTGCCCGGCTGCGGCAATTTGGTCCAGAAGCGCCACTGATAATGGAACTGCTTTTCAACCACGTTCGGCGCCGCAATCGGGTGCACATGGAAGCCCAACGGGTCCAATGCCGCCGTCAGTCTGCGGATCGCACCGCCCTTGCCGGCAGCGTCCCATCCCTCAAAGCCGATAACTACCGGAATCTGCGCCTTGAACATTTCAATCTGCAGCTGTGTCAGCTTTTTCTGGTACTTATCCAGCTTTTCCTTATACTCTTCTTTGGTAAGCTCCTTGTTGGCATCAATCGTGCTCAGCACATCGTAGGTGGCCGCAGTGCGCTTATCAGAGGCAGGCTCTGCAGGCATCTGCACAGCCTTTTCGATAGCATCGGCAATCTTGGTGAAAACCTCCAGACGCGCGCTGCGCGGATCATCGTCGGCAATCAGGTGCCAGGGAGCGTTTACCGTATCGGTAGCCTCCAGCATTTTTTCGTAATCTTCGCTTTCATCAATCGCAGGATTCAGGTCACGCCACGCCTTGCCCAGTGTTTTGGCATTCTTGGCGATATTTTTCTTTTGCTGCTCCGGTGACAGATGCAGGAAAAATTTGAGCACAAGATAATTATCGTCCGTAAGCATTTTTTCAAAGTTGTTGATATGCTCAAAGGAAACAGCAGGATACTTGGTGTTATCCTCTTTATCCGCAAGCTCGTTGGCGTTTTTCAGATAATACCAGCTGCGGTGATAAACGACAATATGTCCCAACGCCGGCAAACGCTTCCAGAAGGCGCCGAAAAACGGCTGTTCCTGCATTACACCGCGCAAACGCACGCTGGAATAAACATTAAAGCCACGGGCATCCATCTGCTGCATCATTTCGTTAATCAGCGCACTGCGGCGTGCACCGCGCCAGCCCTCAAACACGATGATAATCGGTCTTTTGGCGTCGCGGGCCAGGCGCTGCGCCTTTCCCAGGCGCTCACCCAGCACTTCCATCTGCCTGTTGTATTCTTCCTTGGACACTTTTTTACTCAAATCCAGCTTTTCCAGCATTCTCCAACATCTCCTTACTGTGTGCGAGAATCTTTAAATCAGCGCTCCTCGTAGGGGTTCAGAGCGCGCGGTTTTCCTAATACCTCTGCCATGATAATACCGTTGACGAGCGCCGCATGCTTCAGCTTGACGCGCTTTTTCGGCGCAGGCTGCGCCTGCTGCGCGTAGCGCGCATTAAACGCTGCAGCAGCAGCGTTCATCTTTGCTTCGTCGTAGCTGTAATCACCGCGGGGATCGTAATACACCTTGCCCTTGTCATGCACTAGGTCTTCGTTTTCACGGTGAATTCTGCCTGTATGGTCATGCAGTGCTTCGCCGTCACGGTGAACTCTGCTGCCATCATCACGGCGCACACGCGTTCCGTCATGCACTACGCCTTGGCTGCTTTGACGCTTGCGCGCCTGCGCCGCTTCCGTCGTCTTTTTCAGACGGCGTTCAAACTCGGCGGCAATATCTTTAGGCTTAGCCTGCGTTTGCTGCTCTGCCTGCGTCGGCTCCGCCGTTTCCTGCGGCTGCTCTTGCGGCAGCTCCCGCTGTCTGCGGCGGCGGTTACGCCTGTCCAAAAATACGTTGGCCAACATTATGAGGACAAAAAGCAGGGGGATTAAATCACTGTCAAATAAACCGCCCATAAGCTGCACCTCGCTTATTTACTGCCCTCAGGCTTTTCCTCGCCCTCCGGGCTTACCTCGGCAATCGTGCGGCGCATCTGCGTATCTGCCTGAATATTGTTCAGACGGTAATAATCCATTACGCCCAAGCGGCCGTTAGCCAGTGCCTCTGCCATAGCTGTCGGCACCTTAGCCTGTGCTTCCACAACCTTCGCCTGCATTTCCTGCGTATAGGCCTTCATTTCCTGCTCCTTGGCAACAGCCATCGCACGGCGTTCCTCAGCACGTGCCTGAGCAATGCGCTTATCTGCCTCCGCCTGGTCTGTCATCAGCGCAGCGCCGATGTTACGGCCAACATCTACGTCCGCAATATCAATGGAAAGAATTTCAAAAGCGGTGCCTGCATCAAGGCCTTTATCCAAAACCGTTTTGGAAATATAATCGGGGTTTTCCAGTACCTTGCTGTGGTCGGCGCTGGAGCCTACGTTTGTTACAATGCCTTCGCCGACACGCGCAATAATCGTTGCTTCGCCGGCACCACCTACTAAGCGGTCAATGTTGGCGCGCACGGTTACGCGTGCCTTTACCTTCAACTCAATGCCGTCCTTGGCAACAGCGCTTACTACCGGAGTTTCGATAACCTCGGGGTTAACGCTCATCTGCACAGCCTCCAGCACGTTACGTCCCGCAAGGTCAATGGCACAGCCACGCTCAAAGCTCAGCTCAATCTGCGCTCTGTGGGCCGCAATCAAAGCATCAATAACGCGGTCCACGTTACCGCCTGCCAGATAATGCGCCTCCAGCTGGTTAACATTAACGTCAAGGCCTGCCTTGTTCGCCTTAATCAAAGGCAGCACAATCTGCGACGCGGGCACACGGCGCAGGCGCATACCGATGAGGTTAAAGATGCCTACATTAACACCGGCAGCAATTGCGGAAATCCACAGGCCCAACGGCACAAAGTTAAGAAAAATAGCAATACCGGCAATAGCAATGATTACTGCAAAGCCACTGCCGAAAATCATACTGAATAATAAATCCATAACGTCACTCCTTCGTTTGTTCTACAAAAATTTTGCTGCCCTCCACCCGCACAATAATCACGGGCGCAGACTTTTCGATATAATCTCCCTGACTGCTCACGTCAAGACGCTTGCCGTCCACCAGAATCGTACCTGCAGGACGCAGCGTGGTCAAGGCCGTGCCTCTTTTGCCCACCAGCATACTCCAGTTTTTGCCGCCGGTGTAGCCTTCGCTGTTTTTTTGGCGTGTCCACAGCACAAAGGGATTATACTTGCTTTCCTTGGGCAGATACACGCACAGCAGCGTAATTACCAGCACCAAAAACAGATACACTGCCAAAAGCACCAGCGCCGCCCAGGCATTGCCGCCCAAAACGTAAAAGCCGCCGACTGTCAGGCACACCATGCCGCTGACACCGAAAAATCCGAAGCCCGGCACAACAAATTCTATCAGCAGCAGGACAAGGCCCGCCAGCATAAAATAATATTCCAATGGCATGACTGCACCTCCTCAACGCTTGTACAATTATAGTATAGCAGAGTAAAAGCATGAAGTAAATTTAAAGTTTATGCTGCTGCAAGGCTGCGGACCATCTTCAAACAAAATCACCGGATCACCGGCGTGATTTGACGCTTACGTAACATCGCTTACGTAATATCAACTTCTTTCATAACTGAAAGAAGTTGCAAGAAAGGTTCGCGCTTTTTGGAAAGCGCGGCAAAACAAAAACTTTTTCGAGAAAAAGTTTTACCAAAAAGCTTTAAATAAGCTAAATCGCTTTGCTGGAAATAGCTATTTTTTCGTAGTTTTGCCGAACGGTATACGCGGTAGTGTTTACAAATCTGTGGTTAGCTTAAGCCTAGGCTTGCGTGACTAAGGTTGGGGTTAACGGTAAGCTGAAATGCCTAAGGTTTGCATGAGCAGCTACGGGGTATCCAAGTGTTTCGCTGCAAGACGCAAAAAAGACCTTAGCATCAGCTTTTGCCGCTGCCAAGGTCTTGATTTTTATTCAGCTTCAGCCTTCCGCCAGCACCTGACGCAGCAGCTCCAGCGCGCTCGCTTCGCTCGCTTTGTTCGTGCCCAGCTCACCGCGGAAGGCACGCGCGAGGATGGATTTCTTCATCAGGTCGATGCTTGCCAACGCCTGCTCTGCAGTCTGCTGTGCTGCGCGCTCGCGTGCCAACAGCTCGTCGATGAGGCGCACGATTTCGTGCTGTTCTTCAATATCAAATTGAGGTACTGGTATTTTTCTGACTATCTTCTCATTAAGATTTTTTAAAGTAGAACCAACAGCAGAATTTTCAAGATAAGTTACTGTAGCTTGACTTCCCAAAATTAAAGAATATAGCCTTGCATCATACTCTTCTTTTAAGCGAATAATCATACTTCCTGTACCACAAATCCAATTTTCTTCTCTAGCACTGACAGGTGCACAACGTCCCATTTCTCCACGTCGACCAAGAACTATATCATTAGCTTTCAATCTATATGATGAAAGTTCTTCTGCTTTTTCCTCAGATATGGAT
>OHTU01000755.1_pt1 | contig 11134 bp, 10 predicted proteins | sample 1578961 | NCBI WGS metagenome assembly OHTU01 (sample SAMEA3879582, study PRJEB24766) | human gut metagenome | biome: human-associated habitat; feature: feces | place: USA | collected 1985/1987 | reverse complement strand
CTGCGGCCGTTGACCTGCACGAAACCGAAACCCCTCATTCCTTTGCTCAACAGACCCATTCTTGATTACACAATGGATCTTCTTGCAAAGCACAATATCAACGAGGCGGTATTTACGCTGCATTACCTTGGTGATATGATTAAAAAACATATCGGAAGCGGCGGAGCATGGGGAATTTCCGCAAGCTATTCGGAGCCCGGCAGAAAACTCGGCACCGCAGGGAGCGTCCGTGCGGCTTTGGGAGGGATTTCTCATGGGAATACCTCCGACGGAGAATCTTCCGCCGGTCAAATTGCTCAAAAAGGGGCGGGGGAGAGCGTCCTTGTTCTGAGCGGTGACGGAATTACGGATATTGACCTTTCAGCCGTGATTCGCGCGCATGAGCAAAGCGATGCTGCTGCAACGATAGTTCTGAAACGTGTTGCGGAACCCACGGAATACGGCGTTGCATTGCTGGACGAAAACGGCACGATAAAAGGTTTTTTGGAGAAGCCGGAGCGGAGCGAAGTGTTCAGCGATTATGCGAACACAGGAATATATATCCTGAACAGCGATGCACTGGAACTTATCCCGAAGGATACGGATTTTGATTTTTCAAAGGATTTGTTTCCTGAAATGCTGCGTCGCGGAATGAAAATCCGCGGTCATGTAACTGACGCGTACTGGTGCGACATCGGCGATATTGCCCAATACAGACAAGCACAGCAGGATATGCTGAACGAAAAATGTGCGTTTTCAACCATAGCAAAGGATTGCGGCGGCGTGCTGATTGAACCGAATGCAAACATTTCCGGGCGCGCAAAGCTGATTCCGCCCTGTTATATCGGCAGCGGCGCAAGAATTGCGGACGGAGTTTGCATTGAACCGTATTCGGTTGTCGGGAGCGCATCGTCAATTGAAGAGGGTGCAAGCGTAAAACGGTCGGTTTTGTTTGAGCGTTCACACATAAGATTTGATTCCGAGCTGCGCGGAGCGGTTGTGTGTGAGGATGCAAAAATCGATGAACGTGTTTCGCTTTTTGAGGGGAGCGCGATCGGAGCAGGAACTCATGTCGGTGCGGGCCTGACTGTTCTTCCGAATGTTTGCATTTGGCCGCATAAACAGATTGAAAACGGAAGCAGCTGCAAGGACAATATCGTTTGGGGCAGCACCGCGCGCCGTGTTGAATTTGACGGCTGCATTGTTCACGGGTATGCGGATGAACAGATGACTCCGGAGGCGGCGCTGCGTGTCGGAGCGGCTTTTGCTTCAAGATTTACCCTGCCCGCAAAGGCGGCTGTCTGTGCATCGGGTGAGCCGATTTCGGTCGTGCTGAAGTATGCGGCGCTTGCGGGCATTGCATCGCAGGGCGTTGATGCCGAGGCCGTGAATGCCGCAAGCATGTCCGCATTCTCGTATACCGTGCGCAAAACGGGCTGCGCGGGAGGAATCTATGTCAATAACAACGGAAGAAATGCCGAACTTGTGTTGTTTGATGAAAACGGCATTGAGCTTTCGCCCGATGCAATGCGCTCTGTGCGCGCCGGTTTCCTTTTCGGCGAACAGAAGCCCACTCTTGATGCCGAACTCGGCATAATAGGAAATCTGAACGGGCTTGAAGAAGCCTATGAGCAGCGTCTTCTCTGCGGCATTCGGCGTGAACTGATGCTGAATAACAAGCGCACGCTGCGTATCAGTGCGCCCGAACAGTCCGGCAGGGTGATAAGCAGGGTTTTGCTGCGGCTCGGCTGGAATGTTGAAAGAATCTATGCGGAAAACGGACTTTCCCCCGTGTTTGACGAAAACACGATTGCGGTTCAAATTGATAATGACGGCAAAATCAGCTTGTCAATAAGCGGGGATATCATATTGGGCAACAGCGAGGTGCAGACGGTTATCGCGAGGTCACTTGCCGTAAACTGCGGCGGCGGAGCATTCGGACTGCCGGAAAAGGAAGAGGGTGCCGAACTGTTGGTCGTGCCCGTTTCATTGCCGGAGCCCTATCGTGATGAGATAAAGAAGCAGGGTGTTCAGCTTATATACTCAAAGGAAAGCTTGGCCGAGCAGCGACGGCTGTCCTTTGCAAGAAACGCATATTACCCCGCACTGTATGAGCCGGAAGCGGCGGTCGTGAAGCTTTGTGAGATGTTTGTTTCGGGAGAGTTGAAAGATTATGCGGAAGCTCTGCCAAAAGTCTATACTTCGGAAAAGAGCATACGCACCGCATGGAAAGATATCGGCAGAATGCTTCGGATGCTTGCAGAGGGCGAAAAAAACGGGGAACTTGTTGACGGTTTGCGCCTAAAGCGTGACACGGGCTGGGTGTGTGTTCGTCCCGCCGGAACTGCGGATGCTTCCTTCCGCATCGTTGCCGGCAGCAGGGACAGTGAGTACGCAAAGGAACTTTGCGATGTATATGTTGAAAAACTGACGAGGCTTCGCGACAGCGAAAAAGATAAGAACTCATAAAGCATATAAAACCCTGAAAGCCGGTTTGTGCTTCGGATTAAAAACGAAAACAACAGAAAAGCACGGACTGCGCCGTGCTTTTCCTTTTATCGCAATTTATGCGAGGTTTCGATGTTTATATAACCGCTCAGTTTTTACCGGCGGATTTGTTTGACTTAACTTTGCCGACAATGAGCTTGGTCAAAACACCGATAATGAGTGCGGTTGCAATGTTCGGAATTTCAACCACGCCTCCGAAGTTGAGGGAGAGCCCGCCGATGCCCGTGACGAGAATCGCACTTACAACGAACAGGTTCTCGGATTCGCCGAGATCAACTTCATGAAGCATCTTAAGGCCGCTGACAGCAATGAAGCCGTAGAGTGCAATGCAGATACCGCCGACGACGCAGCTGGGAATCGTGTTGACGAATGCAACAAACGGCGTAAAGAACGAAAGCAGAATCGCCATGATTGCAGTAAGACCAATGGTGGAAACGGAAGCATTGCCGGTGATGGCAACGCAGCCGACGCTTTCGCCGTAGGTTGTATTGGGGCAGCCGCCGAAAATCGCACCGACAATGGAGCCGACGCCGTCGCCGAGAAGAGTGCGGGGCAGACCGGGGTCCTTAATAAGATCGCGGTCAATGATTGAACCGAGGTTCTTGTGATCCGCAATATGCTCGGCAAAAACAACGAACGCAACGGGCGCAAACAGTGCAAAGAGCTTGACAACGGCAGCAACATCGATTTTGCCCGCACCTTCGTTGATTGCACCGAGGAAGGTGAACTTGGGCAGGGAAATGAAGCTGCCGAAAGTTACGGTTTCAAAATTGTTTGCCAATGGGGAATAATCAACGATTTTAAGGTAATCAATGCCGCATTTGTTGCCGATAACGGTGAATACGGATGCAGCGACATACCCTGCGGCAATACCGATGATAAAGGGAATCAGCTTCATCGTTTTTGTCCCCTTAACGGATGCAAGCACCGTTGCAAAGAATGTGATGATGCCGATAAGAATGCACACAAGGTTATAACCGTCGGGAGAGGCGGCGGTGTTGTTGACATTGTTGATTGCGGAACCGCAAAGGCTGAGACCGATAAGCGCAACTACCGGGCCGATGACAACGGGGGGAAGGAGCTTGTCAACCCAGTTTGTGCCGGCAAAATGAACGATAAGAGCAATGATGACGTAAACAATACCTGCAATGAATGCACCGATAAGAATGCCGAAATAGCCGAATGAACATGCGCCGATCAACGGGCTGATGAATGCAAAGGAGCTGCCCAGGAAAACAGGGCTCTTTTTCTTTGTGAAAAGAATGTAGACAAGGGTGCCTGCGCCTGCGCCGAACAATGCTGCGCCCTGGTCAAGGATTGCTTCACCGAATGCGCTGTTTACAAGGGTCGGAACAAGCAGTGTTGCCGCTATGATAGCAAGCAGCTGCTGGAATGCGAAAACAAGATTCGCACGGAACTTGGGTTTGTCGTTGACGTCATAAATAAGTTTCATCGTCGTTTTCTCCCTGAAAGTATTTCGGACGGAAGGGTAAATTCGAAACGGAAGAGTGCAGAAGGGCAAAATAAAAGCTTTGCCGCACAGCAAAGCATACAGAAAAACAAAAAGCAACAGCCGATTCGGGCATAATGCCCGGGACACGGCTCCAATTTATTCATAAGTCCGTAAATCTTGCCGGCATCTCCGTACCGCTCTTAAAGATCCATCTTGAATAAGATAACACTTTTGGCGATGTATGTCAACAATTTGTGACAATATATTGCTGAAAACTATTAAAATCATGTCAAAAAAACATGAAATACAGCATCTGTCAAAACCTGTAAAAAAGGTTTGTTTTGTGGTATAATTCAATAATGCTCGGCAAACTTCGGGCGATTCAAAGCCGAGCTGATATATACATAAGGAGGTGCGGCAATGAGCAAATACGAACCGCTGTGGAATTACGTTATGCAGCATGAACCGGGGCAATTCAGCCTTACATTCGATGAAATCGAGGATGTGCTCGGTTTTCAAATCGATCATTCTTTTTTGAAATACAAGAAAGAGCTTGCGGAGCGCGGAGCAGAGGTTCTACGCATTTCACTGAAAAACAAAACGGTTCATTTCATGCTGCCGAAATGAAGAACTGCGCGTACGGGCGTTGCGGACACCGGCAGCGGAATTCAATTGTTGATGAGCTTTTAAAATAACTTTAAACAGACTGCAACAAAAACGCTTGTGCGTTAGATGGGTGTTCATAAAACAGTCAATGGAGCGTATCGATACAGATACGCTCCATTTCTCATATCAACATACTATGTAATGGGGTACAGCCCCTTGGCTCTCCCTTTGGGAGAGCTGTCACCGCAGGTGACTGAGAGGGTCTTGCAGCCTTTTTCGAATGATAAGATCAATTTGTGTGCACACACCACGAAAATCCCTGTCGATATCCCGGTTGGAGAATCGCAGAATCTCCAACCCAAGAGACATCAGGAATTGAGAACGTTCCGCATCATAAGCAAGCCCCTGAGGTTCATAATGCTGAGAGCCATCCAATTCAATGACCAGTCTGGCCGAAGCACAGTAAAAGTCCACGATGAATCTGCCGATAATCCGCTGTTTATAAATTTTTACTGGATATTTGTGGAGAAAAAGGTACCAGAGCTTACGCTCATGGGGTGTCATCTCCCTGCGAAGCCGTCGGGCATTTTCTAATTGGGTGTTGTCTTTTGGTATGGTCATTGTTTACCCTCTCCGTCCTCGCTACGCTCGGCCACCTCTCCCAAAGGGAGAGGCAAGGGATGCTCGCACGGCACACCGAAAGGTGTATAGAAGTGCGCCCTTTATCATTTCGGCAAATTGGAGTTTACTGCTCGATACGGTAGTATTTGAATGTTTCATCTTCTCCAACAAAGCGAAAGCCTACCTTTTCCAGCACATGCTGACTCCGGGTATTTTTCCTGATGGTATCTGCGTTTACCGCAGCCATTCCCAACTCGTCAAAGGCGGTTTTTACCGCCAAACGTTCTGCCTGCGTTCCGTATCCCCTTCCCTTCACTGCGTCGTTTTGCATATGGATACTCAGGGAACATTCTTTTTTATCATGGTCGATCTGCTTCAATTGCAATTCCCCGATCACCTTATCTCCAAGCATGATCGCAAACAGTCTGCGTGAAGCATCCTGCCCCTTCATATCAAAATATCGATTTACCGCAGCTTCGTCATATACATAGGGCTGAAACAGGTGCATATCCATATAGATAGACGCATCATTCGTCCAATGCTTGTACAGTTCGTGACATAGTTCTCGCGTCATCACCCTTAACTGAATTGTTGGCATGTTAGACCTTACCTACCTTGTCATTCCGACTTATTGCTTTGTTTCATTCTATCATGTGGCTTTAATATATGCAATAACATTCCCGGCAGACATTACTGCCGGGAATGAAACTGTCTTATGACCACCCGGCTTTTGCGGCAGTCTGTTTTATTCCGAACATTCAAGTGTTTGTCAGAATTCTGCGATCTGTTTCGGTGCGAAATTTAAAAAGTCGGCCGAACAAAGTGAGTAGCGTATGCCGTCCAGCGTTCCGTTAAAGCCGAGCCTGCATGACTGCGCATGAAGATGCCCATACACAACCTGCTGCACGGGATACTGCGAAATAAGCTCCGTAAAAGCCGTCCGCATGCCGTTTTCGGCAACAGGCGGATAATGCAGCATCGTTATGACAGGCGCACGTCGAGCCGCCTTAAGCGACATTTCAAGCCGTATCAATTCGCGGTTGAAAATCTTTTCGTCGGCTTTTCCGAAGTTGGCAGCCGAAGGAAGCATCCAACCGCGTGAACCGCATACCGAAAACGCACCCATATCAACCGAATCATTCTGAACAATATACATACCGGCGGGCAAAACGGCGCGTATCCTCGTCGGCGATGCCCACCAGTAGTCGTGGTTGCCGCGGATAAGAATCTTTGTGCCGTTAAGCTCCGCAATTGAGTTCAGATCGTCAACGGCATCTTCAAGATACATTGCCCAGCAGATATCGCCCGGAACAAGCACACAGTCGCTTGGGGAGACGAGACTCTGCCATGCATCAAATATCTTTTCTCTGTGCCTATCCCAATTGGAACCGAAAACATCCATTGGTTTATCGGCTTTGCCGTTAAGATGCAGATCTCCGATTGCGAATAGTTTCATCAGAATATTACCGTTCAGTCAGTCTGCTGCCGATAAAGCAGCGGGGCTATGCGGGGATGCAATGCAATGCTGTCAATCGTCGCCGTTTTCGCGGTCTTCGTCAATATAGCCTTCATCGTCATCATCGAAGCTACTGTCAAGCTCCGGAATTTCCGTTTCGGGAATTTCCGCTTCGTCAAGGGGCACGCCGACGTCCTCCATATCTGAATTATCCATTTCGTCGAGTGCGGCAATGGTCTTATGCTGCTTGCCGAGCCTTTCCTGACGCAGACTCTCTTTATAACATGCGGCACAAAGCTCCTTGCCCTTCATGGCGGGATTCTCGCCGCATTCAATGCACATCAAAACCTCGTTGTCATCATCGGAGGCTTTGCGCTTTCTTGAACAAACATCGCAAAGCTGTTGGTCATCACGAATATAATTCAACTCACATCTCGGACATTTCTTGTAGCCCATGGTTTAACCCTCGAAAAAATAATTTATTTATTGCCGATTTGATTTTATGAACACGGGTGCGGCAATCGACCCGCATTGCTTTGATAAGCGGTGATTGAGACGGATACGCTCTGCACTTTTTGCCCGCATCAATCAACGCCTACCATATTATGCTGACATTGCCCCGTCATGTCAATAGGCAATTGCATAAAAATTAAAAATTTGTCCCCAAAAGTTTTCCGAAAACAAATCAGTGCCGCCGTTTAAGCTGCCGCTTGATATGCCGGGTTTCGTTTCGCAAACGCTCGGAATAATCGGGCAGCAGACAAAAAACATGATTCTGCGCCCTTTTTGCCGAAACAAACTTAAACCGGAGTTTTTTCGGACGCCGAAATTGTTTCCGCTGTGGGGGCGGAAGGATTTGAATCAGCTTCCGTTTCGGAATCATTGCCGATTATGTCACCGTAAGCAACCGCTTCGAGCCTTTCCAGCAGCTCCGACCTGCCGTCACCGGTTTCACTCGAATATGCAATTGCATACGGTGGTGCGCCGAGTTCGCGGGCACGGGCAACCGCAGCCTGTTTGCGTCGCGTTTTTGCCAGTTTATCGGCTTTGGTTGCAATGAGCGTGTACGGAATCGCATAATAGAGTATGTACTTAAACATTTGTTTATCATCGCGAGTCGGCTCGTGGCGAATATCCACAAGCATGAAAATATGCTTCACCCTTCCGGAGGCAAGGTAGCTTTCGATAAGTTCGCCCCATTGTGCCTGCTCCTGCTTTGACGCCTGTGCAAAGCCGTATCCGGGAAGATCTACAATGTAGAAATCCCCGTTGATGCGAAAATAGTTTATAAGCCGCGTCTTTCCGGGTTTTTGTGATGTTTTTGCAAGTTTATTCATGTTGCAGAGCGAGTTTATAATTGACGATTTGCCGACATTTGATTTGCCGACGATTGCAATTTCGGCACCGCCCTCGGAGGGATAGCCCCCGTTTTTACCGACGCTCGTTACAAATTCAGATTTTTTAATCCTGAGCATATTCAAAAATCTCCTGAACCGTTGTGCAAGGCATTTTAGCAGGATTTCATGAAAATGTAAACAAGAAAATTTTTATATACAGCACACCGCCGGTGCCTCCTGCGTTTCCGCCGGGTTTTTTTGCGGCGGTTTATCGGCATTGAACCAGATGTGCGGTCGGATGCGCACGAACTTCAAAGAATGCTTTTGCACAAAACAAAAAATACGCTTTCCGGATGAGTTTTGTCGAATCAGAAACTATTTCAATTGCTTTTCCGATTTTCGCCGTAAAAGGGCAAAAAAACCTGAATAAATTATTCCGAAAATGTCCATTATTTGAATATAAGAAAAACGTTGAATAACAATTGCTTATCAAAGATTTGTTGTTTGACGTGTTAACCGAAAAACAAACTTGAATCGGAGGTCGGCAATGGCAATCAACAAAGTGGAAATCTGCGGCGTGGACACCGGGAAACTTCCGCGTATCAGCTATAAAAAGAGCACTGAGCTGCTCGAACGGATAAAATCAGGTGATGAATCGGCGCGTGATGAATTTATTCAGGCGAATCTGCGGCTTGTGCTGAGCGTTATTCAAAGGTTCTCAAACCGCGGCGAACAGCCGGATGATTTGTTCCAGGTCGGCTGCATCGGACTGATTAAAGCGATCGATAATTTCGATTTGAGCCATAATGTCCGCTTCTCCACATATGCCGTGCCGATGATTATCGGTGAAATCAGACGATTCCTTCGCGACAACAGCAGCATAAGAGTCAGCCGCTCTCTGCGCGATACGGCCTATCACGCGATGCAGGTCAGAAGCAGGCTGGTTGATGAAAAGGGTGTTGAACCAAGTTTAAACGAAATAGCTGCAGAATTGGGCGTTCCCGAGAGCGACGTTGTTTTCGCCTTGGATGCAATTTCCGATCCGATTTCGCTCAATGAACCTATTTTTCGGGATGACGGTGATGCGGTCTATATTGTGGACCAGGTCAAGGATGACACGGCGGACGATAATCGCTGGCTGGACGGCATTGCAATTTCAACAGGCATGAGCAAACTCTCGGAACGGGAAAGAAAAATTTTACAACTTCGCTTCTTTAACGGGAAGACACAAACGGAGGTTGCAAAATCGGTCGGCATAAGTCAGGCGCAGGTGAGCCGCCTTGAAAAAGCAGCTCTTGCAAGGATGCGGAAGTTTGTATAGTGCGTTCCGCTCAGCGCAGCAAGCCCGCTTTGCGCACCATACATACGGCGAAAAAATTTATTTCACGCCTTTTTAACATACTGTTAACTTTGGCTGCAAACTAATCAGGCTGACAAGAAAATGTGGCAATTATATGTACTAAATAGGTCAAAATTAGTACAAATGCTGTTTTGTGGCTTTTTTTGGTGCCAACAGGGCAATTTTTGTTAAAAATTCTTGAATGCGGTATTGCAATTTTTAGCCGGACAGAGTAGAATATAACCAGTGAATACAATATATGTGAGGTAAAGACTATGATTATCAAAGACGTATCCGCTGCAGAACTCGAAGTAATGGAGATTATCTGGGCAGCAGGCAAACCCGTTATCATCACCGACATTTGGCAGGCAATCGAGGGCCATGACTGGACTTATCAGACCGTTCAGACTTTCGTTAACCGCCTCAACATGAAGGGCTTCATCAAAATCGTCGGCAAGAAGGTTCGCAGCTTCGAATATCTGCCCCTTCTTACCCGTGCAGAATATGTTGCACAGACCCGCGGTCATCTGCTCAACGGCAACGAGGGCGCAAGTCTCTCCGATTTCGTCGTTGCAATGCAGAAGCTCGGTCGCTGCAATGCTGCCGATCTTGAAAAGCTTGCCGAAACCGTAAAGCTTCTCAGGGGCTGATTCGATGACACGGCAGGCTCTGCCCGAGCAGTTTCTGCCGGATGAAAACTCCTAAAGTATTTTCAACACTTATCTCAATTTTCTGGAAGGAACTAAAACACGTCTTAAAAATATTCATTGGGGTGAGGAAGATAATTCCAAGCATGTCTATCTCGATGAACTTTCAGAAGAAGTTTCAGAATTTGAGGATAAGATTGCGGAAGCCGGGCAATCGGGATTCGGACGATTCAAAGACGGGGAAATCCAAGGGGATGAAGTGAAAGAGGATGATCCGGTTGCTATTTGCCAAATGATATTCGACAAAACGATTGAGTTCAGAAAAGAACTTGCTGAAAAGGATGAATACATTGGCGAGGTAAGCTGGATTGATGATTTTCTTGCAACACTCAAACAGTCTAAATATAGATTGCAACTGCATTAAGGCGTTTGGAGATAGATTTTGCAGTATTTTTGAGTGTTACTAATACGTTTATTTCAATTTCAATCAATCAAAATGTTTGATAGTTTTAAATTATATGTAGACTTGGACTTGGAGAAAGCCAAAAGCGCGGTATCGGAACAACAGTCTCCGTATGCAAATATGGTATTCTCTGGTGTCGCTTCTGATTCTTCAAAAGACGATGAAGAAGAAGTGTTGGAGCCGTCCGGGTTTATATATGATAGATTTTTGAAATCAGGATTGTTCAATCTCGATCATTTGCCGACAAGATCGCCTATCAATAAAAGTAGATTTTGGATAGGCGAGCCTATTGAAGCCTATGTGAGAGATAATAAGTTTTTTGTGAAAGGTAAATTATGGGAAAAGTCACCAGAAGCTCGCGCCTTTTGGGATAAGGCTATTGAGATGAAGGAATCCGGTTCAACAAGAAAGCCTGGAATGAGTGTTGAAGGAAAGGCTTTGGAAAGAGATAAGCGGAATCCAAAAAGAGTGACAAAAGCCCTTATTACAAACATAGCGTTGACTATGACACCTGTTAATACCAAAACTTATCTTGATATTGAGAAAAGTAAAGGGAACAGGGGAAACGATTTGTTGGAAATGCAGAAATCCGCTATCCTTTTTGAGTATTGTACCGAAAATGGGATAGTTCAGATAGATAACAATTTTAAGGTAAATTTCCAAAAGTCGCATTCTTTTGATGTTGGTTCTTTTCATTGTATTTGCATTTATTATGGAAAAGACTC